>Ga0105101_10000995_pt1 | contig 12220 bp, 10 predicted proteins | sample PPLLak21cMay2015_2_FD_87037 | JGI IMG/M metagenome (GOLD analysis project Ga0105101, IMG submission 87037) | Freshwater sediment microbial communities from Prairie Pothole Lake near Jamestown, North Dakota, USA - PPLs Lake P8 Core (1) Depth... | ecosystem: Environmental > Aquatic > Freshwater >... | reverse complement strand
GCGTTTCTTGTCTTCAATCTTCATTCGGTTACCCTTGTTGGATGGGGCGGAAAAATGCGCTGTAAAAAATCAAAAGCACGCAATTATCCGGTAAACCCCGCTCACCATCAAGAAAAACGCCACCCCCAAGGAACCGTCATGCTGCCTAAACTCGCTGAAAACAAACAGGAAATCACCGCAAAAATGCTCGAATCCGCAGGCCATGCGCTGTTGCTGTTGCCGCTGTCGAAAACCCTGCCCGACGTGCCCGGCAGCGCCGAACTCAAGGCGGTGATGAAGCGGCGCGACCTGAAAATCGACTCGCTGGCCAAGTCGCCGGTGGCGGTGCAGCTTCCCGGCGGCACCCTCGCGGTGGTCGCCATGCTGAAAGCCGACGCCAGCACCTTCGAGACCTACGAGCAGGTGCGCAAGGGGCTGGCCTTGTTGATGGCCGAGCATCCGAAGTCGCTGACGCTGGCCGTGTTCGGCGACGCCGCATTCAAGGCGCGCGCCGCCGAGGTCGCCGTCTACACGGCGCTGGTCAACGCCGTGCCGTTGCCGGCACGCAAGTCCAAGGCCGATGTGCCCGTCAAATCGGTTCAGCTGTTTGGCCACAAGTCGGCCGATGGCTTCGCTCGCGTGCAGGCGCTGGCCGAAGGCAACCTGCTGACCCGCAGCCTCACGGTGCAGGGTCCGGACGAACTCACGCCCGGCGTCTATCGCAAGCGTATCAAGGCGCTCGCCAGGCAGTATGGCTGGACGGTCGAGGAATTTCCCTTCGACAAGCTGAAGAAGATGGGCGCCGGTGCCTTCTGCGCCGTGGCGCAGGGCTCGCCGGCGAAGGATGCGGCGATCGTGCGCATCAGCTACAAGGGATCGAAAGCCAAGGCGAAGAAGGTGGCGTTCGTCGGCAAGGGCATCTGCTTCGACACCGGCGGCCACAACCTCAAGCCCGCCAAATACATGCAGGGCATGCACGAGGACATGAACGGCTCGGCGGTGGTGCTCGGCATCCTGGCCGCCGCGTCGAAGCTGAAGCTGCCGGTCGCGCTGGAAGGCTGGGTGGCGCTCGCAGAAAATCACATCAGCCCGCAGGCCTACCGGCAAAACGAGGTGGTCACGGCGCTGAACGGCACCACCATCGAGGTCGTCCACACCGACGCCGAAGGCCGCATGGTGCTGGCCGACACACTGACGCTGGCTGCCAGGGGCAAGCCCGACCTGATCGCCGACTTCGCCACGCTCACCGGCTCCATGCACTACGCGCTCGGCAGCCGCATGTCCGGCGTGTTCGCTTCTTCCAGCGCGATCGCCCACCAGGCGTCGCGCGCCGCCACTTCAAGTGGCGAACGCATCGTCGTTTTTCCCTATCCCGAAGACTACGACAGCAGCCTCGATTCCACCGTCGCCGACGTCAAGCAGTGCAGCATGGAAGGCGAGGCCGACCACATCCTCGCCACCCGTTTCCTCTCGCGCTTTGTCGGCGACACGCCGTGGCTGCACATGGACCTGTCGGCGCACAGCTGCAAGGGCGGGCTGGGCGCGGTGATGAGCGATGTCAACGGGTTTGGTGTCGCGTGGGGAATCGCGCTGCTGCAGGGGTTGCAGGCGCAATAGACCGGGATAGGCAAGGTCCCGGAAAAACGAAAGCGGGTTTTGGGCTGGCTGTTGTCCCCGGATTTTGGCCCCAATGCCAACCTGGTCGAGTTGCGCTACAAATGGCCATCGACAAGAAACAGACTTTGGAGGCGCGCGCGGAATCGTGAGGATATCCATCAGCGGTCGGTAGTTTGCACAAGCGCGAGGATGTCGATTTCTATGTGCGTTACACGTTTAAAATTTAATATCACTGTTCTGCCCATTTTGATTTGACGCTTTCGGGCCGATAGGCAGGACGACGAAATTCAGCATGAAATGTGCAGCCCGTTGACTCGGGTAATGCTTGAATGGGCTCAACTTATTCACCAACGGCAGCCAGATGCTCACGGGTATTTCTTTGTATTCCTGACCAACCCCTTTCACGATGAGTCCCCTCTACGCCGACGACACCCTGCTGGTGTTCGACAAGCCCAGCGGCCTGCTCGCGGTGCCGGGGCGCGGCGCCGACAAGCAGGATTGCCTGAGTGCGCGGGCGCAGGCCCGCTATCCCGATGCGCTGATCGTGCACCGACTGGACATGGCCACCTCCGGGCTGATGGTGATGGCGCGCGGGCCGGCGGCTCAGCGCGAGCTCTCGAAGGCGTTTTCCGCGCGCGAGGTGAAGAAGCGCTACATCGCCATCGTGGCTGGCCGGCTGGAAGCGCCACCGGAGGGCTGGGGCATCATCGATCTGCCCATAATCGTTGACTGGCCGAACCGACCCCTGCGGATCGTCGATCACCAATTCGGAAAACCGAGCGTGACCCGCTGGCGTGTGTTGGGGAACAATGGAATCGGCTTGAGCACCCGTGTCGAGCTCGAGCCCGCTACCGGTCGCTCGCACCAACTGCGGGTCCACCTGCGCGAACTGGGTCATCCGATTCTGGGCGATGCCCTCTATGCGCCACCGGACGTGCAGGCTCTGTCCGGGCGGCTGCTGTTGCATGCCTGGTCGCTGGGCTTCGTGCATCCGCTGAGCGGGCAGCGGCTGGCGTTCGAGTGCCCGGCGCCGTTCTGATCGACGTTTCACAAGACGCCATCCCCCGCCTCATATCCATCCGCCGCCCGCTTCCTATAATCAGATCTTGGTGTGTTGGAGGGATCGGACATGGCTAAATGGATATTCGAACCGGGACATTCCGCCGCGGAATTCGCGGTGCGTCACATGATGGTTTCGCAACTGCGGGGCATGTTCAAGAACGTGCACGGCAGCATCGACTTCGACCCTGATAAGCCCGCGGACGGGGCGTCCGCTGTCGAGGCCGAGATCGATGCGGCGGGCATCTGGACGGGAGACGATGCGCGCAATGCGCACTTGCGTGGCCCGGACTTCCTGAATGTGGAGAAGCATCCGCTCATCACCTTTCGCAGCACCGAGGTCCGCTGCGTGGGGGGCGCCGATTTCCTGATTTCGGGCGATCTCGGCCTGCGCGGCGTGACCCGCCTGGTGGAGCTGGAGGCCCGCTATCTGGGCCGCTGGCAGTGTCCCTACTGGGAAGGCGGCAAGGATCTGGGGCCGGTGAGCCGCATCGGCTTCACGGCGACCACCACGATCAACCGCCATGACTTCGGCGTGATCTGGAACGCGCCCATGGACCAGGGTGGCATGGTCGTCGGGGAAGCGGTGGCGATCACCCTGGATGTCGAGGCGATCCTCGAGGCGGATATGAGCCGGGTTGCCGCGGCGGCCTGATTTTCGTCGCCTGGCCGTTGCGCCGTGAACGCGCCGTCAAGCAAGCCGTCAACCCGCGCCGCGCCGCCGGCATGGCGGACGCTGCCCGCGGCCATCTGGGCGCTGGGGTTCGGCTCCCTGTTGATGGACACCTCCTCGGAGCTGATCCACAGCCTCCTGCCGGTCTTCCTGGTCAGCGTCCTCGGCGCGTCGATGGTCACCGTCGGCATCATCGAGGGGGTGGCCGAAGCCACCGCCGCCGTGATGAAGGTCTTCTCGGGCGCGCTCAGCGATTACCTCGGCCGCCGCAAGTTCCTGATGATTCTCGGCTATGGACTGGCGGCGTTCACCAAACCGGTTTTCCCGCTGGCCACGTCGGTCGGTTGGGTATTTGCAGCACGTTTCGTCGATCGCGTCGGCAAGGGCATCCGCGGCGCGCCGCGCGACGCGCTGGTGGCCGACATCACGCCGCCGCAGCTGCGCGGCGCGGCGTACGGCCTGCGCCAGGCCCTCGATTCGGTGGGGGCTCTGCTCGGCCCGCTGCTGGCGGTGGTGTTCATGATCGCGTTCGCCAACGACATCCGGGCGGTGATGTGGGTCGCCATGGTGCCGGCCTTCCTCGCCGTCGCGGTGCTGATGGTCTATGTGCGCGAGCCCGAGCGCGACAACGGCGACCCCGCTGCCCGGCCGCCGCTCACCCTCGCCGAGGTCCGGCGCCTGCCGTGGAGGTACTGGTTCGTCGTGCTGATCGGCGCGGTCTTCACCCTGGCGCGCTTCAGCGACGCTTTCCTGGTGCTGCGCGCCCAGGATGTCGGCCTCGACCTCGGCTACGTGCCGCTGGTGATGATCGTGATGAATATTTTTTATGCGGGGGCTGCTTATCCGGCCGGGGCCGCCGCCGACCACATGAGCCAGCGCACCCTGCTGCTCATCGGGCTGGCGCTGCTGATCGCAGCGGACACGGTGCTGGCTTTTTCAACGTCGCCGCTGATGGCGTTTTCCGGCGCCGCGCTGTGGGGCCTGCACATGGCCTTCACCCAGGGTTTGCTGTCGAAGCTGGTCGCGGACACCGCGCCCGCAGCACTGCGCGGCACGGCCTTCGGGATATTCAATCTCGTCAGCGGCGGCGCGCTGCTGCTGGCAAGCGTGATTGCGGGCGCGCTATGGAGCGCATTCGGGGCATCGGCCACGTTTATGGCCGGCGCGGGTTTTGCCCTCATGGCGGCCATCGGTCTGCTCGCCCGCAGGCAGCACGCCGCGTAATGGCCGCGGTCAGGCAGGGGGATTCCAGCATCTGGGGGTGACGGCGGGCGGCGCTTCATGCGCACTCCCTGCGCATCCGGTCAACCCGAACCTTCACCCCTTTTTTGGCTGCTAGTGAATCTCCAGTTTCTTGGCCATGCTGGACGCTTTCTTGGGCAGGGTCAGGTGCAGCAGGCCGTCGGCGTAGTGGGCGTCTGCATTTTTCTCCTCGATTTCCAGCGGCAGCTGGATGGTGCGGCTGACCCTGCCGTACCAGCGCTCGTTGCACCACTCCTTGGCGCCGGAGGCCATTTTTTCGTGCTTGCACTCGGCGTTGAGGCTGAGTTGATTACCCGAAATGCTGATGTCGATGTCCTCCTTCTTCACCCCCGGAAGCTCCGCCGTGACCAGATAGGCGTTGTCCATTTCCTGAACCTCGAGTGGAATGGTGGGTTCGCCCATGGGCTGAAGCATGGTCCGCAAGCTTGTCGGCATGAAGTCGCGCACCATGCTTTCAAACGGATCCATCCGCGTCAAATTGAATGGATCAAAACGAGCAAGATTTGCCATGATGATTTCTCCTGACAAGGGAATAAGAAACGACAGAAGTAGGCAGGACGCCTACCCCAACCAGTATGGTTCGGGGTGCGGAATATTCAAGGAAGGAATGAAGCGTCACGTCCCCGTAAGGAGTGGCCACCCTTAACGCGCCTTCAGCACTGCGGACCGGGGCACCACCAGCCGCACATAATCGAGCGCTTCGTAGTTGCGAATCTGCGACGGGCCGCTGGGCGCGACGTCGACGTAGGCCGGGAAATTCTCAGGCGCTGCCCCGCGCCAGCCGGCATAGGTTTCGCACACGTGCACCGGAATGCCGTCGTCGCGGCTGAGGCTTTGCGCGATCTGGTGGATCGCTTCGTTGCCAGCACGCATTCCGGTCTGCAGGGCAAACATTTCCTGGCCGTGCGTCACCAGCGCCATCGGCAGTCCGGGGTGGCGCGCCTTCAGGCGTTGCGCGGCCTGTTTCACCCAGGGCAGCGCCACTTCCAGCGCGCCCGGATCGCGGTCGACGATTTCGAACACCACCCCGGGCGGCGCCACGGGGCGCGCCAGCAGCTCGTCGAGGGTGGCGGGAGCGGCGACGGCCGGGCCGTTCAAGGCGAGCAGCGCGATCCAGACGGGCAGTAAACGCTTGAATAAGGAAGTCATAGGGTCCGGCATCAGAGTGAGCTCTGCTGTATGAGGCGAGGGAGGGGGGCTTTGTTCCGTGGGGTGTGGGTGGAATGATCTGCCTGTTGGGTGGGTTATGGGTGTCCGGGTTGAGCCGCCCCAAGGCCGATCACAAACCGGTGCTTGCCTGAAACCGTGCGCGGGATGGCATCCAGGTAGTTCACGTCCAGCCCCATCGCTGCATCCACTTCCCTGCGCAGGCTCGATCGCAAGGCGTCGATCGTTGCCTCGCCGAGCGGCTCGGGCGCGACGAGATTGAGGGTGAGCGTGTCGAGGTCGCGCTGCACCCACTGGTATTGCCGGATCTGCGTCTGCCCGTACAGCAGGCGGTTGAAATACGAAGGATGAACGGTCTTGCCGCTGCGGGTGCGGATGAGGTCGTTCTGCCGGCACAGGTCCATTTCCATCAGCGGGAAAGCCAGGCCGCAGTCGCAGATTCCTTCCAGCAACCGGCCGGTGTCACCGATGTCGTAGCGGATCATCGGCATCAGCCTGTTGGTGAGCGAGGTGACCAGCAGGCGATCTTCGTCATCGATCTTCCGCGATTCCAGATACACCATGTCGGTGAAGACGTGCAGGTTGCCGTAGCTGCATTCGCAGGCGATGTTGGGGATTTCGCGGCTGCCGTACTGGTTGAACACCTGGCAGCCGAAGGCCTGATGCATCCGCTGGCGCTGACTGTCGGTGAGCACTTCCGCGGTGGAATACACGCCAAGCAGCGTCTGCGGCATCGGCAGCTTGTGTTCGATCACCACCCGCGCAATGTCCGCCAGAACACTCGCGTAGCCCTGCAGCAGCACTGGCCGGTAGCGCTGGATGAAGCGCGCCCATTCGACGAGCTGGGCTTCGGTGTACTCGAACGCGGCAATGGTGTGCTCCGCAGCGATGAGGTCATCGAGCTGTGTGCCGAACACGCCACCGGGCACCACGTCCTGCCGTGCGCCCCAGAAGTTGAGGATTTTCTGCCCCGGCCGCCAGCCGGACAGTCCATAACTGCGCATCATGCCGGCGCGCATCAGTTCGTGCTTGGCGTCGTCGTACCAGAACGCCAGCGGTTTTCCCGTCGAGCCGCCGGTGTGGCCGATCTTCGCCTGGCTGCGGTCGGCTTGCGTCGACAGCAGGTCGTCCAGGCGCCGGATGATGTCGTCTTTTTTCAGGATGGGCAGTTCGCGGATGTCGACGCTGCCGCGTGCCATGAGCGGACCGAGTGTCTCCGCGTAGTAGGGCGTATGGGCAGCGGCAAAGGTGATGATGTCCGCGAGATCGCGCTGCTGCTTCGCTAGCAGGTGTGCGCGGGCGAGCCTCTGGTTTTCGAGCAGCCGATCAAGGTGCAAATAACGCAGCGGATAGCGCCTGCGATGCAGCGCGTGGCGCAGGCGTTCGATCATGGCCGGGACAGTGTGGCGAGTGCCTCGTTCCAGGCGCGGCGGTCGGCGTGGTAGCTGGCGATCGCATCGAGTTGCCGACTGCGCCAGGCGGCCCGGTTAGCGACCGAGTCGATGCGCGCATAGCACGGTGAATCGGCGCCGAAGTTGTGTGAAAGGTTGTCGGCGAAGGCTTCAAAATTGGCGTGGGCACCAGCCAGCGAGTCGTCGCGATTCAAACAGGCGCGCGCGTTGTTCAAAAGAGCTTGTAGTTGCGAGAACTTGTCGACGATGCCCTGATGCTTCGCGCGGTATTTTTCCAGCATGTCGGCCTGCACGCTTTCCAGCGTGGCGGCGATCTTTTCGGGCGCCACGGGTTGCTGCGGGTATCCCTGTTCGGTGAGTCGCTCGATGGAAAACAGCATTACGTCGCCGTGAAACTGCCGCTCGAATTCGTCGCACAGGTCGATGCGTTTGCGTTGCGCAAGCACGCCGGGGCGGAATTCAGCTTCACCGGTGGTGTCGAGCGTGCGCGTGTGCAGCATGGGCAGGTTGGCCGAGACGAACCGCTTACCCAGCCCGGCTTTCATCAGCCGCCCGAGCGTGGGGCCGGACATCCGCAGACGCAGGGGCGCAAAGGGAATAAACCAGTTCAATGCCGAGGCGCGGAAGGCGTAGTTTCCGGTGTAGACGGTGCGCGCGGGCTGCACGCTTTGCATCGCGTCCGCGTACCGGTACCAGGTGATGCGGGTGGGATGTTCGCCGTGGAAAAAGCCCTTCAGGTGCAGAGAGAAGTCGACGAAACATTGGGCATTGCTGGGAACGCCCGGGAGCGGACAGCGGTAGCGATAGGCTTCGTCCGCCTGCGGAAAACCGAATAGCCCAGCCATGTCGTGATACGCGGCTTCGCTCGGTCCCTGCGTGCTGGTGTTGGGCTGCCGGTAGGGGGTGTCGGGATCGCAACCTGCCATCTCGTGCAAAAATCCGATCACATCTTCGAGGAAGTTGCCGGCCATCACCGCGGGCGAGACCGGCGGGTCGCCGACAACCTTGCCGGTCAGCACTTCGGCATCGGTGGCGCTGAAAATGGCGTCGAGCTGGGCGAGAAAATTCACGGCATAAACGTCGCGGCCGCCGTCCACTGTGGCGACCTTCACCCTGAAAGTTTGGTCGGCATCGAGGGTATAGAACAGCAGGGGCGAGTCTGATTCCTGCATTTGCGCCAGCTTCAGATAAGCGAGGTTGCGCATGATGGCCTGGCCTTTGTGGCTAAAGGATCCGGAGCGCAAGTCGCCGATGATGCGTGTGAGCGCGGTTGAATTGGGCAGCGATGCCAGCAGAGCACGTTGTTCGTCGAGACCGAAGTAGTGCGTAGCGAATCCGCGTGCATCGAAGTCGTGGGCGATGGACTGGTGCGCGGCGATGAGGTCCGGGTCGCCGCTGTCGTCGGCGATCATCACCGAGACTTTCCGATAACATCCGTCCTGCAGCCCGCCATAGCCATACAGGTTGCAGAGATCCAGCAGGCTGCCGAGGCAGGCGCGCAACTGCTGCGGGCTGTCGGCCACCGGGATGACGAGGATGAAACGGTGGCGGTGGTCGTCGCCCTTCGCCGCGATCAGCGTTTCCAGCCGCCGCCAGGCCGACTGGTACGAGGGCAGCAGCGATTCGTTGAAGCCGCCCTGCCACAGCGCGGCTTCAAAGCGTTTGATCGCGGCGGTCTGCGCCGCGATCTGCTCGTCCATGCTAGCGAGCCGACAGGTAGCGGGGGAAGGCATGCTTGTCGAGCAGGATTTCAATGAGGTTGATGCCACCGGTGAGATCGGCCTTGTCGAACATCGCGTCGAGATCGGACCCGGTTTCGACGCGGTAGTGCGCAACCCCGAAGGACTGGGCGAGCAGGCCGAAGTCGGGGTTCACGAAGTCGCAGTCGATGTAGCGTTCACCGTAAAGCTGATACTGGTTCTTGCGGATGAGGCTGAGCGTTCCGTTGTTGATGACCACCACGTTGAGCGGGATGCCGTAGTTCACCGCGGTCATCATTTCCATGCAGCACATCTGGAAGCCGCCGTCGCCGAGGATGGCGAAGGTGGGGCTGTCCTTCGCGTAGCAGCGCGCGCCGATGGCCGCTGGAATCGCATGGCCGAGCGACGAGATGCCGGAATTGGGGAAGTAGTGGTTGCGGTCGGAAACGTCGAAGTAGCTCTGCGCGAAGACGATGTTGTCGTCGAACACCAGCGCGTTGTGCGGAAAGCGCTGCGCGAGTTCGCCGAAAAACGACCGGATCAGGTGGAAGGGTTCCGCCGGCGCGGCGCGGCTGTCGCCTGCTGCCGCTGGGGCGGCTGCCTGATGGCCGTCGAGGTGCTCGCGGGATTTGGGCGGCATGTCGCAGGCTTCGAGCGCGGCGAAAACGTCTTCCGCCACGGCGCGGATGTCGCCGCAGATCGCCACGTCCGGCTGGAACACGCGGCCGAGCTGCGCGGCGTCGCGGTCGACCTGGGCGATTTTCTTGTTACCCAGCAGCTTGGCGTCCCACAGATAACTGGTGCGCTCGTTGAAGCCGGCACCCAGAAAAACCAGCAGGTCGGCGTGCTCGACCAGATAACGGTAGGCCTCGCCGTTGGAAGTGACGCCGAGGCAGCCGAGCGACAGTGGCGTGCCTTCGGCCACCACGCCCTTGGCCTTGAGGCTGGTGGTGACCGGGATGTTGAATGTTTCGGACAGGGTGGAAACAACATCGCGCGCGCCCGCCTGGATGCAGCCATGGCCGGCAATGATCACCGGCGTGCGCGCATCCCGGATCAGCCCGGCGAGTTCCGTGACCGATGCGGTGTTCCGGATCGCCGCCTTGCGCGGGAAATGAATCTGCTCCAGCACGCTGTCGTCGACCATCTCCTTCTGCACGTTGTAGGGGATCGACAGCAGCACCGGCCCCGGCTCGCGTCCGAGCAGCACCTGCGTGGCCTGGTTCAGCACCTGGCCGAGGTAGTCGGTGCGCTCGATCAGCTTGTGGTAGCGCGTGATGCTGGCGAACAGCGCGCCCTGGTCGATGGTGCCGCCTTCGCCCGAACTTTCCTGCAGTCCGCCGCGGCCGAAGATATAGGTCGACGTTTCGCCGGTGATCGCCAGCACCGGCAGCCGCTCGGCGTAGGCGTTGGCAATGCCGGTGATGAGATTGGTCGCGCCCGGCCCCGCGGTTGCGATGCAGGCGGCCGGCCGGTGCGACACGCGCGCCAGGCCGCCCGCCATGAAGGCCGCACCCTGCTCGTGCTTCACCAGCACGCTCTTCACGCTGGAATCATGCAGCCGGTCGTAGATCGGCAGCACGTGCGCGCCCGGCATGCCGAAAATGGTGTCGATGCCCAGGCGTTCCAGATACCGGACGATCAGCTCGCTGACGGAAATATTCATGTGCTTGTTATCGTGTTAAGCAGTCTCGTTCCCTCCGGCGCGTCGCGACGCGACGCGCGCGGAAGTCCTCGATTTGAGCACAAGACAGCGTGCGGGGGAACCGCTCTGCAGGCAGGGTCAGCCTGCCAGCGCCCGCGCGTGGAAGCCCAGATGCTCGCCGATGAAGGTGGCGATGAAGTGATAGCTGTGGTCGTAGCCATCCTGCATCCTGAGCGTAAGCGGGATGCTGCGCGCGGCGCAGGCGGCTTGCAGGTTCTGCGGAAACAGCTGCTCGGCCAGAAATTCGTCGGCGGTGCCGTGGTCGATCAGCGCGGGCGGCAGCGACGCGCCGGCCTTGACCAGGCAGGTGGCGTCCCAGGCTTCCCAGACTTTTTTGTCCTCGCCGAGATAGGCGCCGAAGCAGCCTTGCCCCCACGGGCTGATCACCGGGTTGCAGATGGGCGAGAAGGCGGAAACCGAGGCATACAGGCCGGGGTTTTTCAGCGCGCAGATGAGCGCGCCGTGGCCGCCCATCGAATGGCCGCTGATGCTCCGCTTGCCGGGGATCACCGGGAAACTGGCCTCGACCAGCGCGGGCAGTTCGCGGGTGACGTAGTCGTACATCTGGTAGTGCGTCGCCCACGGCGCCTGCGTGGCGTTGACGTAGAAGCCGGCGCCCTGGCCGAGATCGTAGCGTTCGGGCACGTCGGGCACGCCCTCGCCGCGCGGGCTGGTGTCGGGCATGACGAGGATCAACCCGAGCTCGGCGCAGTAGCGCTGCGCACCGGCCTTCACCCGGACGTTGTCGTCGGTGCAGGTGAGCCCAGACAGCCAGACCACCACCGGCAGTATCTGCGTCGCAGCCTGCGGCGGCAGGTAGACCGAGAAGGTCATGCTGCAACGGCAGGTTTCGGAGTCGTGCTGCCAGCGCTCCAGCCAGCCGCCGAACTCCTTGATTCTTTCAACTTGTTTCATCACGGCCTCAGAAAATGATGACCGAGCGGATGCTCTTGCCTTCGTGCATCAGGTCGAACGCGCGGTTGATGTCTTCCAGCGGCATGGTGTGGGTGACCAGCTTGTCCAGCTCGATCTTGCCGGCCAGGTAGTTGTCGACGTAGCCCGGCAATTGGGAGCGGCCCTTGACGCCGCCGAACGCGGTGCCTTTCCAGGTGCGCCCCACCACCAGGTTGAACGGCCGGGTGCAGATTTCCTTGCCGGCGCCGGCCACCCCGATCACGGTGGAAACGCCCCAGCCCATGTGGGTGCATTCGAGCGCGTCGCGCATGACGTTGACGTTGCCGATGCATTCGAACGAGTAGTCGACGCCGCCTTTTGTCAGGTCGCGGATGAATTCGACCAGCGAGCCGCTGACTTCGCGCGGGTTGATGAAGTCGGTCGCACCGAGCGCCTTGGCCATCTCGAACTTGTCGGGGTTGAGGTCGATGGCGAGGATGCGGCCGGCCTTGGCCATCACCGCGCCCTGGATGCAGGACAGGCCGATGCCGCCGAGGCCGAACACGGCGACGGTCGAGCCGGCTTCGACCTTGGCGGTGTTGAGCACGGCCCCAATTCCCGTCGTCACGCCGCAGCCGAGCAGGCACACCTTGTCCAAGGGTGCCGCCGGGTTGATCTTGGCGAGCGCGATTTCCGGCACCACGGTGTATTCGGAGAAGGTCGAGCAGCCCATGTAGTGGAAGATCGGCTT
>Ga0105101_10000994_pt1 | contig 12221 bp, 9 predicted proteins | sample PPLLak21cMay2015_2_FD_87037 | JGI IMG/M metagenome (GOLD analysis project Ga0105101, IMG submission 87037) | Freshwater sediment microbial communities from Prairie Pothole Lake near Jamestown, North Dakota, USA - PPLs Lake P8 Core (1) Depth... | ecosystem: Environmental > Aquatic > Freshwater >... | reverse complement strand
TGCACCGGGGGTTATTCATATACAGCCACTATCGTGGCTAAAATTCCTGGTTCATCCGTTTTGTGGAATTCATTACTAGTGGTATCATTGAGTAGCCGATTGGTATATATATAGCACGATGAGTTCCCTCCCCAATATCGCCCATATAAAGTACTGTCATCCCGAGCGCCATCGAGGGATCGCATCGTGCTAAAAACCAATCGGTTAAGAAATGTTGTCATTATTAGTAGCGTTAGCTAGGAATCTCTATCTCTATTATTATTGATTCCCGGAACACATTTATTAAAACTTCAACTGTACAATCCATTTAATGGTCAGTGAAATATTTTGATCGCTCTTATAACGAATCAACAAAAGAAAAATTTATATTTGAAAACATATGATCAATAAACTGACAACTTACTTGAATATTTAACTTAAAATGAGAAGAAATGAAAAAGCTGAGTTATACCGCATTGCCTGTAATACTGATAATCATGTTCAGTTCCTGTGCCACGGTTTACAGATGTGGCGATTTAAGACCGGCAAAGACTCCCATTACCTGGAGTAAAAACCTGAAAAGGGTAGTACTTGAAAGAGATATATTATGTACAGATTTATCCAATAAGGAAAAAGAAAATGCCGTATTAAAAAATGATTTATCTGAAATGACCGATAAAAACAAAGGACTTACAGGTCAATACAATGATCTGATAATAAGCAACAATGATCTTCAGGGAAAATACAATGACTTTATCGATAAAAGCTTGTCACAGACAGAACAGCTCAACAAAGCATTGAAAGCAAAATCCGATGAGCTTGATATGAAAGAAAGATTGCTTTCAGAAAGAGAAAAAACACTGGAAGAGATGCAAAAGATTATTGCCAGACAGGATTCCATCACCAAACAATTAAACAGCATTTTGCATAATGCCTTGCTGGGATTTAATCCTGATGAGTTATCGGTGGAAATAAAGAACGGCAAAGTATATGTTTCGATGTCAGATATACTATTATTCAAATCGGGAAGTTCATCTGTAGAAGCTAAGGGTCGTGAAGCCCTGAAACTGCTGGGAGATGTCCTGAACAAAAATACTGATATTGACATTCTGGTAGAAGGGCATACAGATAATGTACCGATAAAAACACCTGTTTATAAAGATAACTGGGATCTGAGTGTGGCGAGAGCCACATCAATTGTCAGGATATTGTCCTCAGATCATAAAATTGCCCCTACACGTCTTGCAGCATCAGGTAAGGGAGAATATTTTCCGAAAGCAGATAATGCAACTGCTGAAGGAAGGGCCAAAAACAGGAGAACAGAAATAATTCTTTCGCCCAATCTGGAAGAAATAATGCAATTATTAACAAATTAAGATTTAAAGCGTTGTGCGGTTGACACTATAGGAATTAACAATACAAAAACGCAATCACTCTGTATACCAGGTAATTGCGCCATTTTATCAGTGATCCAGCTGGGATTATTCGCATGCTCATGATCCCTTAGGGGGGTCTAACAAGCCAAACGATGTCGTCCCGCCTTTAGCGCGACTTGTCATTTTTTATTTTCTTTGCAGAATTTAAGCCTGACGGCTTATTCTGCTCACAAAATAAAAAATGCTCCTGACGGAGCATCGTTTGGCTTGTGATCCAGCTGGGATTCGAACCCAGGACCCCATCCTTAAAAGGGATGTGCTCTACCAGCTGAGCTACTGAATCAGTTTTATGTTTTGAAGAACCCAGGACCCTTTTGTAAAGCGTAATATTCTACCAGTTGGGCAAATAATTCCTTTTTAATTTGCGTGTGCAAAGGTATTATAATTTTAATTTAATACAAATAATAGACTGGTTTTCACCCATGGATTCAACAAAAAAATTACAGGTTTTGTTGTAATGAATCCTTGTGTCATACGTCTTGCTGAAAACTCTGTTGTTTAACTTTAATAATATTATTATGAGAAGATTATTATTTGCATCTGTAATTATGGCTCTGACACTATCCGGTTTTGGACAAAAGTCAGTTGATGCTTTGTTTAACAGATATGCTGGCAACGATGGCTTTGTTACTGTAACCATCAGCGGTAACCTGCTGAAACTGGCTAAGGCACTTTGTGATGATGACGAAAAGGATGACAATTGCTGGCCGTCTGACATTACAACCATCAGAATACTGATCCAGGAAGATGAAGGAATGAAAACCGGTAATTTCTACGATCTTGTCGAAAGAGACCTTGACAGGAAAAGCTATGAGGAATTCATGAGAGTGAAGGAATCTGATCAGGACCTGGTGATGCTTGTAAGAACCGCCGGAAGAAGTTTTAAGGAGTTCCTTGTGATCGCCGGAGGTGAAGATAATTTACTGATCCAGGTTAAAGGGAATATGACTTTCAGGGAAGCTGAAAAATTTTCAGAAAAGATTAAGAAAGACAATGGTGCAGGTTTTGTTCTTAACTGACCCTGAATCACAATGTTCTTATCTTTGCTGAGCAGTAGCCCTTAGCCCAGATCTGATGACCCGGAGTGTATTTAATGAATTAATTCATAATCAGAACCGCAAATTATTCCAGATTGCCTTCCGGATGCTTCAGAATCGGCAGGAAGCCGAAGATGTTGTGCAGGAGGTCTTTTTGAAGATGTGGATGATGGGTAAAAAACTTGATGAATATAATGATCCGGGAGCGTTAGCTGCCACAATGACAAGGAACAGTTGCATTGATATGCTCAGGAAATGGAAACATATCGATAATTCAAGGGAAGGCTCAGAATTAATGAATCCTGATCCCTCGCCTTTTGAACAAATGGTAAAGACTGAAAATGAGCAAATTATTGACAACATCATTGAAGATCTCCCGCCTTTGTACCGCAATGTGGTCCAACTGAGGGAAATTAACGGATTGTCTTATGAAGAGATCGCCCTTCATCAGAACGTTAATATTAATACGTTACGGGTGACATTATCAAGGGCCAGACGGATAATAAAAGAAAAATATTTAAATTATATAAATGAAAGAGGAAAAGCTTAAACAGCTTCTTGACAGGTATTATGACGGAAATACCTCAGCTGAAGAAGAAAAGGAGCTTAAGGATTACTTTTCAGGTACTGATATTTTCCCTGGATATGAAGCCGAAAAAGAGATATTCACTCATTATGCAAATGCTGAAAAAGCTGCGATTTCTTCAATCGGTTTTGAATCGGGGATCATAAAAGCTGTCGATGGTCTTGAAACAAGTCAGAGATTGAGAATTATCAGAAAGAGGTACATTACCTTTTTAAGCGCAGCTGCCACAATATTGTTCCTGGTTGGATCCTGGTTCATCTTTTTTCATGAGACTGAACCAGCCGATTCGTTTTCGGACCCGCGGATAGCCTATGCTGAAACAATGAAAATACTTAATGATGTTTCCGTGAAACTCAACAGAGGCAAAATGGCATTGCAGCCGATCGGTAAACTCAACACTGCTGCACGTGACGGTATCAGATCTCTTGACAGATCAGTATCAGTTATGGAGGATGGACTGAGGAGGATTGGATTTGACGTGGAGGAATAGGTTGAAGCGGGTTGAGGAGAATTGATCAGGATTGAAGAAGTTGAAAATAAAAATATATAAAAATATAACAAATGAAGAGGACGTTTTTGATTTTTATTGCATTGATGGTTTGCCGGGTTATGAGTGCCCAGACGAATCCCATCGATGAGCTGTTTAACAGATACTCTGAAAAAGAGGGATTCACATCAGTGTATATTTCAGGAAAGATGCTGAACCTGCTGGCCGGGATGGATAAAAACTCAGGGAAAACTGATAATATATTACTCCGTCTTAATTCGATCAGGATACTGTCAGAAAATGATTCACTCTCGACAGAAAAGGTGAATTTTTATCAGGAGTTGAGAAAAAAACTCGATTTCTCGGTTTATGAAGAGCTGATGGTCGTCCAGGAAGGACCTGATGTGACAAAATTCCTTGTCCGCCAGAATGGCGACAGAGTGTCGGAACTGCTGATGATTACAGGTGGCAGAGAAGGAAACACACTAATATCCATAAAGGGAGATATTAACCTCAAAGAACTGTCAGGCCTGTCAAAATCGATCGGAATAGAAGAGCTTGAACAGCTCGAGGATCTCGAAAATAAATGATCCGGGGCCATAAGCAAAGCAACCTTTTAACTGCCTGTTTTGTTCTATAGCCGACAGCATCGTCATTCAGAAGATGCTGTTGCAGTTTTTATTTTACTTACGCTATTACAAACAAGAACCAAATCAGGCAGTTATGAAAAAATTATTCTGTAAACCCATGGCGGCAGTGATAGCAGGAACTTTTCTGTCATCATTCGTTGCTTATTCTCAACTTGAAAACATTGACTTTTTCCGGAGCGCCCCGGCCGACGCCCTTAAGCTGATCGAAGCATATATTACACCCTGGGCTAATGCATTCGGGACCGGTTTAAACGGCAGCTGGTACAATACTGCCAAACCACATGAATTAGGCGGATTCGATATAAACTTAGGGTTCAATATGGGTATTGTACCTGAATCGGCAACAATGTATGATATCTCATCTCTTGGCCTTTCATCATCACTGACCGGTTCGGGCAACGCACCAACCATTGCAGGTCCCGAAACTGATGGTCCTGAAATGACCTATTCACAGGGAGGTGTGACACTTGCATCATTCAACCTTCCCCGCGGAACAAACTGGCGGGTTGTCCCGGCGACTATGTTTCAGGCAGGGATTGGTCTTCCGTTCGGTACCGATCTGAAATTAAGATATATTCCAAGAATCCCGGTTCAGGAGGCGGATTTACATTTGTGGGGAGTCGGTATAATGCATAGTATTATGCAGTATATACCTGGTAATGAGATGCTTCCTATAGATGCATCAATTTTAGCCGGATATACAAGATTGAATCTGAATGTTCCATTCGAGCTTCAGCCCGATCCTTCAGTTTCACAGAATTATTCTGCATCTATAAACCCGGACACCTACTTCAATGACCAGAATATGCGGACATCGTTTGAAGCTCTGAATATAAGTGCAATCGGGTCAGTAAACCTGCCGGTTATATCATTCTATGCAGGACTCGGATATAGCAGAACCAGAACCCTGGTGGACCTGACAGGCCATTACCCGTTGCCGGTTCTGGTAACACCATCTGCAGGTGCTCCCTACGCTGAATATAACGACGATGGAATAAAAAGTGACGCGGATTTTGAAAAACTGGATATCCGGAACTTCTCGGGCTTGAGGGCAAATGTAGGATTCAGGATCAAACTCGCGATATTTACATTCAATGCCGACTATACCAGAGCGCAGTATAATGTGCTATCGGCAGGATTGGGAATGACATTCAGGTAATATTAAATGTGGTAGATCCGAAAAAGATACAGGCAGGATACAGGTCATTGCTTCAGGCATCCAAAAACTCAGTTGCACCTGAAGATAATATAAGGATAAGGAAAGCACTGGATCTGGCAATAAAAGCCTGCGGTGACAATATTATACTCACCGGAGAGCCTAAGATACTTCATGCTCTTTCAGTTGCAAGGATCATTGCAGGCGAAATGGGACTGGGGCTTATTTCAATAATCACTTCGCTGCTTCACGATTCATATAATAAACTGGATATCAGCATCCAGCAATTGGAAAAAGAATTCGGGGCTAAGGCAGTGGAGATTTTAAAGGGTTTCTCCAGAGTATCGAGCCTGGAGTCAATGCAGTCATCATATCAGGCTGAGAATTTCCGGAAATTGCTTTTAAGTCTTGCTGATGATGTCCGGGTTATACTTATCAAACTGGTGGAAAGGCTTGAGTATATGCGGAACCTTGATAATGCTCCTGAAAAAGAGAAGCTTCCGATTGCATCCGAAACATATTTTCTCTATGCCCCGTTAGCCCACAGGCTTGGATATTATAATATCAAATCGGAACTGGAGGACCTGGCGATCAAGTACCTTGAACCTGAACAATATCAGTTTATCGAAAACAGGCTCAGACAGACTACTGCCTCACGAAACAGGTTTATCAGGGAATTCTCCCAGCCTCTTAAGGAGAAGCTGGAAAAGATGGGTTTCAGGTTCACAATTAAAAGCCGCACAAAATCATTTCATTCCATATTGCTTAAGATGAAGAAGCAGGGAGTGGAATTTGAGGAGGTCTATGACCTTTTTGCCGTGAGGATAATCATCGACAGTAATGCCGAGAATGAAAAATCCGATTGCTGGAGAGCCTACTCTATCGTCGCCGATCTCTATCAGCCTAATCCGAGCAGGTTACGTGACTGGATCTCAGTACCAAAATCAAACGGGTACGAATCCCTTCATACAACAGTCGTCGGCCCGAGAGGAAAATGGGTCGAAGTCCAGATAAGATCTGTCAGAATGGATGAAATTGCAGAAAAAGGACTTGCAGCACATTTTAAATATAAAGGTATAAAAGGAGAGGGGGGACTTGATACCTGGCTGAGCAAAATGCGTGAGATCCTTGAGTCGTCTGAAAAGGAGGATTCGGCATTTCTTGATCAGGTGCGGTCAGGCTTATACGCTGACGAGGTTTTTGTCTTCACACCAAAGGGTGATCTCAGGCAGCTGCCTGCAGGAGCAACTGTTCTCGATTTCGCATTTGATATCCATACCGCAGTGGGCTCCACATGCGTGGGAGGTAAGGTCAATGGCAAAAATGTTACCATCAGGCATGTTCTCCAAAATGGTGATCATGTAGATATATTAAAATCGAGAAGCCAAAAACCCAAGCAGGACTGGCTCTCATTTGTAGTCACAAACAAGGCAAAAACAAAAATAAAGTTTGCACTGAACCAGGAGAAGGCCAGTGCTGCCACTGAAGGTAAGGAGATCCTGATGCGGCGTCTTAAAAACTGGAAGATACAGTATGGTGATACTGTGATCAAGAAGCTGATAGACCACTATAATTTTAAAACTGCTCAGGATCTTTATTATATGATTGAGCAGGGTAAAATCGAGCTTCTTGAAATAAAGGAAGTACTTCAGAAGGCTGAAGTACCTGAACCCCCGGTACATACGATTCCCGTAACGGAGAAAGAGGTTAAAGAGCAGGCGGAGCAACAATATTCTGATTTTCTTGTAATTGAAGACAGGGTAGAAGGCCTCGACTACAGACTGGCAAAGTGCTGTAACCCGGTTTTTGGTGATCTGGTTTTCGGATTTGTAACAATTTCAGAAGGCATTAAGATACACAGGAAAGGTTGTCCAAATGCACATAACCTGATGGCAAGGTATCCATACAGGGTTGTTTCCGCGAGGTGGACCAAATCAAAGAGCAGCACATCATTTATAACATCGATTAAGATCACAGGAGTTGAAAATATCGGAATTGTCAATCAGATTTCCGATGTGATTTCAGCCTATAAGGTCACTATGAGGAATTTCAATTATAATATGGAAGACGGAATGTTTGAGGGGACACTCAATCTTCTGGTACCAAACAATGATGTATTATATGGAATCCTCAAAAAGATCCAGGCAATTAAAGGAGTTCTCAGGGTGATCCGGCAGAATAACTAACTATCAGATTGCAGAATACGGATCGTTTGTTCACTTGTTGCTGGTGAAGTTGTTTTCAATATCTTTTGTCTAGTTTGACGGGTAGCCTGGCCATTTTCTCAACCTCAATTGATGCATATCCGAACTCTTCAACAACCTTTCCCAGGATAAGATATGTTCCCGCACCTTTGAACGGGTAATTTTTCAGTGACTGCGGAAAATGAGTTGTATCAAAGAAATTCCCTTCCGCATCGATGAAACAACCGAAATTCATCCACTCTTTTTTTATGGTTTTTATGTATTTGATGGTTACCAGATGGCCAACCATCCTTACTCTCTTCCCGACATTACTGATCATGGCATTTGCCATTATCTCGCCCCGGAAAGATGTTTTCAGCATGTCGAACCATGTCATTGACACAGGGAAGCTCAGCAGCTCAATTTCATCATATGCATCATCGATCCTGTCCTGTGCAAGTTCAGGGAGGGCAAACTCCTTAACAGGCGGAGAGAAGAGTGGTCTTATCTGTTCAGGCTTGCTTTTATTTATCAGCATATGACCTTCCCAAAGAAGCACCGCTTTCTTCTTTCCTGTAAATCTGAATGCGCCAACCCTGATGAGAAGAATCACCTGTTCAAGTCCCGGATTGACTTTTGCCACGAAATCGGTAAGTCCGCTAAACGGCCCTTCAGTCTGCCTGATCTCTTCGATCGACCTTGCCAGCCTCTCTTCGAGGCCCATTATATGAATGAATCCGAGATAGATAATTTTCCCGTATATTGTTGTCTTACAGGTGCTTTTATTTACACATGGGGGTTGAATATCAGCCCCGTACCTTTTTGCTTCGTGAACATAAACCCAGGTTCTGTAAAATCCGCCGAAATTATTGATTACTGCTACCATGAATTCGAGCGGGAAGTGTGCTTTAAGGTAGAGGCTCTGGAAGCTCTCAACGGCATATGATGCAGAGTGTGCCTTGGAGAACGAGTAGCCGGCAAACGATTCTATCTGTCTCCATACCTCTTTTGTCAGCTCATCGCTGTACCCGTTTTCGCGGCAGTTGGAAAAGAATTTGTCGACTATCCGCTTCATTTCCTGTTTCGAACGGTATTTTCCGCTCATTGCCCGGCGCAGGGTGTCGGCGTCAGCAAGGTCGAGTCCTGCAAAATGATGACATACTTTAAGGACATCTTCCTGGTAGACCATGACCCCGAAAGTCTCCTCAAGCTGTTCTTTCATTACCGGATGTAAGTACTTAAAATTGTTAGGATTATGAAATCTGTAAATATACTCACGCATCATTCCGGAGCGTGCGACGCCGGGCCGGATTATCGAGCTTGCAGCGACCAGGGTAGTATAATCATCGCAATTCAGCTTCTGCAGGAGTCCGCGCATTGAGGGGCTTTCAACATAGAAGCATCCCTTTGTTTCCCCTGTCCTCAGGAATTCTTTGATCTTCAGATCGTTTTTGAATTTCTGTATTGCATGAACATCGACATCAATGCTTCGGTTCCGCAGTACGATCTCAGCGCTTTCGCGTATATGTCCGATCCCGCGCTGGCTCAGTATATCGAGCTTTTCAAAGCCAATCTCCTCAGCGGTGTACATATCCCACTGGGTGGTCGGAAATCCCTTCGGCGGCATATCAAGGGCTGTATAGCATGTAACGGGCTCCTCCGAAATGAGAATGCCGCCGGCATGGATGCTCCTCATGTTTGGGAAATCGGCGATCTTATGACCCGTTGAAAAGATTATACTGGTTATTTCGTTAAGATTGGTTTCAGAGGATGGATTGTCAATGATCGCATCGATCTCTTCTTTTGGCAGGCCGTGAACCTTACCAAGCTCCCTGACTATTGACTTACCCCTGAATGTTCCGATTGTTCCAAGAAGTGCAGTATGGCTCATCCCATACCTTTTGAATATATAGTCGATAACTTCATCCCTCTCTTTCCATGAATAGTCGATGTCAAAGTCAGGAGGAGAGCTACGCTTCGGATTAATGAACCTCTCGAAGTAAAGGTTCAGATCGATAGGATCAACATTGGTGATTTTCAGGCAATAAGCAACGATGGAATTTGCCCCGCTTCCCCGGCCTACATGATAAAAGCCTCTGGCCATTGAGTACCTGACAATATCCCATGTTATAAGGAAATAGGCCGAAAATCCAAGCTTGTCGATTATCTCCAGTTCATGCTGAATTCTTTTTTTTGCCTCACTGTTGTGTTTGCCGTATCTGTACACCATACCGTCCCATGCGAGCTTTTCGAGCAGCAGCTTGTCGTCGTACCTTGTTGCCGAAAAGATCTTTTTATTCTTCTGGCTTTCAAAATCAAATGATAAACTGCAGTCTTCCAGTAGTTTGCATGTATTATGGATTATTCCGGGGTATTCAGAAAAGAGTGACCGGAAAATATCCGGTGAATATAAAAACTCATCTTCTGCGGCGGATTGCCATGGTTTAAGGTGACTGAGGAGAATATTATTGTCGACCGCTCTGAGGCTTCTGTGAATGAAGATATCATCATTATCGCTGAAAGTCACGGGTTGTAATATCACCATCTTATCCCGGTCGCGGGTAGCCCGGCTCAGAAGTCTGTTAACCTCATTTATTCTTACTCCGATGCGTTCATTGTCGGACAATTTGCGTTGCGGAAGTTTTGCCTGTGAATAAACGACATATGCTTCTGAAAAATGCGGTGCCGGAAAGGGGAGAGGTGTCTTTTCAAAGTTGTGCTTTGACAGGAATTCATTCAGCTCTCTTAAGCCTGCATTATTACGGGCTAATCCGACGTATTGAAGCTCATTGTCATTTCTGAATTCAATACCGGCAACAGATCGGATGTTGTTTTTGGTGCATTCCCCTGCGAATTCGGGTATTGCAGTCGAGTTGTTTATGTCGGTGAGGGCAATACAATCAATCCCTGCAGCTGCAACTTTCTGCACCAGCTGTTCCACGGACATCGTTCCGTAGCGGAGGCTGTAATATGTGTGGCAGTTTAAATACATGATTCATTGGCATTAGGGCATTAGGGCATTGGGGCATTAGGGCGTTAGGGCATTACTGGCTGAACGCCTTAACGCCTTAAAGCCTTAACGCCGTTGGTTGCACCGTTCAATGTCCGAATCCATGCATATAGTACCCCTTCAGTCTGTCTTCCATCATCTTCTGCTCGTTAACTGCATACTCAAGCTGTTTAAGAGCTTTTTCCTCTCTTTCGCTGCTGGTCATAACTCCGGCGGCACGTCGTACCGCATCGCGCCCGAACCGTTTTCTGAGCTTATCCATAGCCATATAGAGGCTGACTTTTTCCGGGGTGTCGTCAAACATATCAAGCTGCTGAACACCTCTCACCAGGTGACTGAACCTGACACCGATAAGCCTGATGAGCATACGCCTCTGGTAAAGCCGGCCGAACAGCTCTTTTGCGATATCTGTAAGCACATGATCGAAAGAGGTATACGGTATCCGTTTCTGAAGGGTGTGAGTGTCAAAATTGGAATACCGTATTTTCACAGTGACGCATGAGGTGAGCTTCTCCTGTTTTCTTAACTCATAGGCGATCTTTTCCACCATGCTCACCAGCAGCTGGTTAAGTCTTGCGATATCGGTCGTATCCTTTTCAAAAGTATGCTCGGTGCTTATCGATTTTTGTTCCGAATAGCTGATCACGGGAGTGAAATCTATTCCGTTGGCTCTTTTCCACACTTCAATCCCGTTTTTACCCATCAGCTTTTCGAGCATCTCTGCAGGGATGTTCCTCAGGGTGTAGATGGTTGCTATTCCCATTGAGCGGAGAACGTGATAGGTCTTTACTCCGATCATCGGTATTTTGTTTATCGGGAGCGGGTCGAGGAAGGGGAGTACCTTCTCCTTTCTTACCTCGATCTCTCCGTTTGGCTTTGCCTCGCCCGTTGCGATCTTTGATACGGTTTTGTTTATTGAAAGCCCGATCGAAATCGGCAATCCGGTCTCCTTTATTATATACTGGCGCAGTTCGTGCGACCATTGATTGCACCCGTAGAAACGGTCCATGCCGGTGATGTCGATATAATGCTCATCAATCGACGACTTCTCATACAGCGGCGATCTTCCGGCAATTATATCTGTAACCATGTTTGAATAGTTGCTGTACGATTCCATGTCGCCACGTATTATTATCGCATCGGGACACATTATCCGGGCCATCTTCATAGGCATGGCGGAATTTACTCCAAACTTCCTGGCCTCATAGCTGCAGCTTGATACCACGCTACGGTCCGACATGCCGCCGATTACCACCGGTTTCCCGATGAGCCTGCTGTTCTTCAGCCTCTCCACCGATACGAAAAAGGTATCGAGGTCAAGGTGCAGGATCGATCTGTCTATGGTTCCTGCAATGAACATTTTCCAGATGGTTATTTCTCTGTGTCTTCAATTCACATGTACTCACCCCCTTTGCAGCCCTGCAGGCTGGCTCCTCACTAAAACAGCCCTGCGGGGCTTTTTTTTACGTTCGGCCCGCTCTCTGCTATCGCAAAGAGGGGGAATTGGGTCATTTATAATGAATTAAGCCCCCTTCCTTGCGTTAGCAGGGAAGGGGGTTGGGGGATGGGTACGTTTGAATTAATAACACAGAGTTCCATTTAGTTAAATTTTTTTTCACTTTTTCTTGTTTATATAACAAATAAGTTTTAGTTTTGATTAAAAATTAATCAATTTTATGATTACAATATAATCAATT
>Ga0105101_10000991_pt1 | contig 12255 bp, 5 predicted proteins | sample PPLLak21cMay2015_2_FD_87037 | JGI IMG/M metagenome (GOLD analysis project Ga0105101, IMG submission 87037) | Freshwater sediment microbial communities from Prairie Pothole Lake near Jamestown, North Dakota, USA - PPLs Lake P8 Core (1) Depth... | ecosystem: Environmental > Aquatic > Freshwater >... | reverse complement strand
TTAACATAGATCCTGAGTGAACCGAGTCCGGCTCTGTTTATAAAACCATCCTGGAAAGTATAAGCTACTTCAGCTGTTTTCAACCTTACATAGGAACCATCCCAGAGCCAGTAATCTGCCACGCGGTTTGCGCCTGTTGTCCTCCATCTCGGCATGTATCCGGTCCCATCAGGGTTATCTTTTGACCAGTAATCCTGCATATGGTCGAACCAGACGCTGAAATACCTTGTAAAGCCCGGAAGAACCATGCTGCGGGTTACATTATTGACACCGTAAAACTGGAGCATTGCGCTGAATCCCTTATATTCGCCTCCGAAAGTGAAGTTCATGGTATTCTCAGGTATATTACTGTAACCTGTTGGTACATTATCCTCTGATTTGATCATACCATCTGCATTAAAGTCGATCATATTCCACATTCCGGGAAGTTTAAGATGATCGTTGGATTCCCAGGGAACACCTGCATACATATCGTCCCATGAGGTTTGACGTTCTGCACGTATCTGCGACTTTCTTTGGTCTATCGTGTATCCCTCCGGCTTAAGATGAGCGTCCATAAGGACCGGAGAATCTTTAAATATTACTTCATTTTCCGTATGTGTCAGAGCTAATGCTGCCCAGTAATTGAATCCGCCTGACATCCTGTGATTGAATTTCAATTCAAGTTCATGCCCGCTTGATTTAACATGACCAACGTTGGCAGGGGGAGGTGAGCCTCCAAAATAAGGAGGGATAGCCCTTTGTCCACCGGCGAGCAGAATATCGGTCCTGTCTTCGGTAAAATAATCATATGTTACTGAGATCATATCCCTGAATAATCCCATTTCCACACCATAATTTGTTTTTTTCGCCTTTTCCCAGTGCATATCAGGGTTCCCGACCACACTTTGCTTATAAAATGTGTAGGGACTGGAACCACTCAGGTTATTCGGATCCATCCGTACATATCCGCCATAAGAATACTGGTCAGCATACAGCCATCTCCCGCCGCTTACATTATCGTCTCCAACCATACCAAGACTGAAACGTAACTTCAGCCTGTTAATCCAATCAATCTTCCAGAAATCCTCATTCGAGATCATGTAACCAAGAGCGAGTGAAGGAAAGAAATCGAAACGGTATCCCGGTCCGAATCTCTCCGAACCATTGTAAGCTCCATTTGCTTCAAACAGATATTTTGACATATAGTCATAGGTTGTACGGAAAACCCAGTCCTCGCGGAAATTCTTGAACATGCTTCCCCTTGCATATTCCTGGCGTTTCATTGCAGCCAGAAGCCCCACATTGTGTACTCCGAACCTGCGTACATAATTCAACTGGAACTGGTATTGCATTCTTCTCTCTGTATTGCCGCCTCCCACTGATTCATTTCTTATTTCAGCATATGGCATTACCCAGTCGAACTGGGAATTTGCAAGGCCAACAGTAGGAAGATGAAATATATATTCCTCCTGAGGCTGATTCGGGTCGTTTTCATATAGAAGGTTATTTACAAACTTAAGCGCCACATGGCTTGTATTCTGATTTGGTTGAAAATGGTTCTGAGTATAGGCATGCGCACCCTCAGATGTTATTACATTATCATAAAACAGCTGCGCTTTAAAGCTCAATCCCCTGGTTATAAAATCGAGTTTTTGCTCAAGTGCCATATCGGTGTTCATTGCAGTAGCGCGGTTGTATCTCAGGCCGAGATTGTTGGCGACACCTACGGGATTATTACTGTAAGTCACGAGGTTCCATCCCAGCCTGCCATCAGGGTAAACAGGCATATACAGGTCACGCGGCATACCATATACGCCTCTCCATACCTCTTCCAGTGTACCCCATGTTGCGGATGAGTAATCATAATTATTGTTTTTGTTACTGTAATATCCTGAGAAGTTGACCTGAAGGTTGGTCGTTTTAGAGATTTTAAAGTCGAGATTGCTTCTGAAATTGATACGGTTGAACGAATAATCAGCGGTATAACCCTGCCCGTTGTCATATTTTTTTATGATATCACCTTCATTGAGGTATGCTACGGACCCAAAGTAGCTTACAAAATCAGTACCACCTCTGACGTTTAAGTTTGCCCGTTGTGCCAAGGCAAAATCCTTGAACATCCAGTCTTCCCAGTCTACATTGGGATAAATCCATTCATATTCAGGATGGTTTGGATCATTGTGCTGGTGACGCAACGAGATCTCGTATGGTATTCTCTGAGCCCATGATGGCTCATTGAGGACAACTTCACGCTCGATTGCTTCACCTCTTGCCAGCTGGGCATCAAATGCTTCTGCCGGCTGAGGCAGCTTCGAGACGTGCATGGCGGTCGTGTTATAGGTAAATGAGATCTGTGTTTTGCCGGCTGTACCTCTCTTGGTGGTTATAAGTATAACCCCGTTGGCTCCTTTAACACCGAAAACTGCTGTTGCGGAAGCATCCTTAAGGATAGAGATGTTTTCGACTTCACTGATGTCAATGTTATACATATCTCTTTCAATACCGTCGACAAGGATCAGAGGCTGCCCACCATTCCATGTGTTCCTGCCCCGGATGAAGACAGCAGTACCACTGCTTCCCACTGTACCCTGTCCCGATGAAGGGCCACCCGGTTCTGCAGAAGATGAAAGTGTGATTACACCCGGAAGCTGTCCGGTCAGTGCAGACGCAAGGTTTGGAACATTCCCTGATTGCTGAAGTTTCTCGTTTGTAGTTTGGGAAATCGAACCGACGATACTTTCTTTTTTCTGGGAACCATAACCTATAACAACCACCTCCTCCAGAGCCGTGGTTAACTGTTCCATCACAACATCAATCGTGGTCTGACCGGTCAGGGGAATCTCCTGAGTGTCCATTCCTATGAAGGAGAAAACCAGGATACTATTCCCGGAAATGTTTGACAAGGTGTATCTTCCGTCTATATCTGTTAGTGTGCCAACTGTTGTCCCTTTTACAACAACGGATAATCCAATAACCGGCGATCCGGTCTGATCTAACACTCTGCCAGTCACCGACACTTGCTGTGGTAAACCTGCGGCGACCTCATCAGTTGTCTGCATCGTCGATTTAGAAGGTTTCTTTGCCGATACCGGCGCTATGGTAAAAGCCATAACGCAGATAATCAGGATGAATCTTTGATAGACGCTGATAATTCCAGCTCTTCCAGGAAATGACTGTACAAAATTTTTTTGCATAGTGAATAGGGTTTTGATAATTGTTAATTGTCAGGTTACATTTTAAAATTTTTAAAACATTGAAAATCACATTATTTAATTATCAAGGAGGCTTGTTTATTTTCAGACTTCCATATTTCCATCAGTCAAAGCCCTCCTTACCGATGCAAGATTAGAGAGCCATCGATATCATATCAATGTCTATAAAAGCAAAATGCATGTCTAAATTGGCAAAAGAAAGGTCCGGGACTGGTTATAAGCGCTTATAACAGGCTGGAATATGAGACCTTAATGCAGTGAATATCTGATATATAAAACGTGTGTTAAATGTATATTCAATAAGATTTGAAACTCATGAATGTGATCATATGAATAATTTCATACCTGAACTAATACTAAAATATTCCTAGATTTATCGCGAAAATATTTCTTCTGAAAAACGGAAATTCCATGAAAAAACTGAAGAACTCAGTCGTTTATTTTAGTCTTTTCTCCATGCTGTTTATTATGAACTGCGGGCAAACAGTGGATACTAAACCTGACATGACTGAATTCACGGACCCGCCAGTTTCAAATTCGGTTCATGCATGGTGGCACTGGATGGAGAATGCCATTACAAAAGATGGGATAACAAAAGACCTTGAGGCAATGAAAAAGCAGGGTATTTCAACCGTCACCATCCTTAATGTAAGCCTGTTCAATGAACGGGATCTGGGGGTCCCAAAAGTAATTTTCAATACAGATCAGTGGTACAAGATGTTCGAATGGGCATTAAGTGAAGCCCACAGACTTGGAATGACCGTAGGTGTGCATAACTGTGACGGGTGGAGCACCAGCGGCGGTCCCTGGATCGATCCGGAAAATTCCATGAAACAAATTGTCTGGAGCAGAACATTTTTAACCGGTGGTAGACAAGTTGAATACAGGTTACCTCAGCCCGGATCAAATATTGATTTTTATCGTGATATCAGGGTAGTTGCATTTCCTGCTTCCGGCAGCGACAATTCCTTCCGGATTGCCGGCCCTGACATGATGGTGAATTCCAAACCCGCAGGAAATGTTCTTTATGATGCCAACCCTTTCAGCTCAGTCGCGGTAAATAAAAATACAGTGATCAATATTACCTTCGAAAATGAGTTCCAGTGTTCGAAAATTGCAATCCATCCTCGTGTAAGGTTTGATTTTGTGAGTTTGAGGAACATTCATTTCCAGTTTGAACTGAAAGCCTCCTCAGACGGGAAAACATTCAGGAGTGTCGGGCTGTTTGACGGGCCTGCCATGAACAGGACTACACTTCTGGAAATGGAGCCGATAAATGCAAAATATTACAGGATTGAATTTAAAGGTGTCTCAGGCAGTGACAAGCTGCAAATAGGTGAACTTGAATTAATTGGTGAAAATGAAAAGCCTTCGTATCATACGTCTATTCCATATCACCTTGAAAAGACTGTTACCACCATGGCACACAGTATCACCGATTTTCGTACTTCCGGAACGATTTCAGCTGATGCTCTGCGTTCAGAAGATATTGCAGATATCACACAATATATGAATTCAGACGGTATCCTGAAATGGGACGCTCCCGGGGGCAGATGGGAAGTATTGCGAATAGGATTCACTTCGACGGGAGCCGTTAATTTTCCTGCTACAATTAGCGGAACCGGGCTGGAGTGCGATAAGATGGATACGGCAGCACTGAACCTGCACTTCCGCAGTTTCTCCTCGAGGCTTATTGATTATGCCGGGGAATATACCGGCAATACATTTGAATATATCTTTATCGACAGCTGGGAATGCGAATTCCAGAACTGGACCGGGAATTTTGAAAAGGAATTCGAAAAACGGAGGGACTACAGCATGATTAAATGGTTCCCGGTTATTTGCGGTTTGACTGTTGACAGTCCGGATGCCACGGAACGTTTTCTTCATGATTACCAGAAAACCATAGCTGAACTGATTGAAGAGAACTATTACGCTCATTTCAGCCGGCTCTGCAGGGAAAATGGCTTGAAGCTGCATGCCGAAGTGATATATGGCGGAACAACTTATCCACCTCTGGATATCCTTAAATCGAACAGCTATGCTGATGTGCCGATGTATGAATTCTGGGCAAGAGCTGATGATGCCACTGGCTTTATTGACTATACCCCCGGTTCCAATCCGGCGTATCCGATGCCGGTGAACGCGGCAGCTTTATATGGTAAAAATGTAATTCCGGCTGAAGCCTATACCGGATATGCATTCTTCAGCGAATCACCCTGGGATCTGAAGCTTTTTGGAGACCGGGCTTTTTGTTCCGGTATAAACCAGATGGTGCTCCACAGCTATGTGCACCAGCCTTTCGAAAAAAAACCTGGGATTACTCTCTGGGAATTCGGGCATAGCTTTAACAGGCATAATCCATGGTGGGATTTTGCTTCACAATGGTTTACGTATCATGCAAGGGTACAGAATATACTGCAGCAGGGTGTCCCATGTGCCGATATACTGTACTACATCGGAGACAGATTTTATCCCGGCAGGGATACTGCGGCCATCAGCATGGTACCTGAAGGTTTCCGCACCCAGAAATGCAATCTGGATATTCTTATGAATCATTGCAGGGTGAAGAACGGGAAGCTGTTGCTCGATAATGGGCTGAGCTACGAAATGCTCCTTCTGCATAATGATAATCATATGAATGTGAAAACTCTTGAAAGAATTGCCGAACTGGCAAATGATGGAGCGATAATTGCAGGGATCAGACCTTCGAAGGTTCCGGGATACCTTAATTATGCCAGTGAAGAGAAAGAGCTTAATGATTTATCGGCAGCAATGTGGGGCAATACATCTGAAAACAATTATGGAAAAGGCAAAATATATTCAGGCAAAAGCCTGAAAGACGTTCTGGATCAACACAACATTACACCTGACTTTTCTGTTGCCGGAGGATCAGAAGGATTTATTTACATCCATAAAAAAACAGGGAACGATGAAGTGTATTTTGTGGTTAACCAGACGGATGAAGCTGTTGAAGTCGATTGTATCTTCAGGGTGGCAGGGAAATTTCCCGGGATATGGAATCCCCAGTACGGAACTGTTTACATGCCGCGGGATTTCAGAGAATTAAGCGGCAATACGATAGTGCCCCATAAATTCAAGCCACGTGAGTCGGTGATTTTCGTTTTCAGGGATGAATCATCGGGAGATATTCCGGAATTCAGCGAATATGAAAACAAATATACCCTGGAAAAATTCGAGGGCACTCTGACATTCGAGGATTTACCCCCTGAAAAGAAGGTTAGTATTGAGGGTTTCGTCTCATGGACCATATCTGATGATCCGGATATAAAATACTATTCGGGCAAGGCAAACTATTCACTGAACTTTGACCTTCCGGAAGAAATTAAGGATAAGAAGCCTTTATTCATAAGTGTCGACGGGGCACGATCAGCTTATGAAATAACGCTTAACGGGAATCTGCTTGGTTCTGCTGTCTTTCCCGGATACCGCTTCGAGGTCTCACCAGTTGTCAGGGGAAATGACAATGTCCTTGAGATAAGGATAGCCAGTCCCTACCGGAACAGGGTAATTGGCGACATGATACAATCAGGATCCCTGAAAAATCTCTGGACCACATTACCGGAAAACGCATTGCCCGGAAGGGATAAGCCCCTTCTCGAATCAGGCATATCCGGACCTGTTGCATTTTATTATTAACGGATAGCTGTTTTATTTCATTATCCCTCTGAGCCTGTAGAGGTTTTGCAGGTGTCTCAGCATTATTGTTTCTCCGGCTCCTGCTTCAATCAGTCCCTCCGAGGCATCCGCTCCGTATCCCCCGTATGCCGCAGAACGGATATCTGCAACATACCCGGGCCCTCTTCCTCCTTTATTGTACATATAGCCAAAAAAGTATGGGAAGGGCACCTCTGCATTCTCTTTCCAGAAAAGCTGGTGCTTCACAAAATATTCTCCTGGTGATGCTGCAATGGCTATTTTTCCATTGAGAAGAATTGTTGTGATATGAATGTTGAATACAGCCTTCTTATTGAATCTTCCCGTAAATTTAAGCGAATCGGCCATAATTTTCATAGAAGATTTTTCATCTTTTGCGAGAGACAGATTCTTTGCAATTTAAATTGCCTTCCCGGCTAATAATCCGCCCATCGTTTCCATCCGGGTAAAATCTGTTTTTATGTGCACTCCCTTTTCGTCGACTATATCACTCATGAACAACGGATTGATATCACCTGCAGCTCCCTGCATGTACATGCACATTAAATTTTCCCCGAAAGCTTCCTCCACCTTGCTTGTAGCAACACCACAAAAATCAGCGGAGATCTCCAGGTTTTGCAGGTTTGCTACCGGATGACAGGCATACATCATCAGGATTACTCTTGGGTATCCCTTTTCATCTTCAATTTTGATAATTCCAACATCCGGATCCACTGGCCCATAAGGTATTCTTTCAAAATTTCTCCAGAGAGCTATGTCATTCCCCTTGCCGGTGATCCGGTTATAACCAAGCTGGGGCATTGTGCCATTGCCGGCGGAGATCCTGGCAGGATACATATTCCCGAGAGCTTGTGTCAATCCGCTTATCATGGATCTTTCCACGAATGCTTCATATACCTTTGAATCACCCAGAACAGGTCCGGAATGAGTGTGTATGCTTGAAACAAGCAGGTGGTCTATTTTTAATTTCCTGGCAGCATCAAGTACTGCCCTGTTGTTGTAGACGGCAAGATCGCATGAGATTATTCCAACTCTTATTCCCTGGTTTTCAAGGATCAGAAATTTGGCATAAAGTGAATCATGGATCGATTTAGCCGGTTCATACCGGTTAGGATATCCGCTCATCTCGATACCAACAGGTGGTGTAATATTCATCCGGGCAGTTCCTGCCATAAGTACTCCCTGATCCTTAGACGCATTCAGGGCCTGTGCTGAAACAATGATTCCAAAAAATACAAGGGTTGACTTTAAGATTTTACTTGTCTTCATATTATTGTCGTTTAATTTTTTTCATATGTATATAATTTTGTTTTTAAAGGTCGTATGGAACTTCCATGTTTGTAAATTATATTCATGCTTATTTGTGTTTTTAAAACATGGAGGTTTCATAGAAACAAAAATATGTCTTTATTCAGCTTCAAAAGCATGCATTTTCAGCGTGGGGTTTTCCTGTGAATGGCTAGGTTGTTCGTATATGCGCTTCCAGTGGGCCTTAGAAGCATTTATTAATAGCGCAGACATAAGACCGATTGCCAGTTTTGATATGCATTTTGCTTTTTTAGACATTGATACAGGCTAAGTGAATAGATTGTTTTGTTTATTATTTTCTTTGGAAAAAGTCATAAATTCATAGTATCATGATAAAAATCGCAACTATAATTTTTGCAGTTTTAATCACTGGCAGTTCCTGTACACCGGAGTATAATATAATAAAGGTAAAGGTCGGCTGGGATCAGACAGTCGCAGTTTCAAAATCTTTCGCCACACTACAGGCTATACCGAATCCATCGCACCAGCCGGGTTCGCCTTTACGTGAACCGCTATGGAATTCCTTAAGGGATCTCAAGGCTGATTATGTGCGCTACAGTCCCTGGGGAATTTATCCCAAACTTAAGATCGCTGCGCCCGAAAGGCCAACAAAGCAAAAAACATCATGGGATTTTTCCTCCCTAGATCCTGTGTTTGTTGATTTTATGAATGCCATGGAAGGCAGGCCTGTAGTGATGAATTACCAGGCAATTCCCGGATGGACGATGAAGAGACCTAAACCAAAAAATATTACCCATTAGCTTGGGAGTCTGTTTATTGATCCAACAGGTAAAGAGCTGGCAGAATACTTTGCAAGGATCGTCTCATGGTATACGAAAGGCGGATTTACAGATGAGCTTGGCAAAAGGCATGATTCGGGTCACAATTATAAGATTGGTATCTGGGAAATCATGAATGAGCCCGACCACGAAAGCATAGCGATGACAAAGGAACTTTATACCGCTCTATACGATGTAGTGGCAGAAGAGATCATGAAAGTGCAGCCTGAGATGCAATTCATGGGATTGTCTATGTCTAATCTCCATCTTGCTCCGGAATGGACCGAATATTTTCTTGATCGTAAAAACCATAAGCCGGGGATACCACTTGATCTTGTCTCCTATCATATGTACGCAACAATCCCTGGTGATAATAACGATCCGGAGCTGTATCCAATGAAAGTTTTTGACCAGGCAGATGACATGCTTAATACAATAAGGATCACTGACTCCATCCGCCAGAGATTGTCGCCTGAAACCAGGGTGGACATCAATGAAAGCGGAATACTTTTCAGGGAGCCACCCCGGGGTTGGGGCAGAATGGACGGTGATTCATTTCATGATTCTTTCTGGAATCTCTCTGCCGCATATTATGCCTATATTTATGCCGGACTTGCCCTCCAGGGTATCGATATAGTAGGAAAATCAACCTTATGGTCAGACCCTAAGGACTGGCCGGAAGTTTCGCTTTTAAACTGGAAGAACGGCAAGCCGAATGCAAGATACTGGGTTCTTAAGCTCATTAACGATAATTTTGGTCCGGGTGATAAGCTGGTCGAGACGGATTTTAATTCCGTAAACAATGAAACTCCCGTCTTTGCCAGAGGCTTTGTCACACCGGAGGGAGCCAGAAAGTTATTATTGGTGAATAAGACCAGAAGCGACTTTAATGTAAAAATCCGGGGATTGAGAAGCGGAACAGCAGAATATATAGATCAGTCAACGGGTTTTGAGCCTCCGGCTTTTGTTTATCCTGTTGGCCGGCACATACTGCTACGAAGTTTTGGAGTTGCCATTGTAACATTGAAATGATGGTAAAAAGAATCGGCACCAGGATGAAACTGAATCCGGGCTTCAGGGAAGAATACAGGAAAAGGCATGACGAGATATGGCCGGAAATGGTACGACTGATGAAAAACGAAGGTATTGGCAACTATTCCATCTTCCTTGATGAGGATACCAATACCTTGTTTTCTTATTTTGAGTTTTCCGGATCATATTCCTCCCGCGATCATTCCGCAAATGAAATTGTGAAAAGATGGTGGAAACATATGGCCGATATCATGGAAACCAATCCCGATAACTCTCCGGTAACAGTTACACTGGAGCAGGTATTCTATATGAAGTAGTTCGACACTTGATCTGAAAATACTAAAATAATCGAAATGAAAAGATTTGTATTATTGATCCTGCTTCTGGGATACCTTACCGCATGGACAGAAGCACAGTCAGGACAGATAAAGCTTAAATGGGAACTGGGTCATAGCAAAGATGCAAAAACGCCTCCTTCAAAATGGGTTCCTTCTATCGTTCCGGGAGCTGTACAGCTGGATATAGCAAGAGCTGAGAAATATGCGCCTCATTACTATGCGGAGCACTGGAAAGATTACCTGTGGATGGAGGACGTGTATTTTACATACCGGAGCTCATTTAAGAAACCTGCTTTGATTAGTGACGACAGACTGTATTTCCGGTCGCTGGGGATCGACTATGAATTTGAGATCTATCTGAATAATGAAAAGATCTTTTACCAGGAAGGCATGTTCACTCCTGTGTACCTTGACCTGACAGATAAGCTTAAAGAAAATAATCAGCTCCTCGTTAAAATATTTCCGGTCCCGAAGCTTCCGGGCATGCAGGTACACAAGCAGGCTTCGCAATCGGCAAAACCTCCGGTTGCTTATGGCTGGGACTGGCATCCCAGGCTTATACCTTCTGGTATATGGGATGATACATTCCTGGAGATCCAGCCATCGGCCAGAGTAACAGATATCAGTGCAGATTATGTGCTGAATGACGAGCTGACAAGGGCTGAAATCGATTTGACCCTTTCCGGCAGAAACCTGAAAGGGGGAAAGTATTCATGGATACTCCGTGATATTTCAGGAAAAGATGTTCTGAAAGCCGAGGGAACTTTTAAATCAGATGAAGAGAAAGTGCCATTGACATTTGATAAGCCAGAACTCTGGTGGCCACATGATCATGGCTCGCCATACCTTTATACTTCAAGCTTTAGTCTGTTTGACCAGTCTGGAAAGCAAATTCAGGATCAAAGATCAAAGATCGGTTTTCGCCGTGTCAGGCTTGTCATGAATGAAGGCGGCTGGATAGAGCCTGTAAAATTCCCTAAGACCAGAAGCGTCCCACCCGTTCAGTTTGAGATCAATGGACGGAAGATCTTCTGCAAAGGCACCAACTGGGTTCCGCCCGATATCTTTCCCGGAACAATAACCAGGGAACGCTATGCCAGGCTTATTGATCTGGCAATAGAGGCAAACTTTAACATTCTGCGTATATGGGGAGGCGGGATCGTTAACAAAGAGGCATTTTATGAGCTCTGCGATGCGAAAGGAATTCTGGTATGGACAGAGTTCCCTCTTGCAGGCAATAATTATGAAGGCACTCCGCGGTATCTTTCAGTATTGGAACAGGAATCCGCCTCTATCATAAACAGGATAAAGAAACATCCATCCCTTGCATTGTGGTGTGGAGGCAATGAGCTGTTCAACACCTGGAGCCGTATGACGGACCAGTCACTTGCACTGAGGCTTCTTAACAGCCAGTGTTTCAGGCTCGACCCGAATACTCCCTTTATGAATACTTCTCCAGTGATGGGCATGGGGCATGGCTATTATATATTCCGCAACGAAGCAACCGGCGAAGAAGTATTCCAGCTGATGGACAGGTCTAAGTTCACAGCATATACTGAATTTGGAATGCCCGGTCCGGCTTCTGTCGATGTTCTGAAAACAATTATCCCTTCAAATGAGCTCTGGCCCCCGAAAGCGGGTACATCATGGGAAAGTCATCATGCATTTAAAGCCTGGGAAGGCAATACATGGCTCTGCCAGGATATTATAGAGGATTATTTTGGAAAATCCGGTTCACTTGAGGATCTTGTCGCCAATGGTCAGCTGCTTCAGGGCGAAGGCTACAAGTGCATCTATGAGGAGTCAAGACGCCAGAAGCCTTATTGTTCGATTGCAGCAAACTGGTGCTTTAATGAGCCATGGCCTACCGCCGCCAACAATAGCCTGATCAGCTATCCTGATATTCCGAAAGCAGGATTTTATGCA
>Ga0105101_10000990_pt1 | contig 12258 bp, 11 predicted proteins | sample PPLLak21cMay2015_2_FD_87037 | JGI IMG/M metagenome (GOLD analysis project Ga0105101, IMG submission 87037) | Freshwater sediment microbial communities from Prairie Pothole Lake near Jamestown, North Dakota, USA - PPLs Lake P8 Core (1) Depth... | ecosystem: Environmental > Aquatic > Freshwater >... | reverse complement strand
TGGGGTCGTCGGAGTATTCCTGCGCCAGTTTCGCGAAATCGGCACCCGCCACGGCCTTGGCTCGTACCTCCTCGGCGCGCTGGCGCGCCTCGTCGTCGCTGCGCCCCTTGGCGGCAATCAGCACGTGCATGGCGCGCACCTGCTCGGGCACCTGAAAGGCGGCCTGCTCGGCAAGATACTTTTCCTTGGCCGCCTGCTCCATCGGAGGGGCTTTGATGTCTGCCCGGAGACGGCTCAGGCGTTCGGTGCCCAGCACCCGCTCGGCAGCTAACTCGACCGCCTTGCGCACCTGCGGATCCTGGTCGAGACCCAGCGCGCGCGCCTCGTTCGCGAGAGTGCGGTAGAGGAGAAGATTTTCCAGACTGGTGGTGATCCGTTTCAGGTCGGCGCGAAATTCCTCGCGATTTCCCTCTGGCATGCGGTGCATATCGGCTTCGAAGTCCTGGCGGGTCAGGCGCATGTCGCGCCACGTCACCAGGGTGTCCTTCTCAGGCGATGGCGCTCGCGCAGCGTCCGCCGACCACGCCCCTCCGCTCAGGAAGAATAAGGCGATGAGGGCTGCTGACGACACGCGGGAAAAAGAGAAGTCCATTCGTTTCATTCTCGAGTCACTATTAGAAGATAAAAAACAGACGGGGCCTTTTCAGGCCCCGCCGAAGGAAGTGAACAGCGGATCAGGGAAGAATCGCTGATGGGCTATTGCTCACGGCATAACCGGCAGGCTGGGACGGATCGGTCGCACGGATGTTCAGGTACATCTTCTGGCCGGCCGGCACGACGCAGCCTTTCGTCGCGTCGCTGGCGTGGTAGTACATCGTCACGCCGGTCGCCCTGGTCTTGACGCACTTGGCCGGCAGCGAGGAACTGAAATCGCCCGGGCATGCGCTGATCGACCAGTCCTTGTAATTGGATCCAAAGTTGCCTGCCGTACCCGTGAGCTTGCCCGACAGATAGGCATTGTTGTCGAACTCCCATGCCTTGATCTGGCGGGCTTCGTTCAGCGAGTCGATCCGCATGCCCGGCGCGTCGAACGCCTGGTTGAAATTCAACTTGGAATAGTTGTCTTTCCCGGCGGCGGCGATAATGGTGGTGCCTGCCGGCGTTGCGGGACAACTGCTGGGCGGCGGGGGTGTTTGCGATGCGTCGGTCACGTTGATCGTAACGATATTGCTGGAAGCCCCTGTGCCCACGCTGTTTTCTCCCTTCACACTATATGTGTATGAGCCTGCGCTGCCAAACACGAGCGTTCCGCCGGAGCCGCTGATGGCGGGCGCGCCGGACGAGACGGTCCAGTTGTAGCTGTTAATGGGGGGCTGTGTGCAGCTGGCGGTAATCGTGGCCGTGCCGTTGGTGTTCACGCTTGTCGTGTTGGCGCTGACCGTGCAGCTTGGCACCTCCGTCGGGGCGCTGGCTACCTGGCACGCAATCTTGTTGTTAGCGCTATCGTAGACAAAGCTGCCATTGCAGCTCGGGTCCGTAAGGTCCGAAATACTCACGGCGTGCGTGGCGCCGGCGAACAACAGAATCGGGGCGGAAACGGCCCAGGTAAGCGTATGAATCGGTTTCATGTGATTTCCTCATCAAGGGTTAAGTCGTGCCATCCCCCAGATTATCTGGCGGCCCCGCTACCCGGGTCGGAAACCCTGGGGCCGGAGGCTTTGCGTCCCTGCCTTTCGGCAGGTTTGCTTTTACAGATGACAGCGTAAATCTATTTGGTTTTACGGATGGCGTCAAGGAAACTTGAGGGTGGATGCCCCGCTGACGCGCGAAATCATGCGCGACATTTTGCCGCAGCATGGCGCCTGCGCTTCGCGCGAATGGGCCGGGCCATTGGCATGTTGTTGCGGTCTGGGTGCCGCACCCTCATCGCGTTCTGTTGAGTTATTCCGGGAAAAAAAACAGGCAGCCGAAGCTGCCTGTTTTCATTTTGCTCCACCGGCCATGCGGCCGGTTTGTCATGATGCTTAGTCGACGGAGATGTTCCGGTTGTACTTGTGCACAAAGGAGCCGCCGTAGTTCGACAGCACACCGCCCAAGTTGCCGTTCACGTACTCCTGGACAGCGAAGCCGATGACCGGCAGGCCGGCGTAGGTGTCGCCCTCGTCGGAAACCATCTGACGCGTCGCAAAACCGGCGCCGTCGGTGGCGCCCGCACCCGTCACGGAGGGGAACCCAGCGCGCAGCCAGCCGCTGTTGAAGCCCTGGTTCGGCACGTTGAGCGCGAGGTTCGAGCCCAGCACGTTGGTGTTGTTGAACGTGATCACGTTGACTTCCCAGCACAGCGAGGTCTTGCCCGACGGCGGCAGCGGCGAAAAGTCGATGTCGCTCGTGGTGGTGCGCTCTTCGCGGTCATAAATGGTCAGAGCCACTTCTTCACAGGCGCCGTTCAGCTTGAAGTCCTGGGTGAACGGACGGTCGAAGTTCTTGTCAGCCGAATCGGGGTCGGTGTCGATGTCAGGCGACACGTAGAAGCGCTTGGTCGGGAAGTTGACCACCCAGTCGGTGCCGGCGGCGAGGGCCGGCTCGACGGTGAACTCGTTAAGCACCGCGGTGCGCATGATCAGGGCGGAAACCGGGTCGGCGGCGAGACCGTTGTTAGCCCAGTTGGAGGTGATGGCGTCGCCCTGGAAGAAGGTGACGCTGACCTTCGGGTCGACATCTTCCAGCGAAGGCAGCAGGGAACCCGGCTCGGAGTGGTTCGGCGTGGTGTTGAACGAGTCCAGGACCACCGGGTCGTAGGAGAAGTCGGTACCGTTGGCCACGTTGATGAGGGTGCCGGTACCCATCATGCCGCCGCCGGGGGACGAAAGTCCGTTGCCGAAGCCCAGGCTGTTGTTAGTGAAGACGCCGCCGGCCTTCCAGCCGTTGACGACGGCAGCACAGTTGAGGGGCACGCCGCTGACGTGGGTAACGGCATCCTCGAAGGACAAGGTCCCGCTGGTCGGATCGATGTCAACGGTAGTAACCGTACCCAATTCGATGATTTCGACATAGCCCTCGCGGCTACGGTCGAGCGAGGTGGTTTCGCCATCGGCGTTGGTGCCGCTGTACTGGAAGTTGCGGAACTCGACGCCACCGGCGGGGAGCGCCGGCACGGTGCAGGAGGTGTCGGTCGACACGATCTTGGCACCGTCGGCGGTGGTGGTGATCACGCCGGTCCACACGTCATTCGCGGACAGATACAGGTTGAAGTCGAGCACTTCACGGCTGTTCTTGGCTTCCAGGAAACGGACCTTCACCGCCTTGGCAGTGTCCTGGGTATTCACCACGGTGACCAGCGTGTCGTTGCCACTCCGCACACTGTAGTACGGATACAAGAGAACCTCACCCAGGCTGCTCGTGGTTACGGCACCTGCGGTACCCGCCAACCCGAGGGTGGACAGAACCGCCATGTTGATAAGATTGCGTTTCATGTTCATCTAAAAACTCCTTTATTAATAAAAGCAACGTTGCTTCAAAGAACATTCCCCATTCATTCCGGAACGTACGAGGAATAATACAGTCACCTGACTTTCGTTCCAAGGATTTCCGCGTAATTCATGAATCATTATGAGTTACCCATTCATCCCCTTTCTCAAGCCAAGACGACTCAACCAAGAAACCTTCAGCGCGGCAGAAGATACCACCACTGCCCGCCGTCCTTCACCCAGGTCTCGTCCAGAGACCTCTCGGATTCATATCTGACACCCGGCCGCATGTATTCATAGGTCAAGTCGACCTGCACCTTGCACACGTCCGCCGCGCATTCCGCGCCCGTAACCTTGGCTCCCCGCCACATCCCCGGCTTCAGGCCGCCTTTGTAGTAGGCAACTGTGACACGTTCGCGGGAGCCCGGGCTCAGGTACGCATAGGCTTCGTCCAACCGGCCGGCGAGCAAATGCTGCCAGCGCTGCTCTGCCCGCTCGCGCACCTCGGTGGATGCATCCACGGGCGCAGACTGAATGCCGGCACAGCCGGACAGGACCCACAGCCCCGCAAATACAACCAAGCTCCCTCTAAACGTCATCGAATGCCTTTTGACTCGTTATATACACAAGCTCGGGCTAGACCTAGCGACTGCGCGACCCTAGCCTAGATGTTGCTTGCCTTCACTATAAAGCCGGAATTGCACCATCGTTAGCCCTGCGACCACAATGGCGATGGAATTGCGAAACAAAGTTGCACAAATGCAACAATTCGTGAAGCCCGACGCAACTACAAAACCGATCATTTACGGTTGAATCATTGCTGCAAAAAGCTGGATTGGGTCCCGCCATGGCTGGATAGCTTTGAATTATTGAGAAACCCATCGGACGCCCAAATTCATTGCTACGCAACGTGGTGAGCTGCAGAGGCTCTAACGTAAGGTTCGCAGCGAAACTTTAGCAAAGCAGAACCCAAGCAAGCTTAGAGCAGGGCGCTGTATTTTTGGTAAAGCCGAATGACCTTAGGCACGTAAGCCTGCGTTTCACGATAGGGCGGAATTTTTCTGCCGTGTCTGATGACGGCATTTTCGCCTGCATTGTAGGCCGCCACCGCCAGCTCGACGTTATTGTCAAACATGACGAGCAGGTCGCGCAGGTAGAGGGTGCCGCCACGGATGTTCTGCTTGGGGTCGAAGGAATCCTTGACCGCATAACGTTTGGCTGTTCCGGGCATCAGCTGCATCAGCCCCTGGGCACCGGCCCGCGACACGGCTTTGGGGTTATAGCCCGACTCGGCCGTGATGACGGCATGCACCAAGGCAGGGTCGACGCCAACCTCGTCCGCGGTCTTTTCGATATGAGGAGCAAAGACGGCGACGTTTCCCTGGAGCGGCTGCGTGCCAGCGCGATTGCTCATCCCCGGTTCCTCCATCAGGCTGGAGATGCGCTGGTACTTGCCGTTATCCGGGGCATTGGTGTAATGCTCCACGCCATTGGAGTCTACGTGGGCATACACATCGGCATGCGCCGGGAAAGTCAGAAAGACGAGAGTTATGAAGAAAATTCGCGGCACGGCTTTACAGCACAAAAAGTGATCAGCCTAGATTCTAACCGATTTATCGGGATGGCTGGATTTCGGGTCCGGACGCAAGTCCGAAACCCGATTCAAGCAATCCAGGCCTACTGCTTGAACTTATTAACCATGGGGTTACCCGGCAGTTGCACCGCTTCGATCAAGGGTTCGAGTCCGGTGAGCCGCTTGCGGTACTCGGCAGTGATGGCCGCCGCATCCTGGGTATCGGTGAGCACGCGGGGCGTGATGAGGATGATGAGCTCTGTGCGGTTGTCCCCCCACTGCTGAGTGCCGAACAGGCCGCCCAGGATGGGTATCTTCGCAAGGAACGGCAAACCCTGGTTGGCGTTGGTCTTTTCCTCCCGGATCAGGCCGGCAAGGATAATGGTTTCGCCCGACTTGACGGTGACAGTGCTGTCGGCGTTCCGCGTCTGGATGGTGGGCGAGTCGATGCCGGACGTCTCGGTCGGGATGGCATTGCTGACTTCCTGACTGATTTCCATGGTGACTTGACCGCCGGCATTGACCCGGGGCGTCACGGACAGCAGCACGCCGGTTTCGGTGTACTGCACGGTATTGATGACGCCGAGTGTGGTTCCCGGCACAGACTGCGACTGGCTGATGGTGGGAATCCGGTCGCCGACCTGGATCTTGGCCGTCTGGTTGTCTGCCACGGTAATGTGGGGCGAGGAAACGATCTTGAGCTTGGAGTCGGTGGCGAGGGCATTCAGGACGGCGCCCATGTCCCCGGCAGAGCTCACCCAGGACCAGGAGAAGCCCGGCACCAGCGCGGTGATGCCCGCCAAGCCGAGATCAAGCTGGCCGCTGATGCGCGAGCCATTGCGGAAGTACCACTCGAGCCCGTACTTGAGTTCGTCCTTGAGGGAGATTTCCGCGATGGTGACCTCGACCAGAACCTGGCGCACGCTCATGTCGAGCGTGCGGAGGGCTGATCGCATACTCTCGTAGTCGGAGGGGCTGGCCAGGATCAACAAGGCATTATTGTCCTTGTCTGCGATGATACGGACATCCTGGGGCAGGCCGACACCATCCGCGGAAACGGTTGCCGTTGATCCAGCCGGTTGCGGTTGCGTTTCCTTTCCGGGCTCGCGATTCGGGACGGCCGATCTGACTTCCGCAGGCGTCGCGCCGGGCGCCAGTGTTGCGGAGGGGGTGGCTTTGGTTTGTGTCCCTTTCTTGGCAAAAGCATCATTGAGCAGGGTGGCCAGATTTTCGGCCTTGCCATTCTCAACCTGATAGACGTACAGGCGCTGACCACCCCCACCCGCGCCCGGGCGATCAAGGCGTTCGGCCCAGGTGCGGGCCTGCTCCAGGTATTTTGCCTGCGGGGTAACAACCAGCAGTGCGTTGAGCCGCTCGATGGGAACGATCCGTATGGCACCGGCAAGCGGGCCGAGATTCTTGTCTCCAAACAGTTTTTCCAATTCGCTGGAAGCTGTTTTTACGTCCACGCTTTGCAGGGTGAACAAACCCACAGACATCCCGGAAATCCAGTCCACATCGAACATGTCGATGGTCTCGATCATGTGCCTCAGTTGCAGTTGGGTTCCAGACAGGATGAGCAGGTTGCGCAATGGATCCATGCGCACGCTTGAGGATTCGCCGGTAAGCGGCTCAAGAATTCTGGCCATGTCGGCCACCCCAATGAATTTAAGCGGAACGACTTGGACGCTGTAACCGCCAGGCAATGGTTTGTTGATGTCGGTCAGTTGCGGGGTGGTATTGCCCTTTGCTGCTGCGCCAGCGGGCACGATGCGGAATACGCCGTCGGCCTCGCGGATCATGACCGCTCCGTTCATGCGCAGGATTTCTTCCAGAGTATGCATCGCTGCCGACTTGGGGATCGGCCTAGTGGTACGAAGAGTGATGCTGCCCCCTACTTTCGGATCAACGATATAATTTTCACCGAGAATATCTCCAAGCATGGTACGCACCACCTCACGCAAGTCGGCGCCCTCGAAGTTGAGTGTGATGTTGCCAGCCACTTCTTTCGCCATGGGCAATTGAACCGGTGGCTTGACTGTCACACCTGTGCCCGGATGCAGCTTGAAGCGTTCATCTTCCTTGCTCTTACCTGTCGGCGCGTTCTTGTCCTTTGAGTCGATCCTGGTCTCATACTCATGCGGCACGGCTAAGATCGTCATGCCATCCTCGGTCCGGCTCTGGTTGCCAACCGAAGCACAGCCTGTCAAAGCCAATGCAAGGGCATTTACAAGAACAGATCCGGATTTGAATTTATTTAATTTATGTGTTGATTTCATCAATAAACACCCAGGAAAAAGAGTTCAATAAAAACGGGGAGGCGCAAGGATTTCACCACCCCCCACCCGGGAGCAAATCCGGATATTTGACCCGATCGGTTTCCCGACAACGCAAAAAATAGGGCGCATTAATTTAACGCCCCCAGAAAGGCCTGTGTAACACATCTTTCAGGTAAAAATCGTCATGGATTAACCGTACCCTCGCTTGGCACAGGCGTGGTCACACCACGACGGAGAGCCCGAGCCCGCGGTGCGGTAGTTGGCATGGTAGGTGCGGCCTCACCGGACGACGGTGCACCAACTGGCTGTCCTGGTGGCGGCACCTTGGAACTTGGTTGAATTTTCAGGCGAAGTTCTTCGCGATCATCATATTGAGTGAACACGACCCGGTCAGGTTCGATTTGTTCAAGGCGGAGCCCGTTAATGGTCTGGTTCAATAAAAGCCGAAGCACCTTGCCACCAGCCACCTCCTTCACAATGGCAAATCTTGTCTCGTCTGTGATCGTGGTGCCCAGCAATTGAAACTGCCCCTTTTTCATGGTCGGCGGGGGCGGAGGTGGCGGAGGCGGGACCGGTGGCGCCTTGCGCCGACTGGGCACGAAGAGCGGCCGCTCCAGCGTGCCGGTGAAAGCACGATCCCGCGCCGGCAGGCGAAAGTCGGGCGGGAGCGTGACTTCGACCGGGACGGGTGGGTGAACTACCGGCTCAGGGAGGGGTAGACGCAGGCTCTCGCCCCAATCCAGCTCATTACCTATCTCCACTACCAGTGCGGCATTGACGAGCGCCCAGGCCAGCAGAGCCAGATTCTTGATGTTGGCAAGGGCGATCATGGTTTCTTCAGTTCAGGTTTGGCGACGCGGGCGAATCCGTACAGGTCGAACTGCACCGTGATATCGGGCTCGACACCCGGAGCAGGCCTGAACGCCCTCCCCCTCGTCACGCTTGAACCGACGACCAGATTGTCCACATAAATGTAGGGCAAGGTGGTTTCCAGCTCGTAGAGGGCTTTTTGCACCGCAGGCAATGGCCCGCGCAGTTTGAAGTTGACCACAACCCTGCGTCGCGGGCCTTCGTCCTTGTGTGCAGCGATCTGAGTACTGTCTACCTTGAGTTCATTGGCCTCAACAATGGCCTGCGCCATTTGCTGCACCTCGGCCGCAGCAAGCGCCGGGGCGCTGGCCTTGAGGTAATAGCGGCTTGCATCTCTCTTTTGGATGAGCGCGATGTTCGCCTCAATCTTTTCCCGCTGAGCGGCGATGCGCAGATAACGGCTGGTTCGATCCAGCCGATCCTCGATCGCGGTGTCGTAATGACGATGGGCACGCTGCCAGGGCACGTAGACCATTATGGCAACGAGCGCGAACAGGGCGAGCACCAGCCCAATGGCGAGCCCGCGGCTTTGCGCGGGGGTGAGCGTCAGTTTCATGGCTTCGCGGGCCGTTTCCCGGCCTTTTCAGCCGCCTTGGCCGGTTTTTTGTTTTCATGCAAATCCCGCAGCGCAGCGAGAGCCTCGGCCGGATCGATGATCTTTACCCCGGCCGCGAGCTGGAAACGTTCCTCGCCACCCTGCGCCTTTACCAGCGGCGACTTGAAATTGGCGTTTTCCAGCAAGCGGGATTGTTCGAAGAGGCCTATAAGTTTGGCCGAAGAGCTGGTATTGCCTTGCATGGATATTTCCATGCCGTGAATATCCAACTGCTGCAACCAGGTATTATCGGGAAGGATGCGGGTCACCTCTTCGAGCAGGGCCACCCTGGCCGGTGTGGCCAGCTTATGCTCGATGGGGAAGTTGTACTCGGCCAGCAGTCGTTCCTGTTCCCGTTTCAGTGCATCTACGGCTTCGGCTCTTTGCTGGGCCTGGGTCAAAATTGGTTGCAGTGCGATCACAACCTCTCGCTTTTGCCACAGCGGTATCACCAGCAGCACGCCAAACAAGGCCAATGTCACACCCGCCATGCCAGCATAGAGCCAATAGCGGGCGCCGCCAGGTTTGAGTCGCAGTCTGGGCGGCAGCAGGTTCAGGCAGTCGCCGGCACTCTCGAGTTCCTCGCTGACCACTATGGCATCGGGCGCGATGCCCCAACCGGCAAGTCGGGACAGGATTTCGTCAACGACAGCCTTGGAAGCCACCCCCAACAGTACATGCAGGCGATTGCCGCTACGATCCTCGCGCAACAGCCGCTGGTCGAAATAGGCCTGATCGGCCGTAAAAGGGGTCTGTCGCCCCAGTTCGAAGCCGAGGACCTGGGTCAGGTTCTCGGCTGCCGCGAGGGGCAAAGTGATTTCCTTGCGCAATACCTGTGTCGATGGCAGGCAAATTCCGACCGGGCCGCCGCCCGCCTTGTTGTGCAGGGCATTGAAGGCGATCTTCTGATCGGCGGCATCGCCCGCGGCGAGGTTGACGCGGCCGATCTCGTTCCGCCTTTTTCCAGCCATGCGCCAAAGCACGAGCGTCCCGGGTTCCATCCCGACCCACAAGATATCTGCGGAAGGTCGGTTGGGGGGGCGCAAACCGGGCGGCACCAGCGCCGCCAGTTCACGGCCCCACCAGCGGAAAAAGCGCCCCAAATCTGCATTGCGCTTCTTTCGCTGCCTGCGCCGGGAGGATGTCATGCTTGCCATTGTTCCAAGTCTGCGCGGATTAAGGCCGCCCCTCCTGCCAGAGCAGCACGATAAACGGCCTTTTCGGGTCTTGCGCCAACTTTGCCACCGCATCACGGATAAACTTTGTGCCATCCGCTGCAGTCGCAATCGACCGCAAATTATACACTTGGGCCGCTGCGCCCGTTTCAAAACCAACGGCCTGCGGGAAAGGCAGCGGCGTCAATCCTGCCAACAGCATTTCCTCGCGCTCGGCGAGATAGGCATCTACGTTCTCTTCTGTCGCCCCAGGCAGGGCCAGCAAAACCTGCCGCGGCGCAATCGTGCTGTTGATGCCCGGTTGTCCCGAAAACACTGTAAGTGCGCCTGCCAGTTTGCGGAACACGTCTGGGGTCATGCCAATGACCTGCTGAAGTTCGTCAACCACCTTGAATGGAGCATTGGCCGGGATGTAAGACATTCCGAGAGCCTCATAGCGGTCGCGTTCCGCGCCCTGGGGACGCACGAGGTCGTCGGCGTCCCGCCAGTCGACAATGGCGTCCAGGATTTGATTGGCGCCGTCCTCATCCAGCCCCACCGACAGCAGCAGCCCCTTGAGCAAGGCATCGCTCGCCGTATTGAGATCGATCTTGGCGGTCTCATCACGCATGACGAGGCGAATCTCGGCTTCTTCGAGGCTGAACGATCGCTCCCTGCCATCAGCTATCCAACGCTCGGCATCGCTTGTAGGTTTAAAAAGTTCATACAAACCGCGGTGGGTGCCGGCATCAGCCAGTGCGCGCGCTTTGGCAATGGAAACCAGATTCCCGGCAGTCAGGGCTGTGCTGCGTGCACCATAGACAAAGCTGCCCGCAATGACGGCGAGGAGGGTGATGACCCAGAGTACAAGGACCAACGCGATGCCGTGCTCTGCTCGCCCCGGGCCGGCTGAAATTGAAGTTGGCATACGCGCTCGCAAAGTCATTCCCTCCTGACGCGCGGCGCAGCGATGATATCCGGCCAGGTTTCACCGTTTTCCATGGTGAGGCGCAAGCGGATCAGTTCGGGAGGTGCTTTTTGGTTTAGCCATTGGTCATGCCAGGCGGGTTCTTCCGTGTCGGCTTCAGCCCCGAAGTAGGCCAAAGTCATGCTCCTGATGGCCTTCAGGAGCACTTTGGGCTCGGCTTGTTCCAACGGCCCGAATCCGGGCTCACGGAGATCAGGCAATCGCCAGCGCATCACCAAATCGCGTCCGGTCTCTCCGCTGGCCAAGTCAAGCGCTATGAGATGATTTCCAGTGGTGCCCTCATGCATCGCCAGCGCCCCAACGAAGCGCAGCGACTCAGCCTCGCCGGCGAACGCAAGCTGGTCCTCTTCACCTACCCGCCAGCGCATGGGATCGGTTCGCTCGATGACGCGGCGAATGAAATCGACGACGACCGCCTGGCGCGAGGAGGTGACCATGCGCTGTTCGCCCGCTTCCCAGCTGCGCGTTCCGAGATTCAGTCCCGCGAAAAGCAGGGCCAGAATGAATCCCACCAGGGTCATTCCAATCAGCAACTCCAGGAGGGTAAAACCTTGTACCCGGCGCATTGCGCTCATTGACCCGATGAAGTTCGCAAAGTGACAAGACGGAGCGTACGCGGGTTCATCGCCACATCGCCCCACTTCACACTGACTTCCACCTGGTAAAGGCTGACAGGCAGGGCCCCACCCTCCAGGGGCCCGGCTGCCGGTTCAAAAGGCCGCACCGAGGTTTGCCACTTGTAGCCATTTCCCTCCTCGCCTGAACTTTCACCTTCCGTGAGCGGCGACTCGACCCCCATGGCTGCCAATCTTGATTCTGCGATGGCCACAGCCCGGCTGTAGTGTTCCGCCTCGCCGATATTGCCTAGCCCCCCGGAGAAAATGCGCATAAGCACACCCAGGGATAAAGAAAGGACGATGAAGGCAACCAGCACTTCAAGCAGGGAAAAGCCCCGGCAGTCTTGTTTCACGGCGTATCCAGAATCTCAACCTGTCCGGTGAGCCAATCAACATCGACGTGAAACTTCCGTTCACCCATGGCCAGGGTAACCCGCCCGCCAGTGGAACTGCCGTCGGGGTAGAAGCGGATGGCAGCAGTTTTGGCATCGACGACTTCGCCTTGGGACGTAAAGACACCGATTTCCGCCAGTCGCGGCAGGCTGTGTGTTTTGCCCTCCGCGCTCAACCTAAAAGTACGGGCCTCAACATCCACGGTCAGAGTCGCCTCATCACGACTGACGATAGCCTGCGAACGTGTCTTGCGCAGACCGGCTGCGACCTGGCGAGCACCAGCCTTAAGTTCTGCGGTTGAACCGCCGATGTTGATCATTGGCGGCACCAATGCGTAAATCATCGCCAGCAGTGCCAGCGCGACCAGCACCTCAAGCAGGGT
>Ga0105101_10000987_pt1 | contig 12265 bp, 9 predicted proteins | sample PPLLak21cMay2015_2_FD_87037 | JGI IMG/M metagenome (GOLD analysis project Ga0105101, IMG submission 87037) | Freshwater sediment microbial communities from Prairie Pothole Lake near Jamestown, North Dakota, USA - PPLs Lake P8 Core (1) Depth... | ecosystem: Environmental > Aquatic > Freshwater >... | reverse complement strand
TAGCATTTGAGCCGGACATTAGAGGTGTATGTAATGTAGGTGGGACCTTAGTTATCAGTTCAAACCCTACAAAAATAGCCAGTACAAAGACATAAATTAACATTAAAAATGTTCCATCCATAATATCTCCTAATATTTTAGACTTGATAAAAATTTAATCTTCAAATTTTAATTTCAAATCAGATTTTTCACTCTTTCGTTTACAACTTCCCCGTTGAATGTAATTAATGCTCCCTTTACTATTTCATCTTCCCGATTCAATTCTAATTTTCCATTCTTAGTTATATAAGTGATGAGCGCCAGCAGATTCTTTGCGTACATTTCACTTGAATGAGTTGGCACAAGGCTAGGAAGGTTCGGCTCGCCGATAATTGTTACTCCGTATTTTTTTACGGTTTTTCCTTTTTCGCTCAATTCACAGTTGCCGCCGAATTCAACAGCCATATCAAGAACAACGCTTCCCGGCCTCATATTCTTGATCATTTCTTCCGTAATAAGTAGGGGCGCTTTCTTCCCAGGAACCAAAGCGGTAGTTATAACAATATCTGCCTGTGTAACATGTTTAAAAATTAAATCCTTCTGCTTTTTTAAAAATTCCGGTGAAGCTTCCTTCGCATAGCCTCCTGCATCCTGCATGCTTGCATCGGTTTCAACTTCAATAAATTTTCCGCCGAGCGACTGCACTTCTTCTTTAACAGCAGGGCGAACATCGGATACTTCAACTACTGCTCCCAGCCTCCTGGCAGTTCCAAGGGCCTGGAGCCCGGCAACCCCTGCTCCCATTATAACAACTTTTGCAGGAGAGATTGTACCGGCTGCAGTCATTAGTAACGGAAAAATTTTTCCTAACTCATTAGCACACATAATTACACTTTTATACCCGGCGATGTTTCCCTGGGAACTTAATGCATCCATTTTTTGGGCTAAGGTTGTTCTAGGAATCATATCCATTGAGATGGTATTAATTCCTTTTTCCGCGCACAGTTCTGAAATCTCCGGATAATTTAAAGGATATAAAAATGTAATTAGAAAAGTACCCTTTTTCATCAAATCGATTTCATTTACCGGCCGCTGGACTTTTAAAATAACATCAGCGGAGGAGTATAATTCTGTAATATTCTCAACTATCTCTGCACCGGCTTCTTTATATTTTTCATCTAAAAAACCGGCATGCAGCCCGGCATTTTTCTCAATGCGAACTTCATAACCAAGCTTTATTAATTTCTGTGCGACTTCTGGAGTTGCCGCCACTCTATTTTCACCCGGTATAGTTTCTTTCGGAACAGCTATTATCAATGTAATTCTCCTCATCAGGGCGGAGAGCCCTGAAAAAATTAATAAAAATTCCAGTAAAACTAATTGTTTTTTTTAGAAAACGAAATATTCTAAAATTCTGAACAGTCTGAATATCCCGTCGAAAATTGAACGAAAAAGATGTAAATAAAGTAAAAATAACCTCCTAAACTTAGCACAATATTTGAATATTTTATGTGAAGGAAACGAATATGACGATACGTATAACATATAAGATTAATGATTCTGTGGTATCCGAGAGGAAGCTGTTATTCCATAAATTATCTGACCTTACAAGATTTATTTATAGAATAAACTCCAATCAGAGTATTAGAATCATCAACTACCGGATTGTATAAAATTATTTGAATCGGATAAGAACAGCTGATTATTTTTAACCTTCCGCATGTAAGAAGTTCCGAAATTAATTTTTACCGACAAAATCCAAAAGTTTAAACCGCTGAATCAGGCTGTTCGTGAGTTAGACAATGAATCGCTCCTAATCCCCAAACTAAATCAACCGAATGGATCCCAACTACTGAACGATCTGGAAAATTTTCGCTCAAAATACCTAGTGCAGTTTTATCTTTAGGATCATTAAAAGTAGGAACCAGGATATAATTATTTGAAATGTAAAAATTAGCATAACTTGCGGGCAGCCGTTCTCCTTTAAAATACAGCGGATCGGGCATAGGCACTTCGATGACATTCAAAGGTGAACCATCCTCCAATGCGGCTCCATCCAGTTTTTCTTTATTTTCCTTAAGCGCCGAAAAGTTTTCATCTTTCGGATTATTTTCTTGAACAATAATTACCGTATTTTTATTGATAAACCTGCAAAGGTCATCAACATGGCCATGTGTATCATCCCCGGCAATCCCTTTCCCCAGCCAAATAATGTTTGTTATTCCTAAATATTTCTTAAAAACTTCCTCATAATCCTTTTTGGTAAAACCGGGATTTCTCACCTGTATATTCTGATCCAGAAGACATTCTTCGGTTGTAACTAAAGTCCCTGATCCGTTCACATCAATACTTCCTCCCTCAAGAACTACATTAGTTTCTTTGTGATAAGCTTTAAATTCTTTCAGATTTAATTCTTCGGAAAGGAATGCCGGAATTTTTTTGTCTTTTTTGTAGTTGTCATATTTTGCCCAGGAATTGAATTTAAAGCTGATCAAAACCTGCTCCGAATTATTCCATACAAATGCCGGGAATGAATCCCTGGTCCAACCCCTGTTCGTTTTAATTTTGAAAAACTCAACATTATTCAGATCGGTATGGCAATCTTTTAAAACTCTGAAAGCATTTGCCTGCTGTTCTTTATTCTCAACTAAGATTCTTACTTTTTCCCCTTCAGCTATTTTTCTTGTTATCTCTCCGTATACCCAGGGAATCGGCGTAATTTTTCCCGGCCAGTCTTCAACATTATGCGGCCAGCCAATCCATGTTGCTTTATGTTTCTCCCATTCCGCGGGCATCCTTGGATTAAAGTTTTTCAAGAATTCTTCTTCTGCGGCAAAATTGAAAATTCCTCTTTTTTTGCGAAGACGGGGTTTTTTTAAAATTTTACTTTTCATAAAAATTAATCGGAAAACTTAGTTGATATTTTATTGAACAAACATAAATATTTAGAAATTATTCATCGATAAATCTTTTATTTATATCAATATAAGAATCAATCCGGCGGTCTCTTAAAAACGGCCAATTGTGCCGTACGTAATCAATTCTTTCCAAATCGATTTCACCTAAAATAACTTCTTCTTTATTTTCAGAAGCTTGAGCAATGATAATGCCTTGAGGATCGGATATGAATGACGAACCCCAAAATTGTATTCCGGCAGAATCTTCCGACAGCTTTTCAAGTCCTACCCTGTTTACTGCCGCAACATATACTCCGTTTGCAATAGCATGTCCTCGCTGTATTGTTCTCCATGATTCAAGCTGTACTGCTCCATGTTCCTCTTTTTCGTGTGGATGCCAGCCGATGGCAGTTGGATAAAATAGAATACTAGCACCTTTTAAAGCCGTTAATCTCGCACCTTCCGGATACCATTGATCCCAGCAAATCAATGTACCGATCTTTCCGTATTCGGTATTAAAAGATTTATATCCGAGATCTCCCGGAGTGAAATAATATTTTTCGTAATAAGCCGGGTCATCCGGTATGTGCATTTTCCTGTATAGACCTGATATTTCCCCCGAAGCATCGATTAAAACCAGGCTGTTATGATAAACACCGGCCGCACGTCTTTCGAATACGGGAGCAATTATAACAATATTATTTTTCTTTGCCTCCGAACTCAAAGTATCCGTTGTTGGTCCGGGAATAGTTTCGGCAAGGCTGAAGTATTTAGTATTTTCTTCCTGGCAGAAATATTGAGAACGGAAAAGTTCCGGGAGGCAGATTACCTCCGCACCTTCCTTAGCCGCTTTATTAATCCAGGAGACTGCGTTTTTCATGTTCTCTTCAGGGTTTGAATTCATGCTTAATTGAAGCAGCCCTGCTGTAAATTTCTTTTTGCCGTTCATTTATTCAGCTGAATTTGTTAATAGCCAAATGTTGAAACTAAAATTCCGCTAGAATTATATTCTTTGCTCCTCTGAAGCCTATCCTCCTCAAAATATTCTTCTTTCTTTATAGATCCGTTGCTGAAGAAAGTCCTGACCCATCCTTCGAGTTTTCCGTTCAAATAATTTTCTTTCTGTACAACTGCACCGTATAAACCGTAGATTATTTTTTCTCCCGTTCTTTTACCGTTGATGAAATATTCTTTTGTCTTTATAAGTCCGTTCTCATGATATGTTTTAAATTCCCCGTTTAGAATATTATTCACGTAATACCCTGAGGATTGCAAAATCCCTGATTTGTAATATGTCAATCCAATGCCGTTTCTTTGGTTATCTTTATAAGTGTACTGGGACATTAATTCGCCGGTTTCAAAATAATACTTTGTCAATCCTTTTTGAATCCCTTTGATGTAATCCTTTTCGATCTTTATGCTCCCGTTTTCAAAATACTCAATCGATTTTCCGTTGAGAGTATCATTCGAATAATTCCATTCCTCTTTTAGATATCCGCTCTCATAATAAAATTTTGCATAGCCGTCTTTCAGGCCGTTTCTATAAAAGATTTCTTCCTTCAACGAACCGTGGTCATAATAATTTCTAACGGTTTTAGATTCTTCCTGAAGCTTTCCGCGGTAATCGAATTTTACTCTGTTCAGCAATTCTCCGTTTGCATATTCATCTTTAACGCGGAGAAGCCCGCCCATGTCATAAATCCTTACTTCATTCTCAAGTTTATCATTAATATAGAAAGCTTCCAATGCAACAGTTCCGTTCTCATGATAAACGCGTGTAATCCCATGAAGTTTCCCGTCCACAAATCTTTTTTCAACTTCAAGTTTGCCCGACTGGTAATATGTTTTGGAAACATCGCGGAGTGCACCGTCAACATAATTCCATTCACCCTGAAGCTCTCCTGTTTTATAGTAAGTATAAGTTATCCCTTCAAGCTTTCCGTTAAAATAATTCTGTTCGGCCCAAAGCTCTCCCGACTCATAATACCATTTTGAGATTCCCTCTTTCTTTCCGTTTTTATAATTCCACTCCCTACTGACTTTCCCATCCGGGAAATACCATGTTGAATTTCCCTCCTCCTTCCCCTGGAAAAAGCGCCATTCTTTCCAAAGTTTTCCGTCAGGATAGTATTCTTTGTACAAACCGTGCAGTTTCCCGTCCCAATAATCGCCCTCGGTTTTTATTATTCCACCCGGATAATAAGTCCTTTTCACTTCAACCTGAGCGGTTAAAAAATTATCAAAATGTATAAAAAGCAAAACCGATATTAAAAGTATTTTTCGCATCCGTTAGTCAATGAATGTTTATAAATTCCTGCAAAATTAAAACTAATTTGTTTCCGGGAAAATTGAGAAATGAATAATTGATTTTTGCATGCATGTTTTTTTTGCTACTGTCTTGTTGCAAAACCTGATTTTTCTATTAATCTTTTGGCTTTTTCGGCAGTTTCGGATGTATCAAAAGAAATCCTGAATGTTCCGCCGGCTCCTTCCCGGATTTTAAGAAGCTCTATATCTTTTATGTTTATAGAATTCTCATATAAAACCGTAGTTAACTTGCTGAGAACCCCGGGTTCATCTTTTACATAAACATAAAGATCAAAAAGCGGATTCAAAAAGCCTTTTGTATTTTTCGGAATTTCATCCCTCTTCCGTCCTGCCGCTTCGAAAAGTTTTTTCAGCGAAACAAGATCATCTTTCATCATCAGGTCAATAATCTCTATCATTGCGAGATTAAATTTACTGAGTGCCTGAAGAATAGATACTTTATTATTTTTTAGAACGGGCTCCCAAATATTATAATCACTTGAAGCAATACGAGTCATATCCCTAAAACCGCCCGCTGCAAAATCCAAAAAATTTATATCGCTGTCTTCGCTTACCGCATTAACTAGTGCAATCGAAACCAATTGCGGTAAATGGCTTACGTTAGCTACAATTTCATCATGAAGAAACGGGTTCAAAAATTTTATCCGGGCACCAATACCTTTAATTATTTCCAGGAGTGTGTTATAGTTTTCATTATTAATTTTATTGTCTGATAAAATATAAACTGCATTCTGAAATAAAAGCGGATCTGAATTTTCATAGCCGCCGACTTCCTTACCCGCCATCGGGTGCCCGCCCACATACATTCCCAGGCTTTTCATACTTCTCCATTTTTCTTCAAATATCCCTTTAACGCCGCAGACATCCGTTATAATAGAATCTTTTTTTAACAGAGGAGTAATTTTTGAAAATACCCGGAAGGATAATTCAGTAGGAAGGCAGAGAAACACTATATCCGAATTGCCGGCCTCTTCTTCCGAATTTAATACAGCATCAATCACTCTTTCCTGCAGTGCCCGGCCGGAGATTTCTTTAACATCGTAGCCGCTTATCGAATAAGATGAGTTGAAATTCTTAACAGCTTTAGCCAAAGAACCGCCGATAAGTCCAAGTCCGAATATTGAAATGTTTTTCATGAATTTAATTTCATCAGAGATTGTTTTTACAGCGAGCTTTAAGAAAAATCCAAAAAACAATCCGCAGTATGGAACTACATTTTCCTTCCTATTACTTCGGCAATTAATTTTACCTGTTTCATTAATTCAGCAAACTGGTCAGGAAGAAGCGATTGAGGCCCGTCGGACAAAGCTTTTTCAGGTTCATTGTGCACTTCAACCATAATTCCGTCTGCACCTGCGGCAACGGCTGCCCTGGCCATCGGCAGGACTTTATCTCTCAGTCCCGTAGCATGAGACGGATCGGCAATTACCGGCAGATGACTTCTTTTATGCACAACAGGAATTGCCGAGAGATCGAACGTATTCCTTGTATAAGTTTCAAAAGTTCTAATCCCTCTTTCGCAGAGCATCACCTGCTTATTCCCGTTCGATAAAATATATTCTGCAGACATCAACAGATCTTCAACCTTTGCAGCCAAGCCTCTCTTAAGCATTATCGGTTTTGTAGTTTTTCCGAGGTCACGGAGCAGGGAAAAATTCTGCATATTACGTGCACCGATCTGGAAAATATCGGTATACTGTTCGATTAGGGAGATTTGGTTTGTCTCCATCACTTCGGTAATAACCAGGAGATTAAATGTATCCGCCGCTTTCCTTAGGAGCTTCAATCCGGTCTCACCCATTCCCTGGAATGAATAAGGTGAAGTACGGGGTTTAAATGCGCCGCCCCTTAAAATTTTCGCTCCGGCTTTTGAAACAATTTCCGCAATTGAAAAAATTTGTTTTTCATTCTCCACCGAACAAGGCCCGGCCATCATCACAACATCGACAGAACCAATTACAACACCGGCGATTTTAATTTCAGTATTTTCTTTTTGAAAACTCCTGCTCGCTAGCTTAAATGGCTCGGTTATTTTATAAACTTCCGCAACGCCATCAAGGATTTTTATATTCCTGATATCAAAATCGAGCTGAACGCCGATTGCACCTAGAACAGTAGTTTCCACACCTGTCGATTTATGCACCGCAAATCCGAAATCCTCCAGGTGCTTAATTACATTTTCAAGCTGTTTGTCGGATATGTTTTTTTCAAGCACTACAACCAATTTTTATTCTCCGTCTTTTTTAGTGAAAATTTTTTTCTCCGGCTTCAATCATTAAAGCGATATGGTCTTCCTTAGTCGGAATCGCACACGAATACTCCGGGCTGTATGCGCAGTAAGGATTGTATGCTAAGTTAAAATCTATAGTATAAATAAAATCATTATCCGGATTCAAATTAAAGTCCAGATACCGGCCTACACCGTAAGTTTCTTCGCCGGTAGTTTTGTCTGTAAACCAGATGCTGTAATATTCTTCCCCCTCATCACCAAAACCTTTATAAACATTTAATTTGTATTCTGTGTTATGATGATTGAACTTTACGTAACCGTATTTTACAGTTTTTCTTTCTTCCCCTTTTGTTCCAAATACTTTGATTGTATCTTTCTGCTCATATTCAAAAAGTCTGCTTTTAAAGACAAAATCAGGATTAGGATCGTAATAATTTAACGGCTCGAAATTTACTTTCCCCTTATAATTAAAAGGGGATTCAGGATTGTTCTTCATATATTCATCTTTTCCGGCTCTATATTTTTCAATCTCTTCAATATATTTTTTTTCCTCCGGACCATAATTTCTTCCGCAGGAGGCTATCAGCATCAAACCAGCTAAAAATGACAAGGGAACCGTTTTGACAAATCTTTTCACAAAAATTTCTATTCCAAAGCTATTTGAATGTCAAATTTATCAAAATTAAATTACTGTTAAAACGAAAAGTTCGGGGATTTATTGCGATCTTTAATACAGCATAAACCTTAGAAAGCATATGTTTTGTGATAATTTTGTGATGCATTTTCGCTTAAAACTCTTTAGCTTGATTGAAGGTGAACAAGATGAAAATCATTTTATTATTAATTGCACTTAACTTCGCTAGCTTTTCAACTTCTTCGGCACACGTCGGCTTAAATTATCCTATAGGCGACGAAGAGTTTAAAGCCGGCACTACAATTAATATCCGGTGGTACATTGCCATAGATCATGGAGAATGCAGCTGGAACATATATTTTTCACCCGATAACGGATATAGCTGGACAACAGTTGCCGAAAACCTAAGCAAATCTCAATTGGAATACCTTTGGACAATTCCAGAAGTTTCAACTGCTTCAGCAAAGATTAAGATCATTCAAAATAATTATATCGGAATTAAATACGAAACTGAAAGCGGAAATTTCAAGATATCCGCAGTAACCGCAGGAATTCCATCCGAAGTAAATGAGCTTAATAAATATTCACTCTACCCTGCTTATCCAAATCCGTTCAATAGTTCGACAAGAATTACTTTCAACCTGCCTCAGGATGAGCAAGTTCAATTAACTATTTACAATATTGCCGGTGAAAAAATAACGAGCCTGTTAAATGAAGATATTTCCGCCGGTTTACACTCAATAGATTGGAATGCGGGCGGATTAACAACGGGTGTTTATCTGTATTCAATTCAAACAAGAAATTTTTCACAAACCAGGAAAGTAATTTTAATTAAATAGCTAAACGGGCTTTTCCTATAAATTAATTAACATCTTTTACTTTTTTCTTAAGCTCGCTAAGTTTATTCAGGGCTTCAAGGGGAGTGAGGTTATTAATCTCCATTTCATTTATTTCCTTTCTGATCTCATCATCCTTGAATTCAAAAAGGCTGATCTGGTTCTCAAATTCCGGTTTAAGCTTTCTTAATTTCTCCTTTTTAATTTCGTAAGGGGTTAGTTCTTTGCTTTCAAGATTCTGAAGAACTTCCTTTGCCCGGTTAGTAATAAACTTCGGCAGCCCCGCCATTTGCGCCACCTGGATACCATAGCTGTGATCCGCTCCGCCGGAATTTACCTTGTGAAGAAACACCACTTTATCATCATACTCGCGGACTTCAACCTTGTAATTTTTTATTCTGGGAAATATAGCCGACATTTCATTCAGCTCATGATAATGCGTGGCAAATAAAGTTTTCGCAGCAACACCGGGATTTTCATGAAGGTATTCGGTAATAGCCCATGCAATAGAAATCCCGTCGAAAGTGCTTGTCCCTCTTCCGATTTCATCCAGAAGAATAAGACTTTTACTTGTTGCATTATTTAAAATGTTTGCCGCTTCCTGCATCTCAACAAGGAAAGTGCTTTCACCGGCGGTAATATTATCGCTCGCACCGACTCTTGTAAATATTCTGTCAACCAGCCCGATTTTTGCTTTCTTTGCCGGAACAAATGAACCGATCTGTGCAAGCAGAACAATTAAGCCGATCTGCCGCAGATAAACAGATTTTCCGGCCATATTCGGCCCGGTTAAAATAATTATTTGATCGGCGGACAGATTCATTCTGCAGTTGTTCGGTGTAAACTTTTCTCCCGGCGGAAGAATTCTCTCTACAACAGGATGCCTCCCTTCGATAATCTCCAGTTCATCACCTTCATTTATCTCAGGTTTTACGTATTGATACTGTTCGGCGCAGTCTGCAAGAGAAATAAAACAATCGAGCATGCCGATTAACCTTGCATTCTGCTGTACTGCTTCGGCTTCCTCAGCTATCATTAATCTTATTTCATTAAAAAGCTGAGATTCCAGTTCATAAATTTTTTCTTCCGCATGAAGTATTTTATCCTCATAAGTCTTTAATTCAGGAGTAATATATCTCTCCGAATTTACAAGCGTCTGTTTGCGTATATAATTTTCCGGAATTTTATCCTTATGAGCGTTGCTTATTTCAATAAAATATCCGAATACTTTGTTGTAGTTGACTTTTAAAGTCTGAATTCTTGTTCTTTCTCTTTCAGTTTTTTGGAGATTTGCAATCCAGTCTTTACTATTAAGTGAAATGTCTCTAAGCTCATCAAGTTCGGCGCTGAAACCGCTTTTTATTATCCCACCTTCCGTAATGCTTAACGGGGGAGAATCCACGACCGCCTTATCAATTTTTTCCGTTAGAGATTCCAGCGGCATTAAACTTTCAGCAATCTGTATAAGAGTTTTTACTTCTGCTCCCCGCAGCAGATTTTTTATCGAAGGAATTTTTTTTAAGGATGTTTTTATATTTATGATTTCACGGGGGTTTGCCCGTCCGGTGCAGACTTTTGAAATCAATCTCTCCAGGTCGCCTATTCCTTTAATTTCCTCCAGCAGATTTTTTCTTAAAATTTTATTCTTGAAAAGCCCTTCAATGCTTTCCTGTCTTTTTTGAATTGGTTCAACTTTTCTTAAAGGAGCTGAAATCCATTTCTTAAGAAGCCTACCTCCCATTGCTGTTTCGGTTTTATCGAGTATTGAAATCAGCGACCCTTCCCTTCCCCCTTCAGCCATTGAAAAAATAATCTCAAGGTTTCTTTTTGTGGAATAATCTAGGATCATGAAATCGGAAGGATTATAAGCGGAAATTTTATTAAGATGTGAAAGATTGGCTTTTTGTGTTTCCTGAAGGTAGTTTAAAATTACTCCGCTCGAAATTATTCCCGCTGCAAAATCCTGGATACCGAATCCTTTTAAGTTAACCGTTTTAAATTGCATGAGCAGCAGTTCTTTTGCATATTCATAATTAAAAATCCAGTCATCAATTTTGGTTATCCTGATTGCCGAATTAATTTTTTGAACCAAAGGAATAAGTTTATCTTTATCTCTTTTTTGAATCAGGATCTCGGAAGGGGAAATAGACTCAATCTGCTGACGGATAGAATCTTCTTCAATTTCATATGTAAAAAATTCTCCGGTGGAAATATCGCAGAATGAAATACCTGCCAGTCCTTCCTTGATGCATACAGACATCAGGTAATTATTTTTTTTATGATCCAGAAGCTTTTCGGAAAAAGCAACACCAGGAGTTATTACCTCGATTACATCCCGTTTAACAATTCCTTTTGCAAACTTGGGATTTTCCATTTGTTCACAGACTGCCACCCTGTATCCGGCTCTAACAAGTTTAGGAAGATAAGCATCAATTGCATGATGCGGGAATCCGGCCAAAGGAACATCTTCCGCAGCGCCGTTTGCACGTTTTGTTAAAACAATACCGAGAACTTTTGCAGCAATCTTTGCATCCTCCTCAAAAGTTTCAAAAAAGTCGCCTACCCGGAAGAGCAGAATCGTATCCGGATGCGCCTGTTTGATCTTATAATACTGAGTCATTAACGGAGTCTGCTGCATAGCATTTATTTAGTTTAACAAAACATAAAATACTCTAATATGAAAAGAATATCAATTAATAATGCCGGATAATTTTTTAAGCTTTTAAAGTATTACTAAAAAAATCTTAAATATTCATTTTAATTAAAAATTCCCGGTAGGTTTTTTTGAGAACCTTGCAAAAACAGCCGGAATGCATAATTTACTTGAAATAAAAAAGAATTTCGCTATATTTCTATTATTAAAATTGTTCACTTCTCTTTTAATTTCTAATCATTTTTTCTGCCGGAGAATTGTGAAAGAGGAATATCATAAATGGTTTACCCAATATCTCAACCGGGAATTCGAAATGCTTGTATTCGGACATTCCGGTTATCCGGTTATCTTATTCCCCGCTGCTAAAGGTCGTTATTATCATTGCAAAGATTTCGGATTAATCAATTCTGCTTCTCAATTAATTAATGAAGGAAAAGTAAAAATATACTGTCCCGACGGAATAGATTGGGAAAGCTGGTACAACTTTTCAATTGATCCCGCAGAGAGGGTAAGGACACATATTGCTTATGAAAATGTAATTCTGTTTGATGTAATTGAATTTGCGAAGCATGAAACCGGTTTTAGAAAAGTAGCCGTAGCCGGCTGCGGCTTCGGCGGTTACCATGCTGTAAATATTGGCATGAAGCATCCTGATAAAACCGGTTATCTATTCAGCATGAGCGGGACATTTGATATTAAGCAATTTAT
>Ga0105101_10000981_pt1 | contig 12314 bp, 10 predicted proteins | sample PPLLak21cMay2015_2_FD_87037 | JGI IMG/M metagenome (GOLD analysis project Ga0105101, IMG submission 87037) | Freshwater sediment microbial communities from Prairie Pothole Lake near Jamestown, North Dakota, USA - PPLs Lake P8 Core (1) Depth... | ecosystem: Environmental > Aquatic > Freshwater >... | reverse complement strand
GCCTAACATCAAAGTGGACAAGACCCAAATGCATCAAGTTTTCCTGAATTTGTTTCTAAACGCGATTCAGGCCATGCCCAACGGAGGTGAACTCAAAATCGAGGCCAGCCCGATGATCTCAGACCCCTTGAACGGATTTAAGCAAAATTATGTCAGGGTCGTCATCTCGGATACCGGTAGAGGCATTCCTTCTCAGATTGTTCATAAGATTTTTGACCCTTTTTTTACGACAAAACCTAAGGGAATAGGATTGGGCCTCTCTATTACTTACCAGATCATTAAGAAACATGGAGGAACCATTAAGGTCGAAAGCGAATGGGAGAAGGGCACTTCTTTTGTCATTAATTTACCAGAAACGTTGGAAAACTCATGAAGCCATCGATTCTTATTGTTGACGATGATGGGGTAATGCAAGAGACTCTCTCGGATGTCCTGAAGAAGAGAGGACACGAAATTTTTTCAGTCGGTTCGGGGAATGAGGCTCTTTCAATGATCAAGAAGAATATCATTGATCTCATTCTCTTGGATATGAAACTTCCCGACATAGACGGTTTAGAGGTCTTAAAAAGGATTAAGGAATTTGATACAGAAATCTTGGTCATTATGATGACGGCCTTTTCCGATGTTCAGACAGCGGTTTCTGCCATGAAATCTGGAGCTTACGATTACATCAACAAGCCCTTTGAATTAGACGAGCTGAAGTTGCTCATTGAGAAAGGATTGGAGACAAAGAGTTTAATCAACGAGGTGAGAAGACTCCATCGACAACAAAAAGAGAAATATCAAAACAATCATATCTATGGGGTCAGTCCTCAAATTCATTATGTTAAAGAGCTGATCGGAATGATTAGCAAAACCCATAAAACGTCTGTGTTGATTCAGGGCGAAAGCGGCACCGGGAAAGAATTGGCCGCGAACGCCGTCCACTATAATAGCCATCGGAGTGACAAACCTCTCATGAAGATCAATTGCAGCGCGATACCGGACTCTTTGCTGGAATCGGAGCTTTTTGGATATGAGAAGGGCGCTTTTACTGATGCCAAGAACACAAAGAAAGGCCTTTTTGAATTGGCTGACGGCGGGACAGTGTTTTTGGATGAAATCGGAGATATGAACCCCTTCTTGCAATCCAAGATCCTGAGAGTCCTTGAGAACCAAACCTTTATGAGGGTAGGCGGAGAGAGAGAGATTAAGGTTGAGATTCGCATCATCGCGGCAACCAATAAAGACTTGGAAACCATGGTCAAAGAAGGTCTTTTCCGGAAGGATTTATATTACCGATTGAAGGTGATGGTCGTGGAAATGCCCCCTCTTCGCGACAGGTTGGAAGATATTCTGCTGCTTTCAAACCTATTTGTTGAAGAGAATAATAAGGAATATAAGAAGAATATTAGGGGGTTTTCTGAGGAAGCGAAGAAACTGATGATTCAGTATCCTTGGCCAGGGAACGTAAGAGAATTGAAAAATGTCATTGAACGGGCAATGATTTTAACGGACCAAGATGTGATTACCCCAAAACATCTCCCATTTGAATTGAAACAAACGGAAAAAAACCCTGGAGATGCGGAGCATGAGATATCAGAAACCACTCCCGATATGTCATTGGAAGATATGGAAAAAATACATCTCTCCAAGGTGCTGAAAAGACTGGAATGGAATAAATCAAAGGCATCAAAAACCTTAGGAATTTCTCGGGCCACCCTGAGAGCAAAGATAAAGAAGTACAATCTACAGGATAATTGATGTGTGTTATTAGTAAGTTAATGCATTTTTATAAAATAGTTTATTAGGTTTTACATGGTACTCATAAGAATTTTATAAAATAGTATAATATTTTGCTTGACTTTTTTGAGAATTTGTTAATAATCTATCTCGTTCGATCGTATTTAAAAGCAAGGGGGAAAAATAATGTGGGGTAAAAAGAAAGACGTCATTGGCCTTGATATTGGATGCAGTTCAATCAAACTGGTGGAATTAAAAGAGGACAAGAATGGGTACAAGTTGCAGAATCTGGCAATATCTCCTCTGCCGCCAGAGGCGATCGTTGACGGAGCGTTAATGGACTCGGTGACGATTATCGATACCATACGTGAGGCGATCGCCGCTTCCAAGACGAAGACGAAAGATGCCGTAGCTTCGGTCTCTGGACATTCTGTTATTGTTAAGAAAATCTCGTTGCCCTTCATGACAGAAGCCGAGTTGGAAGAGTCTATCCAGTGGGAAGCTGAAAGATACATTCCTTTTGATATCAATGATGTCAATATCGATTTCCAGATCTATGGGTCGGCACCGGAGAACCCGGAAGTCATGGATGTCGTTTTAGTAGCGGCCAAAAAAGATATTATCAATGATTATGTCTCCGTCCTCATGGAGTCGGGATTAAACCCTGTCATTATCGATATCGACTCTTTCGCTTTGGAAAATATGCTGGCGATTAGTTATGGCATAGGAAGAGAAGAAACCGTTGCGATCGCTAACGTCGGAGCGAGCGTCACCAATATTAATATCATCAGGAACAATATCTCGGCCTTTACCAGAGATGTTTTCAAGGGAGGAAATCAAATTACAGAAGAAATTCAGAGGCAACTCCATGTCGACCATGAAGAGGCTGAGAAAATTAAGGTAGGCGCCAAGGTGGACCTCGCCTCGCAACCGGTTGTTCAAAATGTATTGAAAACAGCCTCTGAATCTTTAGCCGGGGAGATAGGAAATTCCTTGGATTTCTTTCAATCCACGGCCACGTACGAAAAAATCGCTAAATTGTATTTGAGCGGGGGGGGCTCGAAGATTAAGGATTTTGACATCATTCTACAACAGCAGATCGGGATACCGGTGGAAGTCGTTAACCCATTTAAGAAAATAGACTACAGAGGGAAAGATTTCGATGTTGAGTATTTAAGGGAGATTGGGCCGATCATGGGAGTGGGAGTGGGTCTTGCCTCAAGAAAGGTAGGGGACCGATGATTAAGATTAATTTGCTTCTGGCGCGAAAAGAAAAGAAAAAAGGAGGGGTCAAGAAGGAATTCATTGTCCTCATCCTATCCATCGTCCTTTTATTGGCGGCCTTCATCTTTATCCAAATGGGATTGAACAAGAAGATTGAAGACACCATGGCGCAGAATGCCAAAAAAAGGGATGAGATCGCTAAATACAAGTCTTTGACCACGGAAGTTGAAAAAAAGAAAGAAGAACAGAGGATGTTGCAAAACCGGTTAGATATCATCAACTCGTTAAGCAAAGATAAGGCAAGAGCCGCGAGAGTATTAGACGAATTGAGCATTGATAAACCGGAAAAACTTCAGCTTGAATCTCTGAAGAAAGACGGAGCGAAGTTAGCCATCGAAGGGGTCGCCCTGGACGACGAAACGATCGCCAATTTCATGACGAATCTTCGAAAGTCGAACCTTTTTAAGAATGTCAACCTCATCGTGAGCGAGCAGATCGAACAGAGTAAAATGAAGCTGAAGAAGTTCGTTCTTTCGTGTGAAATCATTCAAACATAAGGAGAGGGGAGCCCATGGCACTGACAATAGATTCTATCCTAAAACTTCCAAGGCCCAAAAAGGTTCTTATATTGGCTATCGTTTTATGTGCGCTGGCCGGGCTCTATTTGTGGCGTTTCTTCCTCCCCGGTCAAGAGCAACTCAGCGCGGCGCAGAGGGAAGGGGCTAAATTGGAGAACGAATTAAACAACAGTAAAGCCATCGCAAGGGATCTACAAAAATACAATGAACAGGTGGCGAAGTTGAATGAAGAGTTGAGGAGTGCCCTGACACAGCTCCCTAATGAACAGGAGATCCCTGAGATACTGAAAACGATATCCAGCCTGGGGAAAGAATCGAACCTTGAGTTCACCCTCTTCAAGCCAAGGCCGGAACAGCCTCAACAATTTTTTGCCAGCGTTCCTATCGATCTGGTCGCATTGGGAAGCTATCATAATTTTGGAATTTTCTTTGATCGGGTGAGCAAACTTCCAAGAATTATCAACGTCGTCGATTTCAATCTGACGAAGGCCAAAGATGTTAAAGATCTTAAAGGCAAGGGTGAAAACGAGATTTTGTTAAGGACATCCTGCATGATCAGTACTTACCGATTTATAGAAAAGAAAGGCGAGGAAAAGAAAAGTGAAACGAAAACCGGTCCAAAGGAAACAGCGGATGAGGGAATTTCCAAAATCGGGAAGAAGTGACACGGGACGCTGGTGGATGGCCTTATCGATTATCTGCCTCTTTTTGATGGGCGGATGCGGGGAAGGAACGCCTCCATCCTCCATTCCTTCAAAAGTAAAGCCTCCCTCTGTGGTAAAAAAGAAGGAGGAGCCAGCCAAGGTGGCGGAGAAGAAGGAACCGGAGAAGAAAGAAGAATATTCGTACAACCCCGCTGGCAAACCGGACCCCTTCAGACCTTTTATCCAATTAATTTCTGCCAAAGGAGGCTCTAAAACCGGCCCCCTGACTCCGTTGCAGAAATACGATGTCAGCCAGCTCAGACTCGTGGCGATCATTTCCAACCCGGGAGGAAATATTGCCCTCGTCGAAGATGTGGCGGGAAAAGGCTATTTTCTGAAGAAAGGAACGTGGATTGGGAAAAATGACGGAAAGGTCACCCAGATCCTGAAGGATAAAGTGATCGTCGAGGAGGTCTATCAGGATATTTTTGGCCAAACCAAAACGAATGAGGTTTCACTATTTCTTCATAAAGTTGAAGAAGGAGGAGAATCATGAGACGTTTTCAAATCTTTAAGATGACCGTGGGGGTTGTTCTTTTGCTCTTGATAGCAGGGTGTGCCACCAAGACTGCCGTGACGCAAACGCCCAAACCGGAACCCTCTGCGCCGGCTGTCAAGGTTTCTACGATCCAAAAGATAGCCTTTACTGAAGAAGAAAATTACACACGAATTCAAATTGAAGGGTCTGAGCCCATTGCCCCCCCATTTTATAAATTGTTGTCCGATCCCCTCAGGATTGCCATTGATGTTCCAAACATTGACTTAAAAGAAATTAAGAGCCCTCTTCGGGTTGAAAATGGAACGATTGGGGATGTCTTGACCACGCAGTACGACGACAAAGGAAGGATTGAAATCAGTCTCCTTCAGATGACGAACTATAATATTTCAAATGAAGAGAAGAACCTCATCATTGATGTTGAAAAGGTGAAAAAAGTCGAAGAAGCGAAGGAAGTGAAAAGAGAGGAAGAGACTTTAAAGGAAACAAAGGTCGAAGCTCCCGCCATCGAACCCAAAAAGGAGGAGCCTCCTCCCACTCCGCCGCCTCTGAACAAGGCCAAAAAGGTAACCGATGTTTTATTTGAAGAGAAAAAAGATTTTATTATTTTCAATGTTTTGGCTGACGGAAAGATTGAGAACTTCAACGCCTTTAAACTGGATTCCCCTCCGAGATTGGTCCTGGACATTTGGGGAGTGGATAGCCGCAAGAGCTCTTTTAAGGTCAAAAACCCTCTGATCAAAGGGGTTCGCATTGGACATTATCAAGATAAGCTGAGGCTGGTTTTCGACTCTCAAAAACCCCAGATCCCTCCCTATCAAGTCAACCGGATCGATGATAAGTTGATGGTTTCCCTTGGGAATATCCCGCAACCCTCCGAACCCCAAATCTATCTCCAGGAAAAAGCGGCCAAGGAATCTCCTGATACTGCAAAGAGTCAATTGGAAAGTCGTACGAACCGGGGTAAGCCAAGCACTCTGACCAGTATCGATTTTAAGCGGATGGATGATAAATCGAGGATCATCCTCTCCCTTTCTGCAGAGGATCTTCAATTTGAATCATCCGTCCCTTCCAAGAATATGATCGCTGTTGATGTCAAGAACGCCTCTGCCCCAAAACGCCTTTTGAAAGGAATTGATACAAGTGTCTTCGAGAGCGTTGTTGACTATATCGATCCTAAAAACCTGAAGGTTGGAAAAGGGAACGATGTCCGAGTCTTGGTTAAATTAGAAGAAGAAGCTTCCTACGAAATAACCAAACAAGGCAAAGACATCTTTGTCGATATCAAGGAGAAACTCAAGAAGACACAAGCAAAAGCCGAAGTCCCGCCAGCGGAGGTAAAAAAAGAAGAAGTAGTGAAGAAAGAGGACGAGGTCAAGAGTGAAGAGAAATCTGCACCGGAAATGAAGAATCAGGAGGTGAAGGCTGTAGAAAAACCCATCTCTTCGATACCGAGCGCAAAGAAGGTCAAGGTTGAAGGGGAGAATAAGGTTTTTGGAGGCCCCCCACAAAAAGTTTATACAGGAAGAAAACTTTCTCTCGATTTCAAGGATGCGGATATTAAGAACATTCTTCGGTTGATTGCCGAGGTGAGCAACTTAAATATCATCGTAGCGGATGAGGTGACGGGAAAGATTACCATGAGATTGGTAGATGTGCCTTGGGATCAAGCTCTTGACATTATTTTGCAGTCCAAACACCTCGACAAGAGGCAGGTCCGGAATGTGGTACGAATTGCACCGATAGACGCGTTAAGAAAAGAAGACCAGGCCAGGTTGGAAGAGGAAAAATCGAAAGAAAAGTTGGAGCCGATGGTGAACGAACTCATTCCGGTCAACTATGCTACGGCCAAGGAAATTATGCCCCAGGTGAAGAGTATCCTCAGCGAGCGAGGGGATGTCAAAGTAGATGATAGGACCAATACTTTGATTATCAAAGACGTCCCCAGAAACATTCCATCCGCTAAGGACTTAGTAAGGTACCTGGATAAGAAAACACCGTTGGTCTTGATTGAAGCAAGGATTGTCGAGGCGAACCTCTCTTTCCAGAGAGAATTGGGCGTGCAATGGGGGTTCCTCGTCGGAGGAGGAAAAGCAAAGGCAGGGGGAGGTACAAGCACAACGGCGGCGGGGGGCGTTTTAGGAACCGCTGTCAATAGGGTTGTCGATCTTGCTGCCAGCCCCCGCACGGGTCTAGGTGCCAATGCAGGAGCTGGGGCGGCAGGTATCCTTGCAGCTGTTTTCAGCAGAGGAACAATACAAGAGATAGATATCACTATTTCCGCTCATGAAAATGAAGGAAATGCTAAAATCATTTCAAGCCCCAAGATCGCCACCCTCGACAACAAAGAGGCGTCGATAGAACAGGGGCTCCGGATTCCTTATAGAAAATTTACGGCTGAAGGAACTGCGACAGTCGACTTTATCGAAGCTAACATTAAACTCACTGTAACCCCCCACGTGACAAACGATGGGACCATCAAATTGAATCTCAAGGTGAAGAAGGATGCCCCGGATACATCGATCGTGGTTGACGGAACGCCAAGTATTGATAAAAAAGAGGCGATCTCTGAGGTCCTGATCAGAGACGCTGGGGTCGTTGCGATTGCAGGGATTTACTCGATTACAAAGAATGATGGAGCGGAGGGCGTTCCTCTCTTCAGTAAGATCCCTTTATTGGGCTGGCTGTTCAAGAGAGAAAACAGGGAAGACAGCCGAAAGGATTTGTTGATCTTCATCTCTCCCAAGATCATGAAAGACGAAGTTTGATAAGAACCCTCTGGTGCTTTTCCTCAAGGATGCGCCAGGGGGTCTTTTTTTATCCAAAAGTGCCAATTAATTTCTGGAGACAGTCTATTCTATTTTGGACAAGGTATCTTTTTATCCCTTGTAAGACCTCTATCCCTGTTTTCGGATTGATTAAATTGGCCGTTCCTATCTGAATTGCTGAAGCCCCTACCAGAATGAATTCGATCGCATCCTGGGCGTTCATAATTCCCCCCATTCCGATGATAGGAATTTTCACGGCCTGACTGACTTCCCAGACCATCCTCAAGGCAATCGGTTTAATGGCAGGGCCTGAGAGCCCCCCAATCGTATTTCCCAATTCCGGTTTCTTGGTGTGGATATTCACGGCCATCGCCCGAAAAGTATTTACCAGGGAGACAGCATCCGCTCCTCCCTCCTCGACGCTCTTGGCCATGGAAGCAATATCCGTAACATTGGGTGATAACTTGACAATCAAGGTCAATGCCGTCGCTTTTCTTACTGCTTGAACAAGCCGGTAGGCCATTTGGGGATCGGCGCCAAAAACAATTCCACTCCGTTTGATATTGGGGCAGGAGACGTTCATCTCAAGCCCTGAAACACCCACGACGTCATCAAAACGTCTTGCCAGCTCGACATATTCTTTTTGAGTATTCCCAAAAAAATTGATGATCAGATGGGTTTTCAAATTCTTATAATAGGGCAATTTCTTTTTAACAAACTCCCGAAGCCCGGGGTTCTGGAGGCCGATGGAATTGAGGATTCCTCCTTCGGTCTCGAAAATTCGAGGGGGAGGGTTCCCTGCCATGGGTTCTAATGAAATCCCTTTCGGGATAAGTGCGCCCAGACGGTTCAGGTCGATGAAACCCTCAAACTCTTCACCAAACCCAAATGTTCCAGAAGAAACGACGACGGGGTTCTTGAGGATTATCTTCCCAATTCTAACGGCAAGATCACAGTCTTCCATAAAACCGTTCTTATTCCAAGGCGATGTCCTCTAAACGGAAAACAGGGCCTTCTTGACAGACCCGTTGGTAGGGTATCTTTGGATGTTTCGTTTTGACCACGCATCCCCAGCAAGCTCCGAAACCGCATCCCATTCTTGCCTCCAAGGAAACCTGGCAGACAAACTTCTTGGATATTACGGTCCCTGCCAACGCCCTTAACATTGGGGCTGGACCGCAAGCATAAATAAAGTATTTCTCATTTCCTTTGAATTTCTTTGCCTCGGATTGAAAAAGATCGACAACTGTTCCTCGAAAACCCAGACTCCCATCTTCTGTAGCCGTGAAAATAGCCGAATCAAGTTTTCTAAAATCCTCGACACCCAGAATATCGTTTTGAGTCTTTCCTCCGATAAAGACAAAACATTTTCTGCCCCGCAATGCCTCCGCCAAGAGATAAAGAGAGACAATCCCTGCTCCTCCTCCGATGAGAATACAATGAGCAGAAGAGGAAAGGGAGGGGAGGGTAAATCCGTTTCCTAAGGGGCCGATGAGATTCACCTTTTGTCCTTTGCTTAAGGTGGTCATCCTTTGAGTCCCTTTTCCCACTTTCTTATACAGGATGAACAAATGGCCTCTTTTTCTCCCTTCTGGGTGGCTGACTGGGTAGCTTTTGTAAACGCTAAAAGGGCGTCTCAAAAGAGGGGAGGCATTGTCGGAAGTCTTGAGCATCACAAATTGGCCGGGCCTGATTTGACTGGCAATCGGAGGACAATAGATCCCAAGGAGAAAATAGACTGATTTTATTCTCCCGTTTCTTACAACCATTCCATCTGTCTGAAGGGGGATCACCTTTAAACCCTTTTCGTCATCAGGAGAGCATCAAACCTTCCCTGATAGAATTTTTTCCTCATCCCCGATGCTTCATAAGAAAACATCCGATAGAGACGGATCGCCGAGTGATTTGAAGAATTGACTTCGAGATGAAACGTCTTGATTCCTCTTCGGCGGCAAAACTCAACATAAAACTCCATCAGCTTCCTGCCGGCACCCAATTCTCTATAATCCGAGTGCACACAAATATTGAGAAGCTCAGATTCCTCTGCCACATTCCGAAAACATACAAAACCGATCACCCGCTGCCGGGTTTTGTCTTCTACCTTCATGACAAAGCAACAGGCCAAAGGATTCCGTATCTCTTCAACGAACATACCCTTCGACCAAGGGGCGCCGGAGGAGGAGCTCTCAACGGAAATAACCTCATCCAAATCCTGGATGTCCATTTTTTGAATGGTCACCTTTTCCCATTCCATTTTCTCAAAACCTATGGAGAAACAAGGAAAGCGTATCGAATCAACGAGATTCCATCCGACTTAATAATTCCTTGGCGGCTTGCTTCATTTCTTCATCTTTTGATTGATCGAGGATGATCAGGTAGGACCTTTTGGCTTCCTCATATTTCCCCCACCGTCTTTTCACATTTCCGATCTCCAGATGAGTAAGAAAAAACCAGGAGGAGGTCCCTTCTAAATATCGCATTGCAGTTTCAAAATTTTGAAGGGCTTTCTCGAATTTTCCTTGCTGATAAAATATTTCCCCCAGGCTGAAGTAGGCCTGACCGAATAATTCTAATATATTTCCCTTCAGGACGATGGAGTAATAATGAACGGCTTCGACAATATTGTTTTTGCTAAAGTTCAAAATTCCTAACTGTAACGCAGCGTGATGGAAGAGGGGATGATTCGGAAATTCTTCCAGCACTTTCTTAAAAGCATTCTCAGCTTTCTCCTGTTCATTTCGAAACGAATAGACACTTCCAATCTGGGTAAGCGCAAAGAGGTGCCACGCACTCATTTTATTTTGACGCACCACGAGGTTATAAGTTTCCAAGGCCTGATCCAAATTACCTGATTTGGCGAGGCATTCCCCTTTGATAAACAGACTCTCCTCAAGGTACTTGGAATTTGGAAACTCGAGGAGCAGAATATCCAAATTGGTAATGGATTCTCTAAACTTACCTTCGAGGAAGTATCCTTTCCCTATCTGGAAAAGCGCTTTTTCCCTAAATCGAGTATTGAGGATATTGAAATAATAAGGGAGAGACTCCGATACCTCCCCCTCGGTATAAAACACTTCAGCATTTAACCATTGAATAAATATTTTCTCATCTTCGAAATGGTCTGTTTTTTGTAATCGCTGGAAAGTTCGATTCGCCCCTTCTCGTTCGCTTAATTGGACGTAATTCCAATAAAGGGCAAGAAGAGAAATTCCTCCCCAATTGTTTCCTTGTGACGCATTGAGAATGAAATTTAATTCCTTTATCGAAGAAAGGTAATCACCATTGATCAGAAGCATTTTCCCCAGCAAATAGTACGTCGATGACAGAAGGGGTGAATCCTTAAATTGATTCCTAAATAATTGGAAGGCTTCTATGGCGTTCTTGATATTCCCCAATTGATACTCGCAAAAAGCCATCCTCCAGGCGACCTCTGGGACAAGAGGATCATTCTTAAACCGGTCATGAAAGGTCCGGTAATAGCCGCTGGCCTCATTCATTCTGCCCAATTTAAATTGGGATTCCCCCAGCCAGAATAGGGCGTATTTTAGATACCCCGGGGGAAGTGATTTAGGGTTTTCCCACAGGTTCTGGAAGTACCCCGCTGCCGTTTCATGTTGCCTCTGGCGGAAAGACAGGAGACCTAACCAGAACAGGGAGGACCGAATGAGCTCATCGTTTTTCGAGTATTGAGAGACTTTCTTAAGAGCTGACTCTGCCGACGTCAATTGATTTGACCCGAGTTCGAGTAATCCCAAAAGATAGTAGGAATGATCGATCTGGTCAAATTTCGGGTACCTCTTGATGACGGAAACGAGAAGTTTCGTTGCCTCTTCCCGATTGCCTAGCCTCATCTCCAATTCTGCCATTCCGAGAAGAGCGTCATCCATGTTCTCAAAATTCTTCGCTTCGTTGATAATCTTTGAAAAAACTGCTCTAGCTTCTTTCAACTTTCCCTTAATGACGAACGTCCTTCCAAGAAGGTAATAAATGTCGAACACCCTGGCATGTTTGGGGTAATTACTTACAAAAGTCGAAAACTGCCTCTCCGCAATATCATAAAACCCGTCCTTAAAGGCTCCAATCCCAACCCATATCAATTGTTCGTCTTCATTCAAGCTTCTGGAATGGCTTTCCGGGGAAAGAGACAAGCCCCACACAAAAAGGCTAACAAATAAACAAAAAGCTACTTTTCTCTTCATTTTAGGCGAGGTTCTCTATTTCTTCTAAGCGATACCAATTCTTCTGGTGTGTTCACATTGATAAATGATTCTCGTCCAGGGTCAAAACAAAGGAAATCTTTTTCATCAACGATCTTGACGTTGACTTGATCGTAAATGTCGATGATCTTAGATTTTCCTTCCTCAATACTTCTTCTAATGGCGTCTACACAATTCTTAGAATAGATCGCGTGCAAAGGCTGTAATCCATCCTTCGTCCGAGGAACAATCACATCCTCGTTCGCTACATTTTCAATCAAATATTGAACCAAAGATTTCTTTATAAACGGCATATCGCATGCCACACAGAATGAATAATAGAACGATGAGAAAACAATTCCTGTATACAAACCTCCTAATGCCCCTTTGTCGGGGATCAGATCTGAATATATGTTCGAATCGAAATTTGAAAACAGATCCTTCTCATTGGTGACGATAATCACTTCCTGAAATAGTTCTTTAAATAAGTTATGAATTCTCTGGATAATAGGAACCCCTTCGACTTGAATAAAAGCCTTATTTTTTCCCATCCGGATGCTTTTACCACCGGCAAGAATAACCCCCGTCATTTTGTTCGTAGATTCCAAGATAATGTCTGATAAGAT
>Ga0105101_10000979_pt1 | contig 12323 bp, 9 predicted proteins | sample PPLLak21cMay2015_2_FD_87037 | JGI IMG/M metagenome (GOLD analysis project Ga0105101, IMG submission 87037) | Freshwater sediment microbial communities from Prairie Pothole Lake near Jamestown, North Dakota, USA - PPLs Lake P8 Core (1) Depth... | ecosystem: Environmental > Aquatic > Freshwater >... | reverse complement strand
CCGCTAATGAAACCGTCGGAGTTCTTCCCGTCCGCGAAACGCGTGTACTCCTCCACAAGGGGGGCCCCGTTGATGTAGACCGTCTTCTGCCGGATCTCCACGACGTCCCCCGGAGTCCCGATGACGCGCTTGATGAAATCCTTGCTCGTGTCCTCGGGAAAGACGAAGACGACGATGTCGCCCCGTTTCGGCGTGGTGAAGGATAGGATCCGTCCCTTCGTGTAGGGGACGTGGTACCCGTAGACGAACTTGTTGACGAAAATGTGATCCCCGATCAGGAGCGTATTCTCCATGGAGCCCGACGGGATCTTGAACGCCTGCAGGAGGAGGGTGCGGACGACCAGGGCGATGACCAGCGCGACGCCGAACGCCTCGGCGTACTCCCGGGCCTTCCCTTTCCTCGATCCCGTTGCGCGCATCCCGAGTTCCGCCATCGTCTACTCCTTGACCTTGAGGATAGAGAGGAACGCCTCCTGGGGGATCTCGACGGAGCCGACCTGCTTCATCCGCTTCTTCCCTTCCTTCTGCTTCTCCAGGAGCTTCCGCTTCCTCGAGATGTCGCCGCCGTAGCATTTCGCGATGACGTTCTTCCGGATCGCCTTCACCGACTCCCGGGCGATGATCTTGCCGCCGATCGCCGCCTGGATGACCACCTCGAACATCTGGCGCGGGATCAGCTTCCGCAGGCGCTCCGTAACGTCCCGCCCCTTCGGGTAGGCGTTGTCCCGGTGCACGATGAGCGAAAGGGCGTCCACCTTGTCCCCGTTGAGCAGGATGTCCAGCCGGACCAGGCTGGACTGCTGGAACCGGAGAAATTCGTAATCCATCGAGGCGTATCCGCGGGAGGCGGTCTTGAGCTTGTCGTAGAAGTCGAGAACGATCTCGTTCAGCGGGAGTTCGTACTCGAGGATGACCCGGGTCGCCGAGACGAACTTCATCTGGCGCTGCACGCCCCGCCGCTCCTCGCAAAGCTTGAGGACGTTCCCCAGGTATTCCGCCGGCAGGTGGATCGTCGCGTGGATGATCGGTTCCTCGATGTGGTCGAGCTCCAACGGTTCCGGGAGGCGGGCGGGGCTGTCGACCTCCACGACGGTGCCGTCGATCTTCACCGCGCGGTACCCGACCGTGGGGGCCGTGGTGATGAGCTGCACGTCGTATTCGCGCTCCAGCCGTTCCTGCACGATCTCCATGTGGAGCAGGCCGAGAAATCCGCACCGGAAGCCGAACCCCAGCGCCACGGAGCTCTCCGGCTCCGCCGTGAAGGAGGAGTCGTTCAGCCGAAGCTTGTCGATCGCCGTCCGCAGCTGGGGATACTGGTCGGAGGCGAGCGGGTAGACGCCCGCGAACACCATCGGCCGGACGACCTTGAACCCCGGGAGCGGCCTGGCGGTGGGATGGCGCGTATCGGTGATCGTGTCGCCCACCTTCGTCTCGGTCAGTTCCTTGATGTTGGCGATCACGAAACCGACTTCCCCGGCCCCCAGCGCCTGCAGTTCCTTCGGGTGGGGAGAGAAGACGCCGACCTTCTGCACCTCGAACGAATTCCCCGTCGCCATGAAAGTGACACGCTGGCCGGACCGGACCGCGCCGTCCAGCACCCGGGCCAGAACGACCACGCCGGCGTAGTTGTCGAACCAGGAATCGATGATCAGCGCCTTGGTCGGCGCGTCCGGATCCCCCTCGGGGGGAGGAATCACCTTGATCACCTTCTCGAGAAGTTCCGGGACGCCGGTCCCCTTCTTCGCGCTGACCGCAAGGATCCCGGAGGTGTCGAGGCCGATGACGTCTTCGATCTCCTGCCGCACCCGTTCGGTCTCGGCGTTCGGAAGATCGATCTTGTTCAGGACGGGGATGACTTCGAGGTTCAGGTCGAGTGCCATGTAGACGTTGGCCAGCGTCTGTGCCTCGACGCCCTGCGACGCGTCCACGACGAGGATCGCGCCTTCGCAGGCGCTCAGGCTGCGGGACACTTCGTAGGAGAAGTCGACATGACCGGGGGTGTCGATGAGGTTCAGGATATATTCCTTCCCGTCCTCCGCGCGATGGGCCATCCGGACGGTCTGGGCCTTGATCGTGATCCCGCGCTCCCGCTCGAGATCCATCTTGTCCAGGAACTGGTCGACCTTCTCCCGATCCGAAAGGGTCCCGGTGATCTCAAGGAGCCGATCGGCCAAGGTGGACTTCCCGTGGTCGATGTGGGCGATGATGGAAAAATTGCGGATGTTCTCTATTCGCATGTCTACCAGGTTCCGGAGGATTTCACCTTGTCTCGGAAGTACGCCAGCGTGAGGGCGAGCCCTTCGTCCAACGAGGTATCAGGATACCACCCCAACTCGTTGAAGGCCATCCCGTTTTCGATGACCGACCGGCGCTGCTCCCCGGGCATCGCCGGCCCGTGGATCTCCTCCTGGCGGCTCCCGGAGAGGTCCCGCAGTGCCCGGAAGAGGGTGTTCACGTCGGTCTCGATCCCGGTTCCGATGTTGACGGAGAGCCCGTCACCGCGGGTGAGCGCCGCGAGATTCGCGCGCACGACATCCCCCACGTACACGTAATCGCGGGTCTGCAATCCGTCGCCGTTGACGAGGGCGGGGTGCCCCGTAAGGAGCCGCTCGCAGAAGATGGCGACCACGCCCGCCTCTCCGTGAGGGTCCTGCCGCGGCCCGTACACGTTCGAGTACCGCAGCGCGGTGTATTCCAGACCGTATTGAACACGGTAGTACTGGAGGTAGAGTTCGACGGACACCTTCGCCACCCCGTATGGGGAAACGGGCTTCAGCGGGTGCTTTTCGTCCGCGGGGAAGTACTCCTGTTCGCCGTACCCGGCGCCTCCGGAGGATGAGAAGATCACCTTCCGGACCCCGTGCTCCCGCGCCGCCTCGAGAAGAACGAGCGTGCTCACGATGTTCTCCTTCGCGTCGAAGACGGGATCGGCCACGGACCTGCGCACGTTGATCTGCGCCGCGTGGTGGCAGAGGACCTCCGGCCGGAAGGTCCGGATCGCCTCGACGGCGGTCTCCGATCCCGCGTCCCCGAAGACGAACCGCGCGCCTTCGGGGACGTTCTCCTTCTTCCCGGAGGAAAGGTTGTCCAGCACGAGGACCTCGTGACCCGCTTCGACGTACGCCTGCGCGACATGGGAGGCGATGAACCCCGCGCCCCCTGTGACCATGATCCGCATCGATTCTCCCTCCGGCCTCGAAATTAGCCGTTGCAGGCTCCTCAGTTTCCTACGGAGCCGATCCCCTTGAGCCCGAACGTCAACTTTACGGTCGTGTCGTCCGGCTGCGTCTTCCGATCGACGGTGAACCCGACGTTCCAGCAGTCGCTTCGCGGATACACCGTCATCCCCACCCCCCCTTCGGAAAGGTAACCGTTCTTGACGGAGTAATCCACCTGCGTCTGGAGGCGAAGCCAGCGCAGGAGGCGCCATGCGTATGTCCCCCGCACATCCTCCGCCAGGTCCCGGGAAAGGCGGTACTCGGCGAGGAACCGGTGATCGTCGTCTTTTTTGTATTCCCCGCTGACCGCACCGACCGTGAAGGAGTTCTCCACCGGATCGAAGAGCGCCTCGCCCTGGAACCGCCACCGATCGATGGGGTTCAACCCGACCTTTGCGTAGATGTCCGAGGGGGCATTGTTCTTTCCCGGAGGTCGACCCGCTCCCGTGTCGACCTGTTCCCGCAACGCCCGGACATAAGGGGCGAGCGGATCGACGTACGGGCTCCCCGACGGTTCGCTCCCCCCGAGATCATAGGCCCACTCGATGTGGAACGACAGGATCTCCTTCGGCGAGGTGGCTTCCTTCACGCCGAGAAGGCGCTGTGAAAGCGTGAAGAGAAACTGGCTCTGGGGCGCCAGACGGGACCATCGGTCGGTGATCGGAAGATCCTCCTGGCGGATCCTCGGAACGTAACGAAACCCCGCCGAGACCCCGGCCGAATGTATGAGAGCCCTTCCCTGGATATCCTTGCGGGCGTCTGCCGAAAGCGTCGCTCCGCCTCCGGGCACGAAGCGCCCGAGATCGGACGTGCCATTCGCCGGAGATTGTTCGAACCGGGTCCCGAGAACGTCCGCGAAGAGGTACGGCACCAGGGTGATGGAACGGTACAGCGGAATCGCCCGTGAAACCTCCCCGAACCCCCTCGCGCGGAGTTCGTCTCCGCCGTCCCCGCGCTGGAACCGGGTGGCGGAGACCTCTCCGGACAGATCGACCCCTACGGTCGGATTCCCCACGGGCAGGACCCTCATCGTGTACTCCGGCACCCGCTGCGCTGTATTGTCCGGCCCTGGAATCTCCTGAAGGTCCTTGTTCCACACGATCGAGAGCGCGTGTTCCGATTGCGCTCCAGTGACGGACACGAACCCTTCCGATCGGGCGTGGCGTGCCCAAACGAGCGCGTTATTGTCGACCAGATCGAGGTAGTACCGGGGATCGACAGGCACTTCCAGAATCGCGTTCGCGGTGAAGGGGCCGGAACGGAACACGTTTTCCCCATAGTAGCGCCCCCGGCTCCGATCTTCGTTCCGGTCCCGGAACATCGTCGCGCGGACCGCCCCCACCGATTCCGGATTCAGGGCGAACCGGTACTCGACTTCCGGACGGTAACCGCGCCGACTCATCGCGTCGAGCGTCACGGTGGCGTCGCTCCAGCGGTTGATCACCTGGTAGTACGGCATCTGCAGGGTATATCCCCTGGACCGGTTGGAGGAGAAGTTCGGCAGCAGGAGTCCGCTCTGCCGCGTCATCTTGACGGGAAACGCCCCCCACGGAAGCCACAGGACGGGAATACCCCGGATGCGGAACGTGATGTCTCTCCCGACCGCGTACTGGTCAAGAGTTACCCGCGCCCGGCGCACCTCGAATTTCCAATCCGGCTCGGGGTCGCACGGGCATGTGGTCAGCATCCCTTTTTCGATCAGGAACGAACTCTTCCCGGTCTTCTCGATCTTCCGGCTCGCGATTTGATAATTGCTGTTGCTGATCAGGATGGTACCGTTGTAGAGGACTCCCGTCTCGGAGTCGAGATTGATCGTGATCCGGTCAAACGCGAACTCCTCGCCCGCGTCCTTGTACCGAACCTTCCCGGACAGGTCCGCCTCCCCCGTCGTCGAATCGTACTGGATCCGGTCGGCACGCATCGTCCGGGTTCCGAACACCAGTTCGACGTTCCCCTCTGCCACGGCGATCCCGGTCTCCTCGTCGTAAGAGAGCGTGTCGGCGGTCAAGTTCACCGGGGCGTCGAGACGGATCCCCGATTTCGAGAGGCCCTTCAGGGCGGAGGGAACGGGAAGCCGGACCTCCGCGGAGACGCCCGCGACGCCCGCGACGACCAGCAGGAGACCGAGGACGACGCGACGGAGCCGGTTCACGCCACGAAACCGACGCGATGCCGATAGGCGTCCCCCGCGGCGGCCAGCGAACCGCACACGAGAACGACGCCTCCCTTCCCGGCCCAGCGGCGCGCGATCCGCCATCCTTCCGGAAAGTCCCCCGCGAGCCGGCAGGCGATCCCCTGTCCCGCGCAGGCTTCCGCGAGCGCCCCCCTTCCCGCCCCGCGCGGGTGCGAGAGCGGGTACGTCACGATCCCGTCGAGGTGTCGTCCGAGATTCCGCAGGTACCCCGAGGCGTCCTTGTCGGAAAGCATGCTCCACAGGGCGACAAGTCGCCTCCCCTCGCCCCAGGGAGGAATCCCCGAGATCTCCCGCGCCAGCGCGGACGCCGCCTCCGGGTTGTGCCCCCCGTCGACCCACGCCCCGGCGTTCTTCCGGCGCGGAAGCGGGCAGCATCGGCCGGGCCATCGCGAGGCCGGTAACGCCTTCGATGCCGCCGCGGCGAAGGCGGCGGGCCCGATCCCATCGCCGGACGCGAGGAGCCAGGAGGCGGCCAGCGCAACGGCGGCGTTGTCGCGCTGGAACGCGCCGATCCTCCCCACCCGCAAGCGATCGAGATCGAGGCCGGGGAGCGCCACCGCGATCGTCCCGTCCCGACGCTCCCGCCAGTCGAAGGTCCGGCCGAGTTCCCAGGTGCCGCATCCGAGCCGCCGGGCGCGGCGCAAAACAACGGCGCGGGCGGCAGGCCGCAGCCGTCCGGTGACGAGGGGGACGCCCCGGCGAAGGATCCCCGCCTTTTCCGCTGCGATCGATCCGAGCGTTTTTCCCAGCCACTCCCGATGGTCGTATCCGACGGTCGTGATGACCGACACCGCCGGGCGGCACGCGCTGGTCGCGTCCCACCGTCCGCCGATTCCCACTTCCATGACCACGATACGGACACCCTTGCGCCGGAACCAGTCGGAGGCGGACCAGGTCATCTTCTCGAACCAGGTCAGCGGATCCCCGGCAGGAGAGAGACGCTCCGCAACGCGAAAACCGTCACGAAGCGCGCGGGGGGAGATCATCTTCCCGTCGATGCGGATCCGCTCTTCCGGAGCGACAAGGTGCGGGGAGGTGTACAGGCCGACGGGGCCCAGCGGTAAACGGCGCAGTACGTCGTACGCGAAAGAGGCGGTGGACCCCTTCCCGTTGGTCCCCGCGACGTGGAGGGTACGGAACGCCCTCTCCGGGTGCCCGGACCGGGAAAACGCCGATACGATCCGGGACAGGCCGGGGCGGATTCTTTCCGGGCCGGAAGGTCCGGTTCCCCCGATCATCGATCCCCGGAACCCGACAGGTAGCGCAGGATCATCGAAAGCGTCGCCTTGAGCCGGCTGCGTTCCACGATCATGTCCACCATCCCGTGTTCGAGGAGAAACTCGGCGCGCTGGAACCCCTCCGGCAATTTCTGCTGGATCGTCTGCTCGATCACCCGCGGTCCCGCGAACCCGACCAGCGCCCCCGGCTCGGAGATGATGACGTCCCCCAGCATCGCGAAGCTCGCCGCCACCCCGCCGGTGGTGGGATCGGTCAGAACGCTGATGAAGGGGAGGCGTGCGTCGGAGAGACGGGCGAGCGCCGCGCTCGTCTTGGCCATCTGCATCAGCGAGAGGGTCCCCTCCTGCATGCGCGCGCCCCCGGAAGCGCTGAAGATGATGAGGGGGAGGCGGGATTCGAGGGCGACCTCGGCCGCGATGGCGATCTTCTCCCCGACGACGCTTCCCATCGAGCCGCCCTGGAACTCGAAATCGAGCACCGCCAGGGCCACCTCGTCCCCCTGGATCTTCCCCTTCCCCGTGATGACCGCCTCCTTGCGCCCCGTCTTCTTCTTCGCCTCCTTCAGGCGATCGACGTACTTCTTCGTGTCCGTGAAGTTCAGGACGTCCACCGACTCCATTTCCTCTCCGAACTCGACGAAGGTCCCCTCGTCGATCACGGCGCGGATCCGCTCCCGGGCGGGAATCCGGAAGTGGTAGACGCATTTGGGGCAGACGTTCAGGTTTCGTTCCACCTCGGGCTTGTAGATGATCTCGAGGCACGCGTCGCACTTGATCCACATCCCCTCGGGGATCTTGATCTTCCTGTCGCTTTCGTCCCTTTTCCGGAATAGTCGAATCGCCATGGCCATGTCACCTCAGTGCCTTTTTGAGGGATCGGACGAACCGGGAAAGCTCCGCGGGTCCACGGGGACCGCGGCCGTTCCTTTCGACGATCTTGACGCAGGCGCTCCCGACGACCGCCGCGTCGGCGTGTCGGGTGGCGGCCGCCGCCAACGCCGGCGAGGAGATGCCGAATCCGATGGCCACAGGGAGCCGCGTCGCCTTCGCGACCTTTCTGGTCCACGCCGCCACCTCCGGGGGGAGGGTTTTCCGGACCCCGGTGACCCCGGTAACCGAGATCAGGTACAGGAACCCGGAGCCCGCGCGGTCGACAGCGCGGACCCGGGCCATTCCGCTCGTGGGGGCGGCCAGGGGGATCCAGTCGAGCCCTGCCTTCCGGATCGCCGGCAGCGCCTCTCCCCTCTCCTCGAACGGCAGATCGACCACCAGGAACCCGTCGACCCCCGCCTCCCTTGCATCTTCGCACAGGGAGGGCCAGCCGTATCGGAGAAACGGGTTGCAATATCCGAAGAGCACGACCGGCGTGGCGTGCGTGCCGCGGAATCTCCGCACCAGCTCGAGGGCCCCGGGGACATTCATCCCCGACGACAGCGCCCTCCGCGAGGCCGCCTCGATCGTGGGGCCGTCCGCCGTGGGATCCGAAAAGGGAACGCCCACCTCGATGATGTCGGCCCCGGCGTCCGCGGCCGCCCGGAGGTATCGGAGAGACGCCGCCGGCGTCGGGTCTCCGGCGGTCAGGTAGACCACGAGCCCCCTCTCTCCTGACGTGCGGAGGCGTCGGAACGCGGCGTCAATCGCCGTCACGGCCGCCCGCCCTCCGGCAACTCCATCAGGATCCCCATGTCCTTGTCGCCCCGCCCGGAGAGGTTCAACAGGACGGTCTCGGACGGCCGCATCGATTTCGCCAGGCGGTACGCGAACGCGACGGCGTGGGACGACTCGAGCGCCGCCTGGATCCCTTCGTACCGTGAGAGCAGGGAGAAGCCCGAGAGCGCCTGCGCGTCCGTCACGGAGACGTACTCCGCCCTGCCGGTTTCCTTCAGCCACGCGTGCTCCGGACCTACTCCGGGATAATCGAGCCCCGCGGAGATCGAGTGGGCTTCGAGGATCTGTCCGTTCGCATCTTGCAAGAGGAACGATTTGCTCCCGTGGAGCACGCCAACCTTCCCGCGGGAGAGCGTGGCCCCGTGTTTCCCGGAGGAGAGACCGAGCCCTCCCGCTTCCACCCCGTAGAGTCGCACCCGGGGATACCGCAGGAAGGAGGTGAAGATCCCCATCGCGTTGCTCCCCCCCCCGACGCACGCCACGATGGCGGTCGGCAGTTTCCCTTCCGCCCTCCGGAACTGGGGCAGCGCTTCCCGTCCGATCACCGACTGGAAGTCCCGGACCATCTCCGGGTACGGGTGCGGCCCCGCCGTGGAACCGATCAGGTAGTAGGTGGTCCGGACGTTCGTCACCCAGTCGCGAAGCGCTTCGTTCATGGCGTCCTTCAGCGTCCGGCTCCCCGAGGTCACCGTGTTGACGCGGGCTCCGAGCAGACGCATCCGGAAGACGTTGTGGGACTGCCGTCGGACGTCCTCTTCCCCCATGAAGATCTCGCACGGGATTCCCATCCTGGCGCATACGGTGGCCGTCGCGACGCCGTGCTGGCCCGCGCCCGTTTCGGCGATGATTCGCCGCTTCCCCATCCTGCGCGCCAGCAGCCCCTGCCCCAGCGTGTTGTTGATCTTGTGCGATCCGGTGTGGGCGAGGTCCTCCCGCTTGATGTGGATCCGGGCGCCTCCCGCCTTTTCCGTCAGCCGCTCCGCGAAGTACAGCGGGGTCGGCCGGCCGGCGTAATTCTTGAGAAGGCCGTCCAGCTCCCGATGGAAGGACCGGCTGCGCCACGCCTTACGGTACGCCCTTTCCAGTTCGATCAGGGCGGACATCAGCGTCTCGGCGACGTACCTTCCCCCGAAGGGGCCGAAGTGGCCCGCCGGATCCGGCATCCTGTTCTCCTTACGATTCGGCAATGAGGAACCCCGCTTTCGCGCGTTCGATGAACGTTTTCACCTTGCCCGGGTCTTTCCTTCCCGGGGACGACTCCACGCCGGAGGCGACATCGACTCCGGACGGGCGCGCCGCGAGGATGGCGCGCTCGACGTTTTCCGGCGTGAGCCCGCCGGCAAGGAGCCACGGCTTCCGCGCCCCTCCCGTACCCCGCTCACCCGCGACCCCCGGGAACCGCGCCCCGAGCTCCCCCCAGACCAGCTCCCGACCCGTCCCGCCGTAGCCGCCCTTGCCGCCGGCGTCGAACAGGAACGCCTCGCACGGATACGCGAGGAGCGCCGGAAGATCCGGGGTGCGATCCGCATGGACCGCCTTCATCCGCCAGAGCGGGATGCGGGAGGCGTCCCCGGGTGTCTCGTCCCCGTGAAGCTGTACCCGGCGGATCCCGAGCCGCCCGCACAGCGCAACGATCGCCCCCGGAACCTCGTTCACGAACACCCCGACGACCTCCGCCCGATCCGCCACCGCGCCCACGATCTCCCTGGCGACGACCAAAGGGACGAACCGCGGCGAACCCGGATAAAAGTTGATCCCGATCGCCTCCGCCCCGCACGCGACGGCATGAGCGGCGTCCTCCGGACGGGTCACCCCGCAGATCTTGATGCGGAACATCCCGGTGAGGCTAACCCTCGACCTTGGGGAGGCGGTGAAGCGCCTCGGCGATCTTCTCCTCCGGGTAGGCGATATCCTTCAGGCGCCCGTTGAGATAATCGTCGTAGGCGGTCAGGTCGAAGAACCCGTGTCCGCTCAGGTTGAAGAGGATGGTCTTCCGCTTCCCCTCCTCGTCCGCGCGCTTCGCCTCGAGGATCGCCGAGTGGATGGCGTGGGACGATTCGGGCGCCGGCAGGATCCCCTCCGCCCGCGTGAAGATCATCGCGCTCTCGAAGACGGCGATCTGACCGTACGCCTGGGCCTCGATCAGCCCCTCGTGTCGAAGCTGGCTGATCAGCGCCGAGTCCCCGTGGTACCGGAGCCCCCCCGCGTGGATCCCCTCGGGCACGAAATCGTGCCCGAGGGTGTACATCTTGATCATCGGCGTGAGTTTCGCCGTGTCCCCGAAATCGTAGGCGTAGATCCCCTTGGTGAGCGTCGGGCAGGAGGACGGCTCGACGGCGACGATTCGCGTATTTTTACTCCCCGCGATCTTGTCCCGCAGGAAGGGGAGGCCGATCCCGGAGAGATTGCTCCCTCCGCCGCAGCACCCGATGACGACGTCGGGGTAATCCCCGGCCAGCTTCATCTGCTCCTTCGCCTCGAGGCCGATGACCGTCTGGTGGAGACAGACGTGATTGAGGACAGACCCGAGGGCGTAACTGGTGTCCTCGCGCGTCGCGGCGTCCTCGACCGCCTCGCTGATCGCGATGCCGAGGGATCCGGGGGTGTCGGGATCCGCGGAAAGGATGGCTCGCCCCGAGTTGGTGTCCCGACTGGGGGACGGAACGACCTTCGCCCCCCAGGTTTCCATGAGCATGCGGCGGTACGGCTTCTGGTTGTAGCTGACCTTCACCATGTACACCTTCACCTCGAGGCCGAAGAACGTGCCGGCGAGTGCCATGGCGCAACCCCATTGCCCGGCCCCCGTCTCCGTCGCGATTCTCTTTCGTCCCGCCATCTTGTTGTAATACGCCTGGGGGATGGAGGTGTTCGGCTTGTGGCTCCCCGAGGGGCTGACGCCCTCGTACTTGTAGTAGATCTTCGACTTCGTCCCCAGCGCCTCCTCGAGGCGGATGGCGCGGAACATCGGGCTCGGGCGCCAGAGGGTGTAGATGTCCCGGACCGCCTCCGGGATCGGGATCTCCCGCTGCGACGACACTTCCTGTTCGATCAGGGGCATGGGGAAGAGCGGGGCGAGATCGTCGGGACTCACAGGCTTGCCGGTGCCGGGGTGGAGCACCGCCGCCGGAGGGTTCGGCATGTCCGCCATGATGTTGTACCAGGTTTTCGGGATCTCCGAGTCCTTGAGGAGAAATTTCACTTTCATCGCGTAAGCTCCTTTTCGCTTTGGTCGATCATTGGATGCCCGTTCATTTTCCCATATACCCGCGGATCGTGTCAGCGGGGTCTTTGCTCCCGGCCAGAGACTCCCCGATCAGGAAGAGGCGGGCGCCGGCCCTGTGGAAGGACCGAACCTGGTCGGCCGTCGAGATGCCGCTTTCCACGACCGGGTACACCCCGGCGGGAAGAAGGGGGAGCAGCCGCGCCCCCGTGGACAGGTCCACGGTCAACGTGTCCAGGTCCCGGTTATTGATCCCGATCAGCTGCGCGCCCGACCGGGCGGCGATCGCGATCTCCGCAGCGTCGCGCGCCTCCACCAGCGGTTCGAGCTGGTGCGAGAATGCCCGCGCCGCCATCTCCACCGTCTTTTCCCCGAGGACGGAAACCATGAGCAGGACCAGATCGGCGCCGTGCGCCCGGGACTCCGCCAGCATGTAGTCGTCCAGCACGAAATCCTTCCGCAGAAGCGTCGCCGCCGGGAACGCGGCACGGACGTCCGAGAGGTCCGTGAGCGACCCGCCGAAGCTGCGGCCCTCCGTCAGCACGGAAACCGCCCACGCGCCCCCCGCGAGATAGGCGCCGGCGGCCGCGACGGCGTCGAGATCGCGACGGATCCAACCCCGCGAAGGCGAGGCGCGCTTGATCTCGGCGATGATGCCCGGGCTTTCCGGGATCGTCCGGAGAAGATCCTTCGCGGGTCCTCGCATCGAAGCGGTCCGATAAAGGTCCCCGATCGGAACGAGCGCCTTTCGTGCGGAAAGTTCCTCGCGGACGCCCGACAGGATG
>Ga0105101_10000978_pt1 | contig 12331 bp, 11 predicted proteins | sample PPLLak21cMay2015_2_FD_87037 | JGI IMG/M metagenome (GOLD analysis project Ga0105101, IMG submission 87037) | Freshwater sediment microbial communities from Prairie Pothole Lake near Jamestown, North Dakota, USA - PPLs Lake P8 Core (1) Depth... | ecosystem: Environmental > Aquatic > Freshwater >... | reverse complement strand
TGGAATGGCAATTTGCGGGACTTTTTTATCTATCAAAGGAATCGTCTTGGACTTTTTCCAAATCGTGTGTTCAGCAATGCGCAAATAAACTCCTCTCCCTTTTGGGTATTGTGCGATGTATCCACTCAATCCGCCACGAGGGCCCAACCCTACGCGAATGGAAGAGTATTCTGTATCTAACTTGGAAATGTCTTCGGTAAGTTCTCGATATATCTCTGTCTTTGTCTTTCTAAGGCCAAGGCGTTCAAAGTCTTTTGTAGAGGTAATTTTAATAAATTTTGTTTTGGTTTTCATTTCTCCGCTCCAAGCAGCCAGGACGGCACTAATCATAGTTCCTGAGGCCATTCTTGTCAACCCACGCCTCTGCCTAAGATATGACGGATTGTTAGGCTCAGAATCACTACCCAACACTCCTGACTTTTGTTTAATGTCGCCATATCCAACATTTAGTCATAAGGTTAAACGAGAAGAAAAAGCTAGTTTATCACCCTCCCGGGGGATATTCTGATTATTTTTTATTTGTGCAACCGGTCGTATGTTTGAAAGCAAGAACTGAATGATGTTACGATATTGACAGGTCAAGGAGCTTGTAATTATGAATGATGTGAGTGCCCTGCATTTTGTGATATTTTTCGTTTGTTTGCTGTTGGCTGCGTTTTTCTGTAGCGCCGAGACTGCCTTTATTGGGATGCAGAAACTTCGTCTCCAGCACCTTATCCGCTCCGGACATCGGGCGGCTGAGACTGCTGCCCGCATAGTTCAGAAACCCGAGAAGTTTTTGGCCACGGTTCTATTCGGGATAAACCTGTTCGAGACAGCTGTAGCGACCATAGGCACTATTATTGCAGTCTCGTTCTGGGGTGAAAACCTCGGAGCGGTTCTTGCGACAATCATTATCACAATATTGACCCTGGTTCTTGCCGAATATATCCCCAAGAGTCTGGCCGCCCAGAATGCGGAAAAATTGGCATTGCTATATGCGCGACCAATCGAGGTTATCTCGGTAATCTTTTATCCTGTTGTATTTGTATTGAGTCATATCGGCATAAGGATGACTAAACTGGCGAGCGATGATTCTCAAGTGAAACCGACGCTCAGTGAAGCAGAGTTACGCACGGCTATCGATATTGGTGAGGAAGAAGGAGTAGTGGAGGAAAAAGCCGCCGAGATGCTGCACAATGTTTTTGAGTTTGGAGACCGTCGGGTGCGCGAGGTCATGGTACAACGCCCTGAAGTCGTTTTTGTGGAAAAAGGCGCAACCCTGGCTGACTTTCTTGTCATCTATGCACAGTCACCGCTCTCCCGTTTTCCGGTGTACGAGGGAAATCAGGATAATGTGGTTGGATTACTCTCCATCAAGGATGTGCTTATGGGTTTAGCACAGGGTACTGTCGATCAGCAAAGCAGTATTAGCAGTTTTGTCCGCCCGGCCTTTTTTACCCCTCAGAACAAGCAAATCAGCCAACTGTTTGCTGAAATGCGCGACCACCACTGCCATATGGCAGTGGTGGTTGACGAATTCGGCGCTGCGGTAGGATTGGCCTGCCTAAGTCAACTTACCGAGGAAATTGTCGGACCTGTTGGTGGCGAGCAAGGGGAGGCGGATAAGGAGTACGAGATAGTCAATTACAATACCTTCCAGATTGATGGGGGAATGCGTATCGAGGAATTGAATGAACAAATGAGCCTAGGCTTGCCTAAAGATGACTACGAGACTCTAGCCGGTTTCATTCTTGATCTATTAGGCCGCGTACCCAAGCAGGGCGATCAATTGAGATACAAGAACCTGAAAATGGTGATAACCAAAATGCAGGGAGCCAAAATTGTAGAAGTGCTTGTGACCAAGGAAATACCTAAAAGTGACCCTGGAGACAAAACTACCCATATCGGATAATAGTTGCGGCGTCAAATCAACTTAGCATTACAGGTTCTCTTGCGGAGCCGCTTACCTTATTAGAATCAAATATCACAATAACTCATATTGTGTCCTTTCCAGAAACTAGGGCAAATGATTCCCCGACACGCGCATTCTCCGTAAGCACGTTCTGGATAAGTCCATGCGACTGCGGCTTGCGAATCAATTTTATCTAAATCATTGTCCAGACTTTTATGCTGCAATATTGTTTAGGTTCATCAAATAATTTTCAAAATTCATCCCAAATTAATCTTCCTTTCATGTGAGGTTAATGTTGGGGTGTTTAAATGTATGGACGCAAAGTAAAGATATGATCCATGAAACTTCGTGTGTCATATGGAGTAAAGCAAATGGATAGTACGGTACACTGGACCGCTCGGTAAGGGTACCAAGAGAAGTTGAAATGGCAGCAAACAATCTTAAAAAAGAATAGAAAAACTTGTGAAAGGAGAAGTATGAAAAAGTTATTGATTCCTCTTTCTATGTTACTCATTATCATGACAATCTCGGTGAGTTTCGTAACGCCGGTTTTTGCTTGGACGGGAGTATCAACAGGGTGGGAAGATTGCCTAGCGGCGGAAGCTGAATTCGCAATGTTCGTTACCAACTATTATGAGAATAATACATCTTCATCTGTTAAATTAGGATGGTCATATCTTTGGATTGATTTTTGGGGCGATGAAGGAGTACTCACTGATTTTACAGCTGAAGTGTATCCCGGTAATGGCACTGGCCCTATTCTTACTGAATATATAGGAGATATAACATTATACCCAGATGATTTTCATATTGAGAATCTGGATCTCGACTCAACAACCTATGCCAAGTCACCGGGAGGTTACGTGATCGTCAGACACACAGCTGCTGAAGGAGGAACCATGGTGTTTAATGGAATGTGGCATATGTGGTTCTATACTTCAAGTATATCATCAGTTTGCTACCCTTAGGCAAAAAAACGTAATAGCAAAGGAGGCAACAAATCATGTACAACAACGAAAACGCAGATAATTTTCGAGCGAATAAACCACATGTCAATCATCTGGATAGGATACTCGGTAGAAGACAGAAGAGCTACATTAGAGTACTGCTCGCTGTTATACTGCTCCTTTCTATCGTAGCTGCCACCAACGTAATCGCTGAAAGTGTAGCCGATGACAATTACTGGCTTGCATCTCAATACAAGATGCCTAACGCCCTTGAATCGGAGCAGGTTGCGGTCTACGGAGATACAACAGTGCGGCTTCTCTATGTTATTCCGTCATCTTCTGAAACCCTGGTTGAATTGGAGATAGAAGACCCACTGATTGGCACCGGACCTAATGACGAGACCTTCGCTCCGCTTCAGCCAAGTATAAGTCTTGATCTAGTGGGCTTCACTACGAATGACATTTTCGGTCAGCCGAAAGTGCAAGTAGTGCCAGGAAAGCAAAGAATAGTCTTGGATTTACCCCCTTTATGCGATTTTAATACAATGGCCACGATAGAATTAAAGAATCTGCAAAAATTCAATTTTTCAACCGGCACATTGACTTCTGTTGAAGGTCTGTGGCAGCTATCCTTTACGCCCAATGTCCAACCTGAACAAATGTTTTCAAGGTACTTTAACATGGACAAACAAGAACAAGTGGGAGACGTCCAGATTCTTTTACAGGGAGGGCAGATTTCTGCTACCGAGACTCTAGTGTATTATCAGGTTGTAGACGAGAGGGGTGTTACGACAGAATCTGTGGGACGACCGACGCTGGAATACCCAGGCCAGGTGTCGAGAGAAAGAAGTAGATATAGTATTGACGGCAACCATGTGCTCTCGTTTCCTCCTATACCAGCGAACATCAATCAATTCACTGTTACATTCCCACGGATGATTTCGCTCGATGGTCCCGGTGCACTGGTTTCGATTCCGGTAGGTGACTATCTCGGTAAATCATTTACCGAGGACGGCAGTATTTCAATGGACGAGGTAGTTGAAGTCAATGCGTCAAGATTCCGGTTTACCAAGCTGGTTACCTCTGACAATTATTTTTCTCTCTACTACCAGCCGGCTGATAAAGCCCAAGACATCGGACTTTTGCTGGCAGGACTAGGACCGTTACCATTATCGGACATCGGGGAAGCAACCGACGATCAAGGCAATTTTTACGACATTGTAGGTGCAGGTACGACTTTCGATAAGAAAGACAACTTTAAACTGAAACAGCAACGTATCGATTTCAAGGGTAATCTGGACCCACAAGCTGGAGTTTTTACTATAAAAGTAAAAACCACTGGTGTCATGGGAGAACCTTTCGTGTTTGAGGTAACGACTACGCAATAGAACAACGTTACATGACATGCAGGAGAGGGCAATTATATACGGGCTAAATGATTGTCCTCTCCATTGTCCTCTCCTGAGAATAATTAATATGTCTCGCACAATAAATATCATGTTCTATTTGAAACCCATCGAAATTTAAAAACGTAATGCTATGCAAATACAAACTCGGGGATGTTAGGTTGTTGTTCCGCTCCTTCGCAAATTAACATACGGTCAATGTTTTATGTAGGCCATTTTGCTTTTATTACGATTAACCATGGGCGTCTTTTTCCTTGCTGCTTGGATGTTTAAAATGACCCAACGCCTATTGAGTTTCTTATCCTGAGATTCTAGAATACACAAGGAGACATATTTCAAGAAAGTGAGATATAAGATAGCACAGTAAGTAATTGAAAAAAGGAATATTATGAAACGAATAATTGTCATTGTGTTGGCTATGTCGATTTTCGCTGCGTCTTGCGGTCCCGATAGAGAGGATACGAGCGTCCTGGGTTCGATGCTTTCTCTTATCCCGGCGGAGGCGGCAACGGAAAACATATTATGGTTCAACAACATGGAAAAGATGATAGAGTTGACCGGTAAGGACCCTGACATAGGGGCGAGAGAGTTTTTCATGTGGACATCTGAGGAAGAGGCCCAGCACCTCGATAATATTTTTAGCGGCTGGGTCCAGTCTGAATTTTCCGGGGCTAGACATACGTTTGACTGGCCGGAATATTTCGGCTATGACGTGCTCGATATGAGCCGGGAGGTCTGGGTGCAAAAACCGTCGTGGTCTGATAGTAGCTTGGTCCCCTTTTCCGTGATGGAGGGCGATTTCAATAAAGAAAATATAGTCGACAAGCTGGAGGCTCTCGGGTACCAGTTACAAGAACATGCATCATTTGAATACTATTCAATCCATGAAGATTACAGCGTGGGGGGTCGTGATGCGCCTGAAGTCTTCCGCAAGGCACTCGGATATATGAACCGGGTCATGGTCACTGACCGGGAGATCATCGCCGCCCCTGCGGACGCAATTCTGTTCAATGTGCTGGACGTATGTTCCGTCGAAGAGAGTGCCCTCGATGAATCCCCCGCCTATACCAGGGTCGCCGAAGCACTCGGGGACGTTTCGGGTGCCGGACTGATTCCTCGATCCATCCTACGCTCTTTGAATGTCGACGCAGAATGGGGTACCCTCCATCAGTACGATCTGGTCGGGCTAGGCTATATATATGGGGAAAAGGACCCGAAGCTGGTGATCGTCCTTTACTATCCCGACGATTCCGCGGCCGACGATATCGATGAGCTCAACCGCCGTATGGCGGAATACGTGGTAGCCGCTGGGCACCTGGATACCCCCCTGTCCGAGCTTTTCGGTATCGGTGAACCGGAAGCGATTTCAAACGGGCCGGGCTCAATCCTGAAAGTGGAGCTTACCTTCAGGACGGACACCCGAAGGGAGATATGGAAAGTCATGGTGCAATTCGAAGACCTCGGCTTCTTGGTTGCCGATCAGTCAGAGTAAATTGAGCGCCGTACAATAAACAAGTAAATTGTTGGGTAACAATCGCTTGATTAGTATGAATGGCGGGGAATAATGTGAGCCAAGGGTGATGAGAGCGTACCAAACCGGCATTTATCACAGCCTTTACGATCTGATTGCCCTATAAACCTGCCCATTATCCATATTATATCCGATAAAGGAGCTTTATAGTGTCATACCCCTCCCAGATAGAGTACATTCGGCATTAATTAAGGTCACACAATCACGAGATAAGGCGTAAATAAGGTTAAAAAGCCATTCATATAAATGCACAAATCAAAGCTAGCAGACCCAACCGTAAATTTCCTGGGGATACTGTAGGATACTCTAGCTTTGAAAATGGCAGATAAATGATCTTACTGTAAACAATAAAACCTTCTGTTTGAATAAGGTAATAGCGCCCGAAGATATTGAATGCCTACTTATGGAGCCAATTTGTTGATGCGGGTGTCCAATAAATGCCGATAGATTAACCAGGGCGAGCGGTTTAGGGAGTTTAGTCCCTTTTTACTGAGCTTCTTCATGTAGGCGATGGTGTTTCCGAAGGCGAAGATGGCAGCGACTGGAGTTTCGGGGCTCGAAGAAGCTAAACGTTACACTTTTCGTCATAAGGTAAAACGAGAAGAGCGGGAGAAAGGCGGGGATAGAATCCTTTCTGACCGAGGTGGACATGGAAGATAAGCCGCCCAAGGGAAAGACCAGCCTGACCGACCGGGATGCCCGCATGGTCAAAGACAAGGACAGCAAATATATGGGCTACAATTGCCAGATGGCGGTGGATGAGAAAAGCCACGCTATTGTCTGTGCCGTGGTGTTCAGTAAGACCTCGGACTGGGGACTACTGCAACCCATGATTTGAAGAAGTGAAAGAACGGACCACTAGACAATGAAATCTCATCGTTCACAGCCATCAGTGCCACATCGAAAGTCCGCCTGTACAAAAATACTTATTTTTAAGGCGATTATTTTGAGAGACCAGCCGGCCCAATATTTCCGTTCTCTTCTTCGGATGGAATGACCAGATTTCTTCGGTTTTCGCCTATAATTATCTTGGTTAGCTCAGGTAATAAAATCCTGATTTAGATACACTCAGAGTGGAAGTTAAAGCCCGCTGTGATTTTTTAGCGTGTCGGAGTTCGCTATTGTTGGATTGTAAGTATATCCATGTAATTTAGGCCGGCGAAATAGACGTAATCACCCATCACTTGAGGTCTGATCCAGCAATAGGAGTACGAAGCTCCGCCGAACCCGAAAACCGACTCGGTTATCACGGTTTCCAGCTGCCGAGGGTTTTCCGGCTGGGAGATATCGACGATGCTCATCTGTAGCTTTTGGGAATCCTTGTCCGATTGGGTCACGTAAAGCAGATTATCCCTTAACGCCAGCGAAATGGCGAATCCGCCAGTCGAGGCGGTGGCGACCTCTCTCGGAGTCGAGGGGATGGTGACATCTATCACCCGCACCTGTCCCGCACCAAAGGCTATATATATATAGTTGCCTGATGTCTGTAAATCAATAATGCTAGCCCAGTTCGCCCAGCGTAATTCGCCAGGCTGGTAGAACGGCAACTCGGTAACGAGGTGATCGGAAACCGCAAGTTCGTAGTTACCGACCTGTTTTGGCGATGACGGTGTGGAGACATCATACACTGTAAGCCTCCGGCCGATACCGGTGAACAATAGACTGCCACTAACGGCTATCTGGCATTCCCGCGAGGACGTGTCTATCCGGGCTACTTCCCAGACGTTTTTAGTATCGGTGATATCGGCAATAGATACCCCGTTGTACATTTGTCCCATGGCATAAGCATAGCCACCGGAGACAACTAGATTAGAGGTCATTTCCATTGGTATTATACCTAGACTCTTCGGATTAGCAGGGTCGGAGATATCCGCCATCCATAATCCCTTATCGCCGAAAAGACCGGCGTAAAGGGTAGTACCGGATATTGCGATGCTGTTAAGCAACACTCCGTTATTTCCCTGTTTCTCTGGAGTAGTGGTAGAAATAAATTTAGGGGAAAGGGGATCTTGAATATCGAAGATGAAAATTCGACCATTGTACCGACTGGACAACGCGGGAAAGTTTAATACCAGGTAATTTTTCCCATTAATAAAGGCGGTGTTAACAGTTGACACGTCAACGAATCCGCCTTCTTGATCGGCGTAATATTCCAGGTCTGGTACGGACTCGTACCCCTCGAAAAAAGAGTAGCTCCAGCGCCCGACTGGTTCAATCGGAGATCGGGTGCTGGTGCAAGAAAGTAATCCAAAACTGAAAAAGGTCGCCGCGAAAACAATAACCAGTATTTTACCTTTAGCCGAACCATACAACCCTCTTGGACTCATGGGTTACCTCCCAATGGATGTTAGTCTAGTCGTAATGTCACTCTATAATGAAGTATAATCGATAGACTAGTTTCCGGGAGAAGGCAGCGAGAATATTAGTAAAAAGATGGCACTGCCTTCTCCGGAATGTTACCGCTAGTCAGTTATTTTAGCCAATCTGGCGTTCAGACACCAGTTAGACCAGCCAATTATATAGTAGTCGCTTAAAGCCGCGGAATCCGTACAATAAATGTTATATATATCCATTTCCGTAAGGTAACCATATCCTCTGATGGCTCTCCAATGGAAATCTGATACTATACACAAGCCAATCGGCCAGCCACTATCAATGAAGTCCACTGCATCCCAAAAATTACCGGACGATACCCATTCGTCGGTGGTGTAGTCGAAGTTTTCATAACCGCAATATAGAGTCATCTCGACAAATCCCCAGCCGTAATTCGATGCCGGCCAAGTTACTCCTCCGATTACATCCATGGTATCATAAAGTGTACTATACATAGTGCTGTTACTATATAAGTAACTGTATCCCTGCACGTCTCTATAATACCGGCCAATCGAGACTCCTGAGCAGGGACCACACCATCCACCTCCCGGTTGGTAATACGAAAGAGACAACACCGCATATCCAGAACTACGAGTAACCGGTTCGGTTTCTTTTAGTATCCTTTTCATTTCTCGGTACTCTTCTGGAGACGGAAGAATATACTTCAGGTCAGCGACAGGGGTAGCCGTCTTTTGAATAAGATTTATGGCTATATTCTTTTCGCCTATTTTGTATACCGCATAAAATCCGCCGGTGCCCGTGTAAATGAAGTCAATAGGTTCCTCGATTCTCACCTCAGTTGTATCAAGTCCCAAGCGTCCAATAGCAGCTATAATTTCAGCAACAGTTGGTTCAGACGGAGGGGCAACCTCGCTAGCTTCGAAGAAGGTGTATTCATAGGCCGTATTACCGACTGTTACAAAGCCCACAATCGCATTCTCATTCGTGATGGCAAAAAGATATGCGTTTACATCTCCTTTAAGGTCGTGGTATTGTTGCTTCGCAATAACTTTTGCGCCGCTCCATTGAGGGAGGTCGGGGATTCGAGGAGCAGTTACATCCAGCCAAGCTTGGGCGGATTTTTGTGCGAGGGTTTCACTTGTCTGGACATTAGTGTCCGATGCGGAGATAGCACTGGGTATCAGCAAACTCCCCACCACAAGAGTGACAACAATAACTAAAAATAATTTACCCTTCATTTCAAACTCCTTCTACGATTTTATGGGTTATCTCTACAGTCAGTGAGACCTCAAGCCTTAATACTCTATTCCATGAAGATGAACCTGACATGAATAGCAGATTAATTTTTGATGAATCGCGGGTAATATCTTGATACGGTTACGTTTGGTTACAGAATTTAGTTGGAAATGTTATTTCAATAAGCCATTAATATCTCTGGGACGTCTGTGGAGATTGGCTACGCTTTCTGGGGCGTTGCTTTCCAAGTGGGGTAAACTGGCAGTTATTTACGTGAGAACTGACTTCCGTACGGATCGTGAAAGCGAGATAGGAATAAGCGGAATGATGGAGCTTGTTGTACAAGTATTATTTTACACAAAGGTCTTTGCTTTTTTGGCATTTGCACACGATCGATTTACTTACCATGGGTTTGGATGCATCAGTTGGTTTGACTCTGACGAACTGGCCCTTTCCGTCTAGGTTTAGGCTTCACTTCAATTACCAATGAATCTATTTCTCTTGCCAACTCCGCGTAGAATTTAGCAATCTCTTCCAGCGAACCGACGAAGGCTAGCCTGTATATTACCTTGTCCTGGGAGCCTGTCGAAAAACACCACTTGTTGGATATCCACCGATTCAAGGATGCTTTTTTTGAGTATTCGGGATTCTATACGAAATTCAGGTCCATAACACCCTAATCTTCCTTTCCTCGCCTATCATCGGTTATCCATAAGCCAGCTGTGCTAACTTCTTGATGTTATAGCCGATACACACAATCGCCATACCACCCTCATCTTCTCCAATTCCCGATACAGGAATCTCCTGAATCGCCAGATCTCCTTAACTTCACCGAACACGTCCTCGATCAGGCAGGACCTGCCCCTCATCCGTTTTTTTTCCATGTTCACTCGATAGCTTTACGGTCATCCGGGCTCTTAAAGAAAGGGTCTCGAATATTCCTTCTTTATCCTGAAGTCCGGGTAGGTGCCGTTGTTCCGGGTAGCACCTGGCACTGAATTCACATCCTTCGCATTTACTGGCATCGGAGTGAAAACGATAGAAATAGTTGCCGCGGTCCTTTTTGGCCACCAGGGTCTCCATTACCTGCCCGCCGAGACAGGTCAGGCGTTTGATATCCCGTATCTCCATGCGGCAGTCCCGCCCTCTAATCAGGTCTCCCTGCCATTGGCTGACCCCACCTTCGCCAGTGCCTTCAGGTAGGTATGCATCCAGACTTTGCTCATGGTAATACTGGATTTTGTCCGAACTGAAGTAGCCGGAGTCGGATTCATTGCACAATCCTCGAGTTTTGTTTAACCCATTTCCTCATGTAACAATAAATCGACTGGTTAAGCCAAAAGAAAAAGTTAATTTTACCCTACTTCTTAGTTAGTATGTAGAAACTGAAAAAGGTTTACCGGGATCCATAGGCCGAATATATTACTCAAACAAAAAGTTGTTGAACCGCACAAAATTAGTTCGCATTTGTAAGAGGTAATAATACCCTGAAAGTACTCCCCTCTCCGATTTTACTCTCAATCTCGATCCTACCATTATGGATTTCTGCTATTCGTTGGCTGATGGACAACCCTAGGCCAGCACCGCCATCACTTCTGGACCGGGATTTGTCAACCCGGTAAAAGCGTTTGAATAAATGTGGTTGTTCTTCAATTGGGATACCAATGCCAGAGTCTTTAATTGAAATTGAGGCATATCTATCTATATGATTAAGGGAAATGGTTATGGTCCCTCCCGAAGGCGTGTAACGAATAGCATTATCAAGAAGATTAAAAAACAATTCTCTTAATGTTATTTTATCTCCTTTGATGTCAAGATTTTCTTTTAAGACCAATTTTAATTTTATATTCTTTTGAGTAGCTAACACTTCGGTATCTGAAGCCAATTCATTAATGAGTTCCCCGAGATTCACATTTTCGAAAACCAATTGTATCTCACTATCATCACGCGCTAGGAACATCAACCTCTTAAGTATTAATGCCATACGCTCTGACTCTCTAGCAATAATTTCAAGGGATTTTTGATATTCGTCGCGCTTTCTTTCCTTTTTGAGAACAAGTGTAGACTCTCCCTGGATAGTAGCTAATGGGGCGCGTAATTCATGAGAAGCATCCGAGGTAAACTGTTTTTCTCTTATAAAAGCTTCTTCCAGCCGTTCAAACATGTGGTTCAATGTCTGCGCGAGCTTACCGATTTCATCGTTAGTTTTTACCTTGATCCTCTTACTTAAATTCTTTTCCTGTATTTCTTGTGCCACTTTATTAATTGCCTGTACTGGACGCAAAGCTTTTGTTACCAGAAAAAGCGAAATAGCACCAGAAATAAATAACGTGCATGGAATTGTTATAAGGAGTACACGTCTGAATAAGGCAAGAGATGATTCTGTACCTGATGTTTCCTGAGTGATAATTAGTAACTGCTGTACATCAGGATTATCCTGAGAAGTGTAAATGCAGAGCCAGATTTCTCGATTCGAGGTCATTTCGGTAAGATTGACTGGATTCATGTCAATACTAATTTCCCCTTGTTGTGTATTAACGGTTACGATCTCTGACTCCGATAGTTGATCACCACTGTAATTGCTGACTCCTACTAGGCCATCGGCTTGGCTAACCCAGCTTTGCGGATTAATATCTGTGATACTCGAAATCGTAAATATTCCATTTGTCGTTTTCTCAATTTGAGCTAACTGGACACTCGAAGGATAGGTGATTTTTTGATTAAGACCTTGAAGTAACAAAAGATATGCAAACGTACCTAAAAATACTAACAATAAAGTGATTAATACTAAATACCACAGTATTAATTTAACTCTAATACTCATCACGAACTTCATGGTACTTTTAAACGATAGCCTGTTCCGCGAATGGTCAAGATAAGACTATCTTTTCCTTCATCAATTTTACTCCGGATTCTGTTAATATACACTTCTATCAAGTTGGATTCACTATTTAAAGGCATATTCCAAACATGGTCTTCGATC
>Ga0105101_10000977_pt1 | contig 12336 bp, 9 predicted proteins | sample PPLLak21cMay2015_2_FD_87037 | JGI IMG/M metagenome (GOLD analysis project Ga0105101, IMG submission 87037) | Freshwater sediment microbial communities from Prairie Pothole Lake near Jamestown, North Dakota, USA - PPLs Lake P8 Core (1) Depth... | ecosystem: Environmental > Aquatic > Freshwater >... | reverse complement strand
GAACGCGCCGATGATGCTCAAGAAGATCAAGCCGGCGACCAACCACATCAGCGGCAAGCCAAAGCGCAGCTGTTTAGCATGTCGCAGGCTGATAGCCAGCCCGACCAGGAAGAAGATCGGCGTGATGATCCCCGCCAGTCCGGTAACCAGAAAATGCTCGAAAATAATATGTGGATCGAATATGGCAAGAATGGTTCGTACCGCTCCGCGGAGTAATAGTTCGCCGTAGATCACAGGGTTATAAAACCATGTATCCTTGTCGCTTAGACCAGCCAACGGTATGGTTCGCAGGAGATCAGATTCGCCGTAATAGGCTTTCGCATAAAATGTGTTCACAAAACTTGTTTCGAAGATCTTGTAAACCAATCCGCCGCTGTTCTCTCCACTGCCGGTATATGCGACTCGTGGCACAAACAGTATCGCCCAGCCCGTCAGTATCACCCCCAGGACGATCAGGGCACGCTTCCATTGAATTTCTTTTCGAAGGAATAGATAGGCGACACCCAGAACAAGGGCGACCAGCCCCATCCATGCGGCGGAATACGTGTAGAAACCAAACCCGGCCACAAGCCCCGCCAGCCAGAGATAGAAATAACTGCCCTTGCGCGCTCCCACTGCAAAAAAATAAATGCACAGGGCGACCGGGAAAAGCGCCTGACTGTTGTTGTATCCCATACGCGAGAAGGCAATAAAGTACGGGTTGGCGGTCATCATGATTCCGGCCGCGATGGCAGCCTGACGACCAAACCATTCCTTCGCCAGCAGGTAAAGAGGAATGACTGCTGCAACGCCCGCGATCACCGAGGCAAAGCGCCATCCCCAGAAACTCACACCGAATATCCGTAACATCCAACCCTGAAATATTGAACTGGCCACCGGGAAGGTATACACGCCTGAATCAAAAAACACAGGATGTATAAAAGAAAGCGCAATGGCGCGTGCAGTTTCCCAGAAATTCCCTTCATCCGGAATAATCGTCATGGGAATGTCCTGCAGGGCGAACGAGCTAAGGCTGAAGCCAAGGATCATTAAAGCGGCCACCCAGAACAAATCGGAGTACGAGATTCCGAGTGATAGATCTACTTTTGCGTTCCTGTCCAATTTCCAAAATGCACGTGTGAATATCCAGATTGGAAACAACCAGAAGACCAGGTAGATTGGCGAGAACTGATGCCTGCCAAGCTGGATGAGTAAATAACCGAACGAGAGAACACCGATCAAAAGGGAAGGGGACCAAAATCCCGATTTAATATTTTCACGCGCGGGCCAATGAGAGGCCCAGTTGATAAAGCCCTCCGTCCATGAAGCGGGCAGTGCCGTAAACGCGCAGAGAAGTGCGCCGGCGATCAAATATGGCAGAGCCAGAAAAACGTTGTCATAGTTGACGATCTCGAGCCGGTAGATCGCATTCCACCTCTCGGCGAGCGGCGCAGGTGTTCCCAGCGGCGCGCGCTGTTCCATCAGGTATTGACTATAACAAATGGAGGCGATCCCCACGATGAGCAGGATCGAGCGCGCAGGTAATAACACCCGCATGCGTTCACGCAGGAGGCGCAGGGCCGCGATCAATCGGTTTGACGGGACCGGAGTGTCGGCTTCGTTGGAGGCGTCCATGATTCGACTCTACTTCAATCCCAATTCGCTTCGTGAAATGACCAGTCGCTGTATCTCGCTCGTCCCCTCATAGATCTCGGTGATCTTCGCGTCGCGGAAATAGCGCTCGATGGGAAGTTCCCTGCTGTAGCCCATGCCGCCATGGATCTGCACCGCCTGGTGGGTGACGTACATCGACATTTCGGAGGCAAAGAGCTTTGCCATGGAAGCCTCCAGTGAATAACGGCTTCCATCCTTTTTTGATTTTTCCTTCGCCATGGCCGCGTTATAGATCAATAGACGGGAGGCTTCGATGCGCGTCTTCATGTCCGCGATTTTGAACCCTGTGCCCTGGAATGCGCCGATCGGCTGACCGAACGCTTCTCTCTCGACCGCGTACTGGCGCGACGCTTCGTAGGCCGCTTCCGCGATCCCAAGCGCCTGGGTCGCGATCCCGATGCGGCCCGCATCGAGGACGGTCATCGCGACCTTGAAACCTTCCCCTTCCTGGCCGAGTCGATTGGCGGCAGGTACGCGGCAATTCTCGAAGATCAACTCACTGGTTGCCGATGCACGGATGCCAAGCTTCGGCTCCTTCTTTCCGCGGATAAGACCGGGCGTGCTGGCTTCCACTACGAATGCGCTAATTCCTTTTTGCTGTTTGTCCGGATCGGTCATCATGAAGACAACGTAATAATCCGCGACGGGTCCGCTCGTGACCCATGACTTGCGGCCATTCAGGATATAGTGATCTCCATCGCGCGTGGCGCGGCTTTTCATCGACCCTGCATCTGAACCTGATTGAGATTCGGTGAGCGAGTAGGCGCCGATCGATTTCCCGGACGCAATCGGTGTGATGAATTTCTTCTTTTGTTCTTCCGTGCCAAATTTCATGAGGCCGTGACAATACAACGAGTTATTCACCGACATGATCACGCCGTGCGAGGCGTCCGCTTTGCAGATCTCCTCGAGCGCCAGGACATAGGCAAGCGCGTCCATCCCCGCACCGCCATACTCTTCGGGGATCTCGATCCCCATGAAGCCCATCTCCCCCATCTTCTTGATGGTTTTGTGGGGGAACTCTCCACTCTCGTCGAACTCGGCGGCCACCGGCACGATCTCGTTCTGGGCAAAGTCGCGGGCCGCGTCGCGTATCATTTTGTGTTCTTCGCTCAGGGAAAACAAGGCAACGTCAGGCATGATTCCTCCAGGGGCTTAACTTCCGCGATTATACCGCTTGATGGCGGCACATGTAGCGGTTGATGCCTGATTACCGCCTTACAGCTCTCTGATAAAATCGACATGTAGGTCGGGCTGGCAGCCCGACAGAACTGCTGTCATTTGGCAGGTTACCAACCTGCCCTACAGATTTCTGCAAAAGGTCGAATGAGCTCCACACCAACCCTTCGACAGGCTCAGGACATCGCTACCGAAGACCGTATCTGGGCTGTCCTCTCGCATCTTTCTTCCCTTGCATTTGGCATGGGGATCCTCCTGCCGATCATCGGCTGGTCCGATCAGCGGCGCAAATCGAACTACGCTGCATTCCAGAGTTTGCAGGCGTTAGGGTATCAATCGTTGGGTTTCACGATCTGGATTTTGTCCTATCTGGTGTTGATCATTCTAGGCTTGATCGTCATGCTTGCCACAGGTGTTCCAGCTGAGGAGGGTGGAAATGCTGATCTCTTTCTTGATCCTGTGATGATCGTCATTTTCATCGTCATCGTTGGCTTTTTTGCGCTGTACTTTCTTTTGCCGATCGTCGCGGCGGTTGCCTGTGCCTTCGGGAGGGACTTTCGCTATCCGCTTATGGGGGATCGCCTGGCGCGGTATTTGAATTATTCTCCAATTGAGAAATCAGAGGAACAGGAGTGGTTGGTCGAAGAGCATGAGTTCCGTTGGGTGGCAGCGATGGGACATTTCAGCATTCTTATTATGCTGTGGGGAATGCTCGCACCGCTGACCGCGCTCATCCTTTACGGAAAACGAAGTCTCTTTTTGAAGTTCCAATCCATACAAACGCTCGTATATCAGGCTGGCACAACCCTCCTTTATTTTGCAGGGATGTTCCTGTACGTGTTCGGTCTTTTTGCGTTGATCGGTTCCATGGGGCTGACGGGACGTTCTGAGGGCGGCCCACCGTTTGGCATCGTCGGGATTGTTGTTTTCGGTGCGATGCTGTTGGTTGCTATGGTGATCGTTCTGCTTATCCCTCTGTTGCATATCCTGGGTCAATGGGCGGGATACCGCGTGCTCAAAGGCGATAACTACCGCTATCCACTGATTGGCAGGTTGGTTGAAAGATCATTACGCTCCCGCTTGGGGTCTCAGACCCCCGGCGAGCCTTTATCTAATGCAGAGGAGAAACCTGGATGAAAATCCTGATCGCAACCGATATGGAAGGCATCACCGGCGTCACCACCTGGGACCAGGTCACGCCTGGCCACGCGGAGTACGGGCGCTTTCGCAAATTGATGACACAGGATGTCAATGCCGCGGTTCGCGGCACCTGTGACGCGGGCGCGGCGGAAGTCATTGTTGCGGACGGGCACTGGAATGGATCGAATATTCTCATTGAAGAACTCGATCCACGGGCGCGCTTGAATAGCGGTTCAGCCTCTCCCTTTTCGATGATGCAGGGAATCGACGAAGAGGTGGATGGGGTTATGTTCATCGGCTATCACGCGCGGAATGGCTCACCCGCTGCGATTCTCGATCATACGTGGTCTTCGAGGACAGTGGCGAATGTATGGCTGAATGATATTCTCACCGGCGAGTACGGATTGAACGCCGCGCTGGCGGGACATTTCGGCGTACCGGTCATCATGGTCTCTGGGGATCAGACAGCCTGCACGCAGGTGACAGAATTGCTCGGCGATATCGAAACCGCGGTCGTAAAGCAGGCCTCTGGTCGATTTGCCGCGGAATGTCTGGCTCCGGACGTTGCCCAGGAGATGATCTGTATGAGCGCGGCACGGGCGGTATCTCGAATAGCCGATGGCGATGTCCCTGATCCGCTCGTTTTGGATTCACCCATCCGTGTGACGATTGAGTTCTTTTCCTCCGATATGGCAGACCGCGCGACGATCATCCCATCCACGCAGCGCGAGGGGACGCGCGTATCGTTCACGGCACAGGAGATGACTGCGGCCTATAACGGTTTCCGCGCGATGGTGATGCTGGCGGTGGGATAAGTCATTTAGGTGACAGTCACTTTTTTACGAAAGTTGTGAGGCAGTGGCATGGGGTAAGTGACTGTCACCTCTTTACGGAATGAATTACCGGCTGGGCGCGAAGCGGGAATGTTGTCCAGATGAGCCTTGTGTCTTTATCGGAAAATACCGATTGACGTACCATCCCACAGTTTCATATAATCGAATTGGATAAATCGTATCTATAAGCTCTTTGGAGTGTACTGTTTATATCCGTGAAAGGAGGTGTGAGTCGATCAGAGTCTCGATGGGCTTGTTGTTTAGAGTTATATTGACCAACTAAATTTCCCAAGGAGAGAGAAATGAAGTCCAAATGGTTTGTTCTGTTATCTGTGCTTGTGTTGGCTGGCATGATGTTATCCGCCTGCGGAGGTGCCGCAACCACGCCAGCGCCCGTGATGACGGAGGCGCCAGCCACGGAAGCGCCGGCCACCGAACCCCCGGCAGCGACGGAGGCTCCTGCCACAGAGGCACCGATGGCTGAAAATGAGGGCGAAGTTTCCATCATTGCCTGGCCCGGTTATCTTGAGCGTGGCGCAAGTGATCCTGCGTACGATTGGGTAACAGGATTTGAAAATGAGACTGGCTGCACAGTAACTGTGAAGGATGCTGCAACCTCAGACGAAATGGTGCAATTAATGAATTCGGGAGGCTTCGATCTTGTCACCGCCTCCGGAGATGCGAGCCTGCGTTTGATCCAGGGCGGTGTCGTCCAGGAAGTCGATATTAGCAGGATCCCCTCGTATAGCACCGTGGATGAACGCTTGCAGGATGCTCCCTGGCATACGGTGGATGGCAAGCATTATGGCGTGCCGTATCAGTGGGGTCCCAATGTGCTGATGTACAACACAGAGGTTTTCCCCGAAGCGCCCACCTCCTGGAGCGTGGTGTTTGAAGAACAGACTCTGCCCGATGGTCAATCCAATACGGACCGCGTTCAGGCCTATGATGGTCCGATCTATATCGCGGACGCCGCCCTTTATTTGAAATATCATAACCCCGAATTGGGCATTGACGATCCATACTTCCTGACACAGGAACAGTATGACGCCGTGATCGCATTGCTTCGCCAGCAGGGAGAGATCGTTCCCAAGTACTGGCATGATTATCTGGTTCATATGGAGGACTTTACCAGTGAGGGCTTTGTAGCTTCCTCCAGCTGGCCGATCCAGGTGAATCTATTGCAGTTTGACGGTCAGCCTATTGCTTCCACGATTCCTGTGGAAGGCGCGACGGGCTGGGCGGATACAACGATGATGCATAAGGATGCGCCGCATCCGACCTGTGCCTACCTGTGGTTGGAACATTCACTCGACCCCAAGCTTCAGGGCGACCTGGCTGCCTGGTTTGGTTCGGTGCCCTCCGTGCCGGCTGCCTGTACAGGTAATGAACTGTTGACCGACGAAGGTTGCGCGATCAACGGCTTCGATGATTTTGAGAAGATCTATTTCTGGAAGACACCCACCGCCGAGTGTTATGACGGACAAACTTGCGTCACCTACGATAAGTGGACGGAAGATTACATCGCCATCCAGAGCCAATAGCCATGTAAGCGAAGACAATCAAGCCGCGCGGAGAATGTCCGCGCGGCTTTGAGTTGTATATTCGGTATATTACATATACAGGAATTTCCGTATAATCTATTTGCCATAGACGTACGCGACGAATCTTTTATGACGGACATACAATAGACATCTCAGCCGCAAAGAGAGAACAAACCATGAGTGAAAAGACAGCCATCGAATTCAGGAATGTTACCCGCCTTTTTTCTGTGCGGCACAAGGATTTCTCTGGCGAGGTTCGCGCGGTCGATGATGTTTCATTGAAAATCAATGATGGTGAATTTTTCTCTCTTCTCGGTCCTTCCGGCTCGGGGAAAACCACCAGCTTGCGGATGATTGCAGGGTTTGACCGACCAACCAGCGGGCAGATATTACTGTACGGACAGGAGGTTTCCGACCTGCCGCCCTATGAGCGCGACGTCAATACGGTCTTCCAGGATTATGCCCTGTTCCCTCACATGACAGTTGGCGAAAATATCGCCTATGGGTTAATGATCAAAAAAGTTGCCAGGGCGGAGCGTTTGAATCGCGTGGATGAAACGCTGGATCTCGTACGCCTTACCGGATTTGCGGACCGCAAACCGGGTCAACTCTCGGGCGGGCAGCGCCAGCGCGTCGCCCTCGCCCGTGCTCTGATCAATCATCCCAGGGTTTTACTTCTCGATGAGCCACTCGGAGCGCTGGATCTGAAGCTGCGTCAGCAAATGCAGGTCGAGCTCAAGACAATTCAACAACGAGTTGGGATCACGTTTATCTTTGTGACTCATGACCAGGAAGAAGCCCTGACCATGAGTGACCGCATCGCCGTGTTCAATTCCGGCAAGGTTGAACAGATTGGCTCCCCCGCGGAAATTTATGAGCGTCCGCAAACGCCATTCGTTGCCGGGTTTGTGGGCGTCTCCAATCTCATCAGCGGAGACGTGGCAAAACGGATCACCGGTTCCGAAGAGAGGTTCACCATACGCCCGGAAAAAATCCATCTCGCGAGCGCGGATGGAGAAGTGGAAGGAGATCTGTTCTTCGCCAACGGCAGAGTCCGTGATGTCGTCTATCTTGGCCTGTACACGCGTTACCTTGTGGAGCTGGAAGGCGGTGGTGACCTTGTGGTTGTCGAGAAGAATATCAACTCTACATCGATGGATGTGATGAAGGTCAAGGGTCAGCAAACACGCCTGTCCTGGAAGAAGGAACACATCAACAGGCTGGGAGACTGATATGTTAAATCGTATCTCAACCTACTTTTATTTGCGTCCCAGGCTGGTACTGGCGCTATTGTTATTACCGCCGCTGATCTGGTTCCTGGTGGTCTATATCGGTTCGCTGATCACATTGTTGATCAACAGCTTTTTTTCCCTGGATAGCTTTACCGGGCAGGTAGTTCGCGAGTTTACGCTAAAGACATACGCCAAGTTATTCGAGCCATCGAACCTACAGATTTTTGGGCGCACCACACTTATGGCGGCATTGGTGACCCTCGCCTGCGCATTGCTGGCTTTTCCCCTTTCATATTACATGGCGCGCTTCGCCTCCCGGCGCGTGAAGACATTTTTGTACCTGGCAGTCACCCTGCCATTATGGTCGAGCTACGTCGTGCGCGTGTATTCCTGGAAGTTGATCCTCGCGCAGGAGGGTATTGTCTCTTGGTTTGCCAATCTCCTTCATCTTGATGGCATTCTGGCATGGTATCTGGCTCTGCCTGTTGTAGGCGGACCATCGCTTTCCATTTCGTATACGGGCATATTTCTCGTGTTTGTCTATATCTGGCTCCCATATATGATCATTCCCATTCAGACCGCGCTGGAGCGTGTGCCAAAATCCCTGATCGAAGCCTCCGGCGATCTTGGCGCGAAGCCTTCGCAAACCTTTTGGAACGTGATCCTGCCGCTCGCCTTTCCCGGGGTGATCGCCGGTTCCATCTTTACGTTTTCCCTCACGCTGGGTGATTTCATCGTACCTCAACTGTTTGGAAGTTCCGCCTATACGATCGGACGTGCAGTCCTTGCTTTTCAAGGCACATCGAACAATATTCCGCTGGCGGCCGCGTTCACCATGGGACCCATCCTGATCATGATCGTGTATCTGTTGATCGCCCGCAGATTAGGAGCATTCGATGCGCTCTAAAACATCCTCCAATCCTTCCGGCGAGCGCGCCTCATGGATCTTGAAACTGGGTGCAATCGCCGTGGTCCTGTTCCTCCATATCCCTGTGTGGCTGATCTTTTTATACTCATTCACGACAGATACGGCGGCCTATACGTTTCCACCTCCTGGCCTGACCCTCAAATGGATCCCGCGGGCGCTGGCCAATCCTGAAATGCAGGAGGCATTGGGTCTGTCGATCCGTGTTGCACTGTTCTCGACAGTTACCGCTTTGATCCTGGGCACGCTGGCCGCCTCTGCCATATATCGAAGCACGTTCTTCGGAAGGGAAGCGATCTCCTTCATGCTCATCCTGCCGCTGGCCCTGCCCGGCATTGTGACGGGCATTGCCATGCGCTCCGCCATCAGTCTGATGAGTATCCCGTTCTCGTTCTGGACCATTGTGATCGGCCACGCCACATTTTGTGTGGTCGTCGTCTATAACAACGTTCTCGCGCGCTTCCGCCGCTCCAGTGGCTCGATGATCGAAGCCTCCATGGATCTGGGCGCGAATTCGTTTCAAACCTTCCGGCATATCGTCCTGCCCAACATCGGCACCGCGCTGCTGGCGGGCGCCATCCTGGCCTTCTCGCTCTCATTTGATGAAGTCATCGTCACCACGTTTACGGCAGGGCAGCAGGAAACCCTGCCGATCTGGATTCTGGGTCAAATGTTCAAGCCGCGCAGCCGTCCGATCACAAATGTAGCCGCCATGCTTGTCGTCGCGATTACCGCCCTGCCTATTTTATTGGCGCAACGGATCGCTGCAGGCTCATCCGAGGCGGAAGAGGGAACGAAATGAGCATCATGTCATTGCGAGGAGCGGTGCAAATTCCATCCGGATTTCACATCTCAAAAAGGTTGACATCACGGGTTTACCCGGTACAATTGCGACCATCTCAATAAGGAGAATCTTATTCCAGGACTCGCACGAGTGTGAATGAAGAGATACTTGTGCCCTTTTTCTAAAGATTGCCACGATTGAATCTGGCTTCCGCCGCCCTCCAACTCAGACTTGGTGAGGCGGCGGGAATTCTTAAGTAAAACTCAGTCAACACAGTGGTTCGGAGCTGTTGTTGATGGCTGATTTTGTTTGCCAGAGGCCGGCCACAGAGACACAGAGTCACGGAGAGCTTTTAAAGGTTCTCTCTGTGTCTCCCCCGGCACCTGCACCCGGCCGTCTCGCCCCGGCGGGCTCTCGGCCCGAACGGGGGGCAGGTGTGCGACTCCGTGGCAAAAGATTGTGTTGTGGTTTTGGCGCTCGATGCCAAAAATATTCTGGGCGAAACACGCCGTCCCCGCCAAGGCGGGGCGGCAGTGTTCACCAAAACGAAAGGAAAGAATGACCGGTCAATTTCACTCTTACATGAACCCGAAGTGCGATTCGGGCCCGTTCAAAGACAAAGGCGGATGCGGCGTATTTGCCCGTGAGCCGATCATGAAAGGCGAACTGCTTTGCCTGTGGGGAGGCAGGGTTGTGACTGAGGATGAGATCGATGCGGAAATGCCGAATCTCACGCAGCGTGTTTTGCAGATCGATGACGATCTGTATTTCCTCACGCCTGAGACTCTGGAGCCTTCGGATTGTTTCAATCACTCCTGCGAACCGAATGCAGGTTTCACAGGTCAAATTGGTTTGATCGCCATGCGTGACATCGAGCCAGATGAAGAGATTTGCATGGACTACGCCATGTGCGATAGCAAACCATACGATGAATTCGACTGCTATTGCGGTGCGGAAAATTGTCGCGGCCGCGTCACCGGCAGCGACTGGGAACGCCCTGACCTGCAGGCGCGCTACAAAGGCTACTTTTCACCCTATCTGGCGCGGCGCATCGAAGCGTTAGCTTTAAGGGCAGAGATACCGGTAACTGCATAAGACGAAGGTTCGTTCATCAAGGCACGAGGCGAGAAAGCTTCGTGCCTTTGTATGTTAAATGGTAAAGTTAAGCAATGCCAGACCGGTCATTTGCTCTTCGCATCTACTTCATTGCCCTCATTCTTCGACTCATCCCGGTCTTCCTGGCGCGGGGACTGGGCATCGGCCTCGACGACATGTTTCAATACGATATGCTGGCGCGCAGCCTCGCCGCGGGGGATGGATTCCGCTGGTACGCGCAGGCGGATCTGGATCAGCTCGCCGCTTTCGTGGACTTCGATCTGTCCACCGTGAAAGAGTATGATCCCCTCCTCGGCATTCCGACCTCGTTCCGCGCACCGCTGTACCCCACCTTCCTCGCAGCGGTCTACTTCTTCAGCGGGACGGGTTTCTCACGTTTCTTCGCCGCGCGGCTTGCACAGGCGATTCTTCTTGGCGCCCCCCTCGCCCCATTAACGTACTGGACTGCCCGGCGGCTCTTTCCTCTTTCCTCTTTAGGAAAAGAGGAAAGAGGAAAGAATAACGAACGCGCCGCACGCATCTCTGCCTGGATTGTCGCCGCGTATCCGATACTGCTCGTCTACCCTCTCGGCCTCGGAACAGAAAATCCATTTTTCGTCCTACTCCTCACTTCCTTCCTCTTTCTTCTCTCCTCTATCGAAACGCCCACTGCCTTTCGATTTCTGCTCTCTGGCCTTTTCCTCGGCCTCACCGCGCTTACCCGTTCTGTTATCCTTCCCTTTGCGCTGGCCGCCTTCTGCCTTCTGTTGCTCCGACATCGAAAGCAAGCTCTCTTCGCGCTCATCTCCTTTGTTCTCATCGTCTCCCCCTGGATCGTCCGTAATTCATTATTGCACGGAAAACTGACCGGCATCGAGACATCCATGGGGTACAACCTGTATCTTGGCTATCATCCAAAAGGAAATGGCTCGTTCGTCTTTGGCCCCTCGCTGGATCTATTGACGATCCTCGACGATGCCGAACGCGACCGGATCGGGACTCAAAAGGCAATCGAATTCATCCGTGCCCGGCCTGAACGGATTATCCCGCTTGCGATCAACCGGCTCGGTTTTTTCTTCGGTCTCGAAAAACGCGTGCTGATGTATTTCTATTCCAACAACATCATTGGATACGTGCCTCTCCCGCCCTTGCTGACGATCTCGGCGATCTTGCTGCTTCCCTTTGTGTTCATCTCCATCTCTGCTGCGGTGGGTCTCTCATTTCTGCGTCCGAAACCTGGACACATTCTGTTTCTTTTATTGTTTGCCGGTTATATTTTGCCGCATGTCTTTATCCTCTCGGAGGACCGCTTCCATCTGGCGCTCGTGCCGTATATCTCCATCCTGGCCGTGCAGGTCTGGGTCCATGGCTTCGCCTCGCTGCGAAATCGCTGGCACGAATCATCCATGGGCAGGCTCATTGTCTTGGTTGCCGTGGCCGCGGCGTTGCTGCTGGTCCTCAACTGGGGCGTCGAACTCCTCCGAGATGCGGATAAAATAGCGCAATTGCTTGGTCCAAATGGAAACCAATCCCACTTCCCATATTGATCCATATCGGTGGTCGAGTAGTCCCGCATGTATGTGGCGGGACGTATCGAGACCACAACTTTTCAAGAAAGCTTTTGTTTGCGGGTGCCTTTGGTCTCGATACGGCACCTTCGGGAACACTGCCTACTCGACCAACGGATTACTTTTGAAATAAAATGTCAGGCAGCTCACTCACTGAATACTGACCATTGAACACTGGATACTATGAAGTTCCTCCTCGGCGAAAAACTGCACTTTGACTGGAAAGTCGTCACGATCACGATCATCAGCACCCTGCTGTTAATGGTGGATCATTATCATAAACTGACCGCCACGAAATACTGGGACCGGGTCATTCTCTATCTGGTCATCCCATTGATCGTCATCCTGTTCCTCTTCCGTGAGAACCCAAAAGAGTTCGGATT
>Ga0105101_10000975_pt1 | contig 12366 bp, 10 predicted proteins | sample PPLLak21cMay2015_2_FD_87037 | JGI IMG/M metagenome (GOLD analysis project Ga0105101, IMG submission 87037) | Freshwater sediment microbial communities from Prairie Pothole Lake near Jamestown, North Dakota, USA - PPLs Lake P8 Core (1) Depth... | ecosystem: Environmental > Aquatic > Freshwater >... | reverse complement strand
TTTAAGTAACAAAAAATGCAAACCATGCGAAGGAGGCGTTGCCCCTCTGAATGAGGAAGAGGTTGCAGAATACAGGAAACATATCAGGGATGACTGGAAGGTAATAGAGAATAAGAAGATACTAAAGGAATACCTGTTTGTGAACTACAGGCATTCAATGGATTTTGTTAATAAGGTGGCGAATCTCGCCGAGGAAGAAGGTCATCACCCGGTGATGCATGTCTTCTACGGGAGAGTCGTGATTGAACTATGGACACATGCCATTGACGGATTATCAGAGAATGATTTTATTATGGCATTCAAAATTGATGGATTATAAGGTTTATTTGCTTATATGACTCAGGTTAGTTTCACTCAACACTATAGAATCAAAAAGGTAAAAGTCATATATTTACTGTATATATATCACATTCAATGATTAAAGTAAGAAGAGTGTATGAGCCGGAAGAGGCCGGAGAAAAATACAAAGTATTTGTTGACCGGCTTTGGCCCAGAGGCATTTCAAAGGAGAAGGCAGGATGGAATGAATGGATGAAGGAAATTTCACCAGGTAACGAGCTTCGTAAGTGGTACAACCATGATCCTGCAAAATGGATTGAATTCAGGAAACGTTACAGAATAGAATTGAGTAATAAGCAAAACGAACTGAGCAAGCTTAAACTGCTGGAGAAGGAGCACGGAACAATTACTTTGCTTTATTCATCCAAAGAAGAAAAATATAACAATGCCATTGCTTTAAGAGAATTCCTGGTAGAGTAAGTCAAAAAAACAAGCAGATAATCTGTTCATATACTAGTCAGTGGTTGTAGTTTTTCCATTCAACCTTCAGAATGAGTCGTAGTGAACTATTTTTCGTAAAATAGTTCCAGGCCCAGTTAATAAAAATAATCAGTTTATTCCTGACACTCAGGATCAGCATCAGGTGCAGGAACATCCAGACATACCATGCAAAGTAACCCCCGAATCTGATGAAAGGCAGATCAACTACCGCTTTGTTTCTTCCAATAGTAGCCATTGAACCCAGATCTTTATATTCATATTCAGACAGTTTCCCGCCTTTCTGAATGAGTTTAAAATTGCCTCCGAGGGTCCGGCCTTGATTGATTGCCACGTTGGCCACCTGAGGATGTCCTTTGGGGTACTTAGGTGTTACCATATAAGCGATATCACCGATAGCATATATATTCTCATATCCATTTACTTTGTTAAACCTGTCAACCTGAATACGCCCTGAAGTTGTTATTACCTCAGATGAAAGTCCTTTTATCAAATTCCCTGTTATGCCTGCAGCCCATATTACATTTTTACTTCTAATAACTTCCCCGTTGCTTAAAGTCAGTTTATCACCTTTATAATCTTTTACAAGGACTTTTGTCTTAAGGATGACCCCAAGCTTTTTCAAATATTTTTCAGATTTTCTTTTTGCCAGATCGCTCATTGTTCCCAGCGTATGGGGTCCCCCTTCCAGCAGAATGATCTGTAATCTTGAATGGTCAATGCCTGGGAAATCTTTAGGCAGGATATCTCTTTTAATTTCAGCAAAAGCGCCGGATAATTCAACCCCGGTAGGACCTGCACCGACGATAACGATATTAAACATACTATCATCTGCATTGTCACCAGCGTTAAAGATGTTCTCAAAATTTTCAAGCACAACATTCCTTATTTTTATTGCTTCATAAGTTGTTTTCAGGCTTAAAGCATTATTCATAATGGCTTCATTACCAAAAAAATTGGTTTTTCCTCCGGTGGCAATAACAAGATAATCATAACTGAGATCGCCTGCAGTTGTGTTAATTGTGCTGGTTTCCGGATCGACTGATAATACTTCAGCTAATCTGATGGACACGTCCTTTCTTTTCTGAAAGATTTTTCTTAACGGGAAAGAAATGCTTGAAGGTTCGATCTGGGATGTGGCAACCTGGTAGAATAATGGCTGAAACTGGTGATGGTTGAGCCTGTCGATAAGGAGCACTTCAAATAATCCCTCCTTTAAACTCTTGATAAACCGTAGCCCGGCAAATCCTCCTCCAATTACAATTATTTTCTTTTTCATAAAAAAGAAATACTCAGGTTAAAACAGTGCCGGAATACGCTGATATCATAACTCTAAAGTAATTGAATTCTCTCCGACACCAAGGTTAGCCAGCTGTTTCAATACAGCATCCGTCATTGGAGGTGGGCCGTATACATAGAATTTCTCATTGAGATCACCAAGATGGATCTTAAGGAAATCCTCGCTGATCTTTCCATGGAAATATTTATCATTCTTCTCATCCGACAAAATATTGATAAATGCACTACCCAGCATATTGCTCAATTCAGCTTCAAGAATAATATCAGCTTTTGTTTTATTGGCAAAGATCAGTGTGTTGCCGGAGATCTCGTTCCTTGTGCTGAAGATTTTTACAATATGCTCTTCCATTCTGTATGATTTTAATAATTAAACACTTTATACCAGCTATTGTTTAACATTTCGTTGTAACTCTATTTGGGGAGATAATTATTAGGTATACAGTTTTTTCGTTTTATCAATCGACCAGCCAGTTTTCAAACCAAGCACAAATAATGCAAGTAAAACAGTCCCTATTGAGAATACAGTATCTCCAATGATCCTCATCCACTTTAAAGACTGAAGGGTTGAATCCTGCATAAATTCGGCTGAGCGGGCATACCACATTCCATGTTTAATGCTTGCAATGGTTTGTAAGACCCCGACAGGAAGGAGGCTTATAAGTATCATTAACATCAATCCTCCATTTATGGTCCAGAATGCAATACTTAATAATTGAGTCTTCCAGACATATTTGATCGTCAGTCCTTTAAGTACAAACAGCATCAGTCCTATTCCCAGCATGCCAAAAACACCAAAAAGTGCTGCATGACCATGAACGGGAGTAGTATTCAGTCCCTGCATATAGTACAATGCTATGGGAGGATTGATAAGGAAGCCAAACAATCCTGCCCCGACAAGGTTCCAGAAGCTTACTGAAATAATAAAGTATATAGGCCATTTGTACGATTTTACCCATGCTGTAGCACTGCTGAGCTGAAGGTTATGGTAAGCTTCAAATCCCATAAATACAAGAGGCACAACTTCAAGAGCGCTGAAAGATGCACCAAGGGCAATAATCGCAGTAGGAGTTCCTGCAAAATAAAGATGATGGAATGTTCCGATGACACCGCCTGTCATATATACTATGGTGGCAAAAAGAACACCGGTTGTAGCATATTTTATATTCAGCAGTCCCATTCTTACAAACAGGAAAGCAGCAATAACTGTTGCAAATACTTCGAAGAAACCCTCAACCCAGAGATGGACCACCCACCATCTCCAGTATTCTGCTATGGATAAATGAGTCTGCCTTCCCCACATCAGACCTGCACCATAAAATCCGGCAATTGCAACCGATGCGATTATAAACATTATCAATAACTGCCGGCTTTCAGATGGCTTGATGAGTGCAGGCCATAAGGCCCTGAACATTAAAAAGAGCCAGATAATAAAACCTGCGAAAAGAAATATCTGCCAGAATCTTCCTAAATCCACGTATTCATAACCCTGGTGACCAAACCAAAAGTTCTGAACCAATCCGAGTTTTTGCATTACACCCATCCATTCGCCGGCAATTGAGCCAATTACAATTATAAGGAGAGCAACGAATAATATATTTACTCCCAGCCGCTGGTATTTTGGTTCAATTCCGGATACTGCCGGAGCGATGTAAAGTCCGGCAGCAAGCCATGAGGTAGCTATCCAGAAAAGAGCAAGCTGAACATGCCAGGTTCTTGCAACTGAATAGGGAAGGAGATTATCCAGCTTCAATCCATAAAATCCATTCCCTTCTACGCCATAATGAGCTGTTATAACGCCAAAAGCGATCTGCAGAAGGATCAGACCAACCACGACCCAGTAATACTTCAGAACTGCCTGCATTGATGATGTAGGATTAAGTCCTCCAAGCGGATCATTTTGCGGCAACAATGATTTATCAAGAACATCCGAACGGTTTCTGGCATTATAATATCCCAGCAATCCGATACCCACAAGCAGCATTATAACGCTGAATCCGGTCCAAAGTACAATACCTGCTGATGGGGTATTGCCAATGACCTGATCGGGCGGCCAGTTACTCGTATAGGTGATGTCTGATCCGGGTCTTTCGGTTATGCAAGCCCAGGCAGCCCAGAAGAAGAAAGCATTCATCGATTGCATCCTGCCGGGATCTTTGATTGAATTTACAGGAATAGCATAGGAAGTTCTTTCCTTATCAAGTGAGGGATCATTCATAAAAAGTCCCTTATAATGGCTGCAGTTGTTTTTTATCGCTTCGGCTCTTTCATCTGAAACAGTAAGGATTCCTGTTTTACTGTTATAGGTGTTTTCACGCAAATTTTTCTGAAGCCTGACCTTTAGCATAGCCTGCTGTTCATTATTAAGATTGTCAAATGACAAGCCGAATTCTTTTAGTGAACTCTTGTCAAGTAAAAAGACGGCTTCTTTATGCAGCCAGTCAGCTGACCAGTCAGGAGCCACGTAAGCTCCGTGTCCCCATACAGAACCAATTTCCTGTCCACCTATTGACTGCCAGACGTTCTGCCCGTCTTTAATCTGCTGGGATGTAAAGATCACAACACCGCTTTCATCAATGATCTTTTCAGGAATTGGTGGTTTTTGTCTGTAAATCTCATGTCCGAAAAATCCAAGGACTGTAAAACAGGCCAGGGTAATAATTGCAAAACCTATCCAGAGGGTTTTTGTTTTCATAAATAGTAGAATTAGATTCGAACTTCAGTTTAAGCAAATAATACACAAGTAGATAAAATTAAACAATATTCAATTCCCCCACAATTGATTTTTAATTCATGATTATTTACCTGAAATTAAAAGAGTGATTTTTTTCACGCCTCAATGTTTGAAACAAATTCCGGAACATTTTTCAACCGGAATTGTTATGTATATGGATTAATATTTTAACGCATAAGATGTTTTTCCGGGCAAAATGAGAAATCATTATTTGAAATATTGAAAGTACTTACCTCAAAAAGAAACAGCAAAACTATGGCAATAACTAAAGTATGGATTGAAGAAGGCTGCACCTCATGCGGATTGTGTGAAGAAATTTGTCCTGAAGTGTTTAAACAGGAGGATCAGGCTATCGTGATCGAAGGTGTAAATTACGGTGATTATGAGGCAAAAATAAAAGAGGCAGCTGAAAGCTGCCCCGTAGAAGTTATTAAATTTTAAGAAACCACAATTCCCCTTTAATTCAGACACTTATTCCTGAATTTATTCTTTCTACGTATTACGGATCGGCTCCAAATTACCAAAAAACACGCTGACCATCAAACATTCAGCTCTCCACCTTACCCTGCATCAGCAGGTTAAGTGCTTCATCGAATGACCCTGCTGCAATTATCTTTCCCGAGTTGACAAAAAAGATTTCATCAGCATTCTCAATAGTATTTAATCGATGAGCGATAATAACCTTTGTGGTAGACGCAGGAAGGTTCTTCAGGATTTCTTCAAGCTGCTGTTCGGTTACGGTATCGATATTGGCTGTCGCTTCATCCAGTATGAGAAGCTCCGGCTTGCGTAAAATAGCCCGCATAAAAGCGATAAGCTGTTTTTGCCCCAGGCTAATTCCATCGCCCGTCATTTGAATCGGTGTGTCAAGCCCTTTGTCAAACCGTTTTAGCAGGCTGTCAAGTTTTGCCTCCTCCAGGGCCTTTTCAAGCTTGCCATCGGTAAGTCCTGCATATTCACGATTTCCATACAGTATATTGTCGCGTACCGTGCCTGAAAAGAGCAAAGGTTCCTGAAGTATAAACCCTATCTTCGAAGCTCTATCATAAAAGGTGTACGACCTGATGTCCCTTCCGTCTAACATTACAGTCCCTTTCGTTGCATCATACAACCGGGCTATGAGCGAAGCCGTGGTAGTCTTTCCTCCTCCTGTGGGCCCCACAAAGGCATATGTCCTGCCTCTTTGCAGATCGAAGCTGACCTTGTGCAATACCTCCTTCCCATTGTTTGGGTACCTGAACGAGACATCTCCGAAGTGAATGTAGGATGCACTTTCAGCCCTGCCTGAATCACCGGCCAGGGCAAGATTGTTATCCAGTGAAAGCAGGTATGAGATCCTGTCCCAGGCCGCCAGTGCCAGTTGAAAGTTAGCCCAAAGAGCAGCCATCTGCCGCAGCGGATTATAGAAACTCGAGACATAGGCTATGAAACTGATCAGCAGTCCTACTGAAAAATGACCCTTGATGATAAGCCAGATACCCATGGAAAGTACTATCAGCTGGCCGATATTGGCTGCAAATGTATAAACCGGGAGGAGCATATTATTGGCGATACCTGCGTTTACAGACATCCTGTAATTCTCCTGATTTACTTCCCCGAAATGCTTGCGGAAGTAATCGCGCCTGTTGAATGCAACAACTACCCTGAAGTTTGAAAGACTTTCCTGGATTTCTGCTGATAAGTTGCCGAGGCTTTTAAGACTTGCTTCATTTTTCTTCCTGATCCATGGAGAAATGCTTTTGGTAAAGATCCACAGGATAATGGCAGGAGAAAGTGCTGCAAGTCCCAATGGCAGATTTATCGCAAGGAGAAGTATCCCCGCTCCGGTCATGGTAATCAGGCTTGATATAAACTGCATAAGCGACTGGGAAAAGAACTGATTTACCTTGTCAGTATCATTGTTGATGCGCGATATCAGGTCTCCCGCCTTATTCTGGTTGAAAAAATCCAGCGGCAGTTCCTGCAGTTTGTTGAATACAGAATTTCGGAGGCTGAAAAGCATTCGCTGGCCGATTCCCCCCATCATACGCATCTGGGCATAGTTGACAATAAATGCTGTTGCATACATGAACAACAGGATTCCCGCATATTGAAGCACGCCGTGATAATTTTTGGCCTGTACATAGGTATCTATGGTATAACCTACAATGTATGGTCCCAGGAGGCTTAACCCTGCATTCAGGAAAATTGCTCCAAAAGCTATAGTGAGGTTGCGGCGTTCACCGCTGATTATGGAAATCAGTTTCCTGAGCGAGGCGAGCACCGGTAGCCTTTTGGCTGCTTTTTCAGCGGATTGATTCAGATTATAGTTCATAATGGTGTGTGCTTCTTTGTGAACCATAGATCTGAATATATTCAGGGGAACTCTCCAATAAATCCTTATGTTTTCCTGATGCTATTATTTCTCCTTCCATAAGCAGAATGATCAGGTCAAAATGCTTTACCGGGGCAATTTTCTGGGTAACGGACAGGAGCGTCAACCCGGGGTAGTTATTCTCGATATTGCACAGGTTCTTTTTCTCGGTTGTCCGGTCAACCCTCGATGTGAAATCGTCGAGCAGCAGTATTCTTGGATTCAGGGCCAGAGCTCTCGCAAGCATTACTCTTTGCTTTTGTCCGCCCGACAGGCTGGTTCCCCTTTCTGAAATGATGGTATCGAGCTTCCCGGGTAGTGATCCGATAAAATCCGTCAGCTCGGCCGTTTCGATTGCTTTATTAAGGGACTCCGCTGTTACAGCATCGCTAAATGCAATATTTTCCCTGAGACTCATGTTGAAGATTATACTATCCTGAAATACGAAACCAATCTGTTTGTGGAATACCTCCCTTGAATATTTTTCTATTGAGATATCATCGAATGCTATACTGCCGGAATCAGGTGAAACAATGTTTGTGAGAAGGTACAACAACTGGCTCTTACCCGCTGCAGTGGGCCCGATAATGGCTGTCTTGCTGCCTGCCCTGATGGTGAAGGAGATGTTTTTCAGTATGGGTTTTTCTCCATAGCTGAGGGATACGTTTTTCAGCTGTATTTCTCCCGTGATATCAGACCGGATTGTTCCGTTTTCTTCAGGCGGGGGTGCATCAAGTACCTGTTGTATTCTTCCGTATGAGGCAGTGGCTGCAGCGATTATATTGCTCATAAAACCAATCATCATTACCGGGAATATGAGCATTACAATGTAACTGTTGAAGGCAGCAAAATTACCCAGTGTAAGTGATCCGATCACTACAAAATGCCCCCCGAGGGCAAGTATTGTGACAACAGCCAGGTTTGCTACAAACATTATGATGGGGACAAGTACTGAAAAGAGCCGCACTATGGATAATCCCAGTTCACGTGATTCAATGTTTTTTTCAAGGAACTTCTGGTTCTCAATCTGTTGTGAGTTCAGTACCCGTATGAGTGCCGAACCCAAAATGCTCTCATTAATTATCCTGTTAAGTGCATCGATTACCTCCCTGCTCTTTTTAAAAATGATGCTAACCTTCCTGAAAACAATAAAAAATGAGATGGCAATGATCGGCACTATAGTAAGAACAGCAAGGGCCAGCTTCCCGTTTATCATGATCAGCAGTACCGACGTACCTATGATAACAAAAAGGGATGAAATGATGATAACAAAGGCTTGTGAAACAAACATCTTAACCGAGTCCATGTCGGAGGTCATATTGGTTAAAAGCTTTGCAGGGTTTGACCTGAGAATGAATGAGTAACGCTGACGTGATAACTTATCTGCCAGCTTGTTGCGTAAATCTTTTGCGACTCTCTCCGCTGTAAAAGTTTGCAATATACCCTGCAGCATTGTGAAAATGAATATTCCCGCCGCAGCAATAAGAAATTCAGCAATAACTGTTCCGGCATTAAACCGGTTGGTTGAAAATGCATCGATACCCCGTGCAATAATTTTGGGAATAAGGAGGTTTATGCTGCTCCCTGCCAGGGCCATGATGATCAATACGATGACTATTCCCTTGTATGGTTTGAGGACACTGAGCAAGCCTGCTTTATGCTCAATTCCTGTCTTTGATCTTTTTCCGGATCCGCTCATCTTTTGTTAATACACCAGGCTAACAAAGTTACTTTATATTTAATTCCCATTTAAGTCAGTGAGACTGCAATTTCAGAAACGATAGTGCACTGAAATTGCTAAGTCGAACTGATCCCGATGCGTAGCAATCGGGATCTCACGGGTTCTATTCCCTGCCCTTTAAGGCAACTGAAAAATTCAATACCTTATTGATACCTCGTCAGCTATGATGCGAGGTAGTTCATTCCTGTCCTGATCATATCTTTTTACCACAATTATTAATTTTAATTACTTATCGGACTCCAAATTAAACTCAAATAAAAAAACAAAAAAAAATTTGCTTTTATTAAAAAACTGATTTAATTTTGACCATTTGGTTAATCCTTCCGGTTAATCCATTTGATTAAACCTAATGGTTAAAAACTATGACAGAAAATGAAAAGCAAACCGAGGAGAAGATCTTTGAATCGGCAACTGAGGTATTCCTTACGAAGGGGATGGATGGGGCAAGGATGAAGGATATTGCCAATCATGCCGGAATAAACAAGGCATTGCTGCATTATTACTACCGTACAAAAGACCATCTTTTCAATGCGGTTTTTGAGAAAATTGCAGGACAGATGTTTAAAAAATTTGCTCCGGTACTGGATGAAAATCTCTCCCTTGAAGAAAAGCTGAGGTTTTTCTTCAAGGAACATATTTCATTTCTGCAAAAGAATCCAAGGCTTCCGGCATTCTTCCTGCATGAAATAAACCGGAATCCGGAAAGGATCAGGAAGATGATTCAGGGCTTGGATATCCATAAATTGTGGTCCACGCTGGAAAAACAACATAAGGAAGAATTTGTAAAATACAATATCACCCGTGAGGCCATACCACAGCTAATGACAACCATTGCTTCACTGAGCGTTTTCCCTTTTCTCGCCAAAGCCATTGTTTCCGCTTTAATGGAAAAAATGGGATATGATTTCGATGAATACTTAGAGGCAAGGAAAAAGTGGGCGGCGGATTTTACAATTAAGGCTTTAACAAAACAATCAGACGAAAAATGAAAATGAAATTAATGATTTTATGCATTTTACTTTCCTCATTACACACCTTTTCCCAAAAAACCCTGACCCTGAAGGAGTGCTATGATAAAGCTGCCGGGACAAACGTCCTTGCCCTGGAAAAGCAAGCATATACCGAGATCTGGCAGCTGAAAGATAAAAACCTTTCCAGAGGCTGGCTGCCGGCGCTCGATGCAAACGGCAGTTTTATCTATAACTCTTCTGTCGTTGACATGACTGATATCCTTGGCTCGCTTCCTATTCCGGGTATTGCCGACATGATTGAGCCGTTGCCGCATGAACAGTACAAAATTACGGTTGATGTCAATCAGGTCCTTTATGACGGAGGTGCTATAAAAGGTGCACGGGCGCTGGAAAAAGCTGATCTGAATATTAATCAAAAGCAGAATGAAACCGATCTTTATAAGCTCCGTGGTCAAATAAACAGCTATTATTTCAACCTTTTGTTGCTTGACAAACAGAAGGAACTGCTGCAAAATTATCTTGAAATTTTAAATAAACATATTTCATCATTGAATTCCGCACTGGTCAGCGGTGTCATTATAAAGTCAGATATTGATATTCTTGCCGCTGAAAAAATCAAGCTGCAGCAGCAGATCAGCGAAAATGAGATCAGGAAGTCATCCCTTCTCAGGATATTATCGAGCCTGACGGGAGCCGCAATTGATGATTCAACAGCCTTAGTTCTTCCTTCACCACAGGAAGAACTTACCCATGAATTATCACGTCCGGAACTGCAGCTGTATGATCTCAGGAAAGAGCAGCTTTCGGCATCCCTGCAGGTTCTGCAGAGCAAACGGATGCCCAGGGCATTCGGATTTGCCACGCTGGGTTACGGAAATCCTCCCGGCAGTAATTTCTTTAAGGATGAATTTGCCTCATACTATATTCTCGGAGCTGGTATTAAGTGGAATATCTTCGACTGGAACAAGGTTAAAAATGAAAAGCAGGTTGTAAGTCTTCAGCAGGATATTATTGATAACAGGAAGAGCGATATGACTGACAATCTGACAAGGCTCCTGGATGCAAAAAGCGCAGAGATTGCGAGCCTGAGATCCCTGGTTGAATCTGATGCTGAACTTGTCGCGATAAGGAAAAGGATCACTATGGCTGCAGAATCCCAATACGAAAACGATGCCATTACCGCCACGGAATACCTGAATGAGATGAATTCAGAAAAGCAGGCGCTTATCAATTATGAGATTCATAAAATTAACCTGGCAATGGCACAGATAGAGTATATGAATATAAGCGGAAAGGAGATAGAATGATTATTATGAGGGGAGAGGGAGAGACTGTGAGACAGGGAGAAAAAAATTACAGGTTTGATAAACTACATAAAACATAATATGAAAACCAGATCGTTATTAATCATCGCAGCATCCCTGCTGGCCGGCTGTAAAAACGGGTCAGACGAGGCTGATGCCTACGGAAACTTTGAAGCTACCGAAGTAATTGTATCTGCCGAAACCAGCGGGCGCATTCTTAATTTTGGTGTCACCGAAGGAACAGAGGTTGACAAAGGTTCTGAGATTGCCCTGTTAGATACAACGCTGTTCCATCTTCAGAAAAATGAGATCGATGCAGGCATGAAGGGTGTCAAAACACGGATCAACTCGATAAATGCCCAGAATGACATTCTTACCCAACAGATTGATAACCTGAATGTGAATATTGCAAGGATAGAAAATATGCTCAAAAATGATGCTGCAACAAAGAAGCAGTTTGATGATCTTGCCGGCCAGGTGGCAGTGCTGGAAAAACAGATAGCCGCCAACAACACACAGAAGATATCCATTGCTTCAGAACTGTCGGTGTATGAATCAAAAAAGGCCACCCTTAATGAGCAGGTTTTCAGAAGCAGCGTTAAGAGCCCCATAAAAGGTACCATTATTGAAAAATATGCTGAAGAAGGGGAACTGACTACCACAGGCAAACCCCTGGTAAAAATCGCTGATCTTTCAGTTATTAAACTTAAGGTGTATGTGAGCGGAGCCCAGCTTGGGTCAGTCAAATTGGGACAACCATGCACTGTAAGGATCGATAACGGGGAAAAAGGCTACCGTTCATTTCCGGGAACGATAAGTTATATTTCAGGAAAGGCTGAATTCACACCCAAGATAATACAAACAAAGGAAGAGCGCGTTACCCTGGTATATGCGGTAACAATCGATGTGAAGAATGACGGCACCATGAAGTCGGGGATGCCCGGAGAAGCAATATTCTGAAAACAGGGTAGCATGCAAAAAATAATTGAGGCATCGGGAATCAGTAAAAAATTCGGGGATACACAAGCCCTGAAGGATATTTCCTTTGAGGTGTCTGAGGGTGAGATATTCGGTTTCATCGGCCCTGACGGAGCAGGAAAAACAACCCTTTTCAGGATCATAGCAACCCTGCTGATCCCTGACAAAGGAAATATGAAAGTCATGGGACTGGACTCCGTTTCCGGATACAG
>Ga0105101_10000974_pt1 | contig 12379 bp, 13 predicted proteins | sample PPLLak21cMay2015_2_FD_87037 | JGI IMG/M metagenome (GOLD analysis project Ga0105101, IMG submission 87037) | Freshwater sediment microbial communities from Prairie Pothole Lake near Jamestown, North Dakota, USA - PPLs Lake P8 Core (1) Depth... | ecosystem: Environmental > Aquatic > Freshwater >... | reverse complement strand
TTCTCTGCTATGAAGAATAATGATAAAGTTGGTTTAATTCTCTTTACAGATAAGATTGAAAAATTTGTCCCTCCAAGAAAAGGGAAGAAGCATGTTCTCAGAGTAATTAGTGAAGTTCTTTCTTTCGAACCAAAAGGAAAAGCGACGAACATTAAATCTGCTTTGGAGTATATGAACAATGCAATAAAGAGGAAAAGCATTGTGTTTCTTATTTCGGATTTTATGGATGAAGGTTATGAAAAAATATTAAGAATGGTTGGGAAAAAACATGATTTGATTGGCATTGTTCTGAATGACAGGAGAGAATTTACTTTACCTAAGATAGGAATGATAAAATTTGCGGATACTGAAACAGGTGAGGAAAGATGGATTGATACAAGCGATGAGAAAGTTCAGAAGGTAATTAAAGATATAAGGCAAAAAATTAAAGATGCAAGAAAATCTTTATTCATATCAAGCAGGCTGGATAGTATTGAAGTTAATACTGAACAGAATTATGTAACACCGCTTGTTCAGTTTTTCAGAAAGCGCGAGAAAAGATGGTAAAAAAAATATTTTTACTTTTATTCATCTTAGCATTTAATAATTATGCTCAGAATATTTCTGCAAGAGCTTATACTGATTCCAGTAATTATCTTATTGGCGATTATATCAATTTAACTTTAAAAGTAAAATATGATAAAGGAATAATTGTATCCAATCCCCTTTTAAAGGATATTTTTAAAGATATTGAACTAATTAAGCAGGAACAGCCTTTACTTCTTGAAGAGAATGGTAAACAGGTTGTGGAGTTCAGGTATATAGTTTCTGTTTATGATTCAATGGATATTTCGATTTCCGGAATTCCTGTTGGATATAAAACAGGGAAGGATACTACATTTTTAATGGCATATACTAATCCAATTACTTTTTCTGTTCGTAAAGTAAAGGTAAATCCCGGCGAAGATATAAAAGATGTAAAAGAACCGATTAGGATTCCACTTGATTGGAAAATGATTCTTCTTTATCTGTTAATTGCCGCTGTAATTGCTGCTTTAGCTTATTTCCTTTACAGAAGATATAAGAAGAAACATGAAGGGAAAGAAATTAAGGAATTTATGCCACGAATTCCATCTTATATTACTGCATTAAATAATCTTCATCAGCTTGAAGAAGAGCAAATATGGCAGAAAGGATTGGTAAAAGAATATCATTCAAGAATTACAGAAATTATCCGCAGGTATTTTGAAGACAGGTTTTATCTCCCGGCTCTTGAGTTAACAACAACTGAAGCTTTAAGAAGATTAAAAGAGAGATATGATACATCTGATATTTTGCAAACTACGGAGGAGTTCCTGAATAATGCGGATCTTGTGAAGTTTGCTAAGTATAATCCTTTAGCCGGCGTAAATGTTGAAATGTTGAAACAGGCTTATCAAATAGTAGAGAAGACTATTCCAAAAGAAAAAGAAACCGGCAGTGAGGTTTTTAGAAATGCTGGGTAATATAACTTTTGCATATACCTGGGTTTTGTATTTTCTTTTTATTATCCCTTTAATGGCATTATGGTATTGGTTAAAAGGAAGAAAATTACAGCCTGCTATTAATTATTCTTCTTTAAATATCTTTAAAGGATTGAAACCAACCTGGAGGGAAAGAGTAAAATATCTGCCGATAATTTTAAGAATGATTGCAGTTGCTCTATTGATAATTGCATTAGCAAGACCACAGAATTTTCAATCAGGTGAAAATATTTATACCGAAGGAATTGATATTACGATGGTTCTTGATATTTCAGGGAGTATGCTTGCTGAAGATTTAAAACCAAACAGGCTGGAAGCAGCAAAAGATGTTATTGATGAATTTGTTCAAGCAAGAACTTCGGATAGAATTGGTCTTGTTGTTTTTGCACGGGATGCATTTACACAATGTCCTCTCACAATTGATTATTCTGTGTTAAGAAATCTTTTAGGTGATATAAAAAGCGGAATGATTGAAGATGGAACAGCAATAGGGAATGCAATTGCAAATGGTGTTAATCGTCTTAAAGAAAGTAAAGCAAAAAGTAAAATTATGATTTTATTGACCGACGGTGTTAATAATGCTGGTGAAGTCGATCCAATATCCGCAGCTCAAATCGCAAGGACATATAATTTGAGAGTTTATACAATTGGCGTTGGAACAAGAGGAGCAGCTCCGTATCCTATACAAACTCCTTTTGGAACACGTTACCAAATGGTTCCGGTTGAAATTGATGAAACCCTTATGAAAGAAATAGCTCAGCTTACAGGCGGAGAATATTTCAGAGCAACAGACAATAAAAAGTTAAAAGAGATTTACAATACCATTGATAAACTTGAGAAAACAAGGGTAGAAATAACATCTTACAGAAATGCTAAGGAGCTCTATTACTCATGGCTTGGCGGAGGAATTATTCTTTTGCTTTTTGAGTTAGGATTATCAAGAACAATTTTAAGAAAGCTGCCGTAGGTTATGTTTAGATTTGCGTATCCGGAATATTTGCATGCACTTTATATTATACCGGTCTTGATTATCCTGTATTGGTTTTACCGGAAAAATCGAACCAGGCTTCTTAACAGTTTTTCAGAAAAGAAGCTTCATAATATTTTATTTCCTGCGTTCAGTAGTTTGAAAAATACAGTCAAATTTGGTTTGATAGTTTTTTCTTTATTGCTTCTGATATTTGCAGCAGCTAATCCGCAGGTTGGAACAAAAATGCAGGAAGTTAAACAAACCGGGATTGATGTTTTTATTCTTCTCGATGTTTCAAACAGTATGCGTGCAGAAGATATTAAACCAAACCGGCTTGAAAAAGCTAAGCACCAGATTTCAAATCTTATAAACAGGTTGAGAGGAGACAGAATCGGTTTGATTATTTTTGCCGGAGATGCATATGTGCAATTTCCGCTAACTACAGATTACTCGGCAGCAAATCTTTTTCTTTCAGCAGTTGATTTTAATTCTGTTCCTAACCAGGGAACAGCAATTGGGTCGGCACTTTCGCTTGCTTTAAAATCTTTTGATAAAAAAGTTGAAACAGAAAAAGTCATTATAGTTATTACGGATGGGGAAGATCATGAAGGTGATATTACCAGTGTTGTTACCGAAGCGAATAGTGCAGAAATAAAAATTTATACAATTGGGCTTGGCTCAACAGGCGGTTCACCAATCCCTGTTTACAATGCTAGACAAGAACAAACTGGCTTTAAGAAAGACAACCAGGGCAATGTTGTTCTTACAAAGCTTGGTGAAGAGATATTGAAACAAATTGCTTCATCGGCAAATGGAGAATATTTTCGCGGTTCAAATTATGAGGATCATCTGGATAAAATTTATGAAGATCTTTCTGAGCTTGAGAAATCTGAATTTGGGGTAAAAAAGGTTACTGATTACGAGGACAGGTTTTATTATTTTTTAGCGCCGGCTATTTTCTTTTTGATTTTCGAATTCTTTCTTAATGAAAGACGAACAAAATGGTTTATTAATTTTATTTTAAAATTAGGTATTAAACAATTAAAACCATGAGAATTATAAAATCTTTTATAATCTTTACTATAATTTCATTTCCAATTTTCGCACAGCGAAGTGAAATAAATGATGGAGTCGATCAATACCATAATCAGGAATTTGCTGATGCAGAGGTAAATTTTAAAAAAGGTAAAGAAAAAGCTCCTGGAAGTTTTGAAGCTCACTTCAATCTCGGCGATGCTTATTATAAGCAGAACAGGTTTGATGAATCCATAAAGGAATTTTATTCATCACTTGAATTGACCGAGAATCCGGAGTTAAAAGCAAAATCTCATCACAACATAGGGAATTCACTTTTAAAATCTGAAAAGTATAAGGAGAGTATTGAAGCTTATAAAAATGCTTTAAAGATTAACCCTAATGACCAGGAAACCAAGTATAATCTTTCTTATGCTCTTGATCAGTTAGAAAAACAGCAGAATCAACAAAACCAAAATCAAGACCAGGACAAGAATAAAGATAAGAACCAGGATCAGGATAAAAATAAAGATCAGAATCAGCAGAATGACAAAAAGGATGAGCAGCAAAATGAGCAAAACAAACCTGATCAGAACCAGCAAACTCAGCAGGATAATACAAAAGCTCAGCAGCAGAAAAACCAAATCTCCAAAGAAGAAGCTGAAAGAATATTGCAGGCATTAAAGAACAATGAACAGGATATTCAAAAGAAACTAAGGAAACAAACCGGTACTCCAATTAAAAAGGAAAAAGATTGGTAATTGAAAGAGCAGGATCAGGAGTAAGTTCAGGGAATATAAAAATTAAAATAATATGATGATTAAAAGTATAATAAAATATATAGTCCTGGTTTTCGTTGTTATGCAAACTTCGGTGAATTTTGCGCAAACTTTTGTAGCAACGGTTAGTCATTCCAAGATAGGATTGGATGATCAGTTTGATGTTTCATTTACATTTACTGCAAATAATGTTAATAATCTGAAGAATTTTTCACCTCCTGATCTTAGTAACTTTTATGTTTTAAGCGGTCCTAATCAATCAACAAGCATGCAGTTTATTAATGGTGTTTCGTCCGGTTCAAAATCATTTTCCTATTATCTTAAAGGAAAATCTGTTGGAAAAGTAACAATCGGAAATGCATCAATTGATTTCAATGGGAAAACATATAAATCAGATCCTATTACTGTTGAGTTTGTAAAAGGGACATCGCAGCCAAACCAGCAAAGCCAGGTTTCTGTTGATGAGGAGATTAGTCAGAATCTTTTTATTAAAGCAATTGCTGATAAACAGAAAGTCTATCAGGGTGAACAGATTACTGTTACTTATAAGCTTTATACAAGATTAAATATAGCATCACAGATGTCTGTAACCAAACTTCCTCAGTATAAAGGATTTTGGGCTGAAGAACTTGATGCCGATAAAAACATTCTCTTTACTACTGAAGTTCTGGATGGCAAACAATATAGAGTTGGTATTCTTAAAAAAGTTGCGTTATTCCCATCGCAATTTGGAGAACTTTCTGTAACTCCTTTTGAATTAAATGTTCCGGTTGTAATTCAGAAAAAGAAAAAAGGTAATAGTATTTTTGATGATTTTTTTTCAGATCCTTTCAGCAGAGGGGAAACAGTTGACTATCTTGCTAAATCAAATACATTGAAAGTTAATGTTCTTGCTCTCCCGGAAGAAAATAAACCTGAAACATTTGCTGGAGCTGTAGGTGATTTTAAGCTTACTACATCTCTTGATAAAGAATTAACAAAAACAAATGAACCGGTATCATTAAAAATAGACCTTAGCGGAACAGGAAACATAAAACTTCTTGATGTTAGTGAAATCAAACTTCCTCCCGGAGTTGAAAAATATGATCCGAAAATTTCAGAACAGGTAAACCGTTCCGGTAAAATTACCGGTAAAAAAACACTGGAGTATTTAATTGTTCCGAGGACACAGGGGACAAAGGAAATTCCTGAGATTAAATTTTCTTTCTTCAATCCTGCCAGGAAATCTTATGTCACATTATCGTCTCAACTGTACACTATTAAAGTAATTCAAGGTGATCGTGCAGCAGATATTGACATTAGCGGATTAAACAAAGAAAATATTCAACTTTTAAGCGACGATATACGCTATATTAAAACTTCAGAGGATGATCTGAATAAAAAAAGTGAATTGATGATTTATAAATTTGGTTTCTGGGCAGCTGTTGGCGTTCCGCTATTTGCCATTGTTGGCTTAATTGCTTTCAAGAAAAGAGATGAAAAACTTTCAGCCAATGTTCAATTATTACGGTATCAGAAAGCTCAGAAAGTTGCTAAGAGCAGATTAAAGATTGCCTATAGCCTGATGAATGCAAATAAAGATGTTGAGTTCTATACCGAGTTATCACAGGCACTGTTTGGTTATCTTGAAGATAAACTTCGTATTCCCAAAGCTGAATTCTCAGTTGACAGGGCAGTATTTGAATTGCAAAAAAGAAATGTTCACGATGATATTATACAGAAATTCCGGAAGACTGCACAGAAATGTGAGTTTGTAAGATTCGCACCCGAAAGTAATGGTATGGCTGCGATGAATGATATGTATAATGAATTATCTGAATTAATTATTGATATTGAAAAATCGGTTTCAGGAAAGAAAATATAATCTGTTATAAAAATGAAATATCACATGAAGTATAGCAATCAGTTTCGACACGCTCAGACTGACAATCGAAAAAAGTATGAATAAAAAAAATAAAAACATATTACCTTATATCCTCATAATATTCTTTTTCAATATTACGTTTACTTTTTCACAAAATGAAGAACAAATTTTTCAACAAGGAAATGAATACTTTGTGCAGAAGCAATTTGATAAAGCAATTGAATCTTACCGTCAGCTTATTAATTCAGGATATGAAGGAACCTCGCTCTTTTATAATTTGGGCAATGCTTATTATAGATCAGGTAAGATTGGTTATGCTATTCTATACTATGAAAAAGCATTAAGGCTTTCTCCCGGTGATGAAGATATAAAACACAATCTCGCTCTTGCAAACTTAAAAACGATTGATAAGCTGGAATCTCTTCCACAGTTTTTCCTGTTTGATTGGTGGGAAGGATTACTTGCTTTATTTTCAACTTCGGGATGGACAATTATATCATACATTTTTTATATCCTTTTTATATTCTCAGTGGGATTTTATTTTTATGCAAAGAATGTTTTACAGCAAAAAATTGTTTTAATCTCTGGTTTAACAGGTTTACTATTTTTGATTTTTAGTTGTTCGCTTTTAATGATTAAACTTAACAGAGAATTAAATGTTAAAAATGGAATTGTTATAGAAAATACAGTGAATGTGAAACTTTCTCCCGATCCGGCAAGTAATGATGCATTTATTGTTCACGAAGGTTTGAAAATAAGATTAGAAGATGAAGTTGATAATTGGGTTAAGATTAGGTTGGAAGATGGTAAAGTCGGGTGGATACAGGAAGATAATGCAAAAGTTATTTGATAATCAATAATTTAATAATCAAACTCAAAATTCGAAAAATGAAATTGATTTTTTTGATTTACGACTAGAATTTTTAACTAAATAAAAAAGAAAGGTAGTTCGATGAAAAGAAATCTTTTAATAGTGACGATGCTGATCTTCAGTGCAGGCATTTTGACTTTTGCACAGGAAAAATCAAAAGATGAAAAAAAAGATATAAAAATTGTTGTAGACAGCACAATAGTATTTAATACAATCTGCCCGGTTTCAACAGAAGATGCAGATCCTGAAATAACTTATACGTATAAAGGTAAAACTTATGCTCTTTGCTGTAAGAATTGTTTGAAGAAATTCAAAAATGATCCGGAAAAATATATCTCGAGATTAAGCGAAGATGGCAAATCAATTAAAAAGAAAAATGAATAGAAATATTAATTAGCTTAAAAAAGCTCCTGCTTTTTAGCGGGAGTTTTTTATTTTAAAGCAGCACCTTAAAATTTTTATTTATGGAAAACAGAAACTATAAAAAATATAACAACATCAAGCTTGCAATAGGGATCGGGAAAGGGATTATTTCTTTCATCCTGATTTTACTATTTGTATCTCTTGGGTATAGTACTCTTTTAGCGAATTACCTCTCAGGATATTTTTCAAATTCATATTTGCTCTTTATATCTTTTGTTTTTGCTATCGGCATTATAACTTCAATAATTTTTGCTCCTCTAAATTATTATACCGAATTTTATCTTGAGCATAAATACAATCTTTCCAATCAAACTTTTCTTAAATATATAATTGAACATTTAAAAGGATTGCTTGTCTCTATTATTATTGGTGTACCCATTTTACTTTTTTTCTTTTATGTATTGAATAAGTTTGGTTCACTTTGGTGGTTTCCTCTTGCGATTGGTTTGTTTATCATCTCTGTAATCCTTGGAAGGATTGCTCCTGTTCTTATTCTTCCACTTTTTTATAAAATAATTCCTATTGATAATGAAGAACTGAAATCCCGAATTGAAAAGCTTTCCAAAGATGCAGGGATTAAAGTTGAGAACGTTTATAAATTCGATATGAGTAAGAATACTAAGAAGGCAAATGCAGCATTTACCGGGATTGGCAAATCAAAAAGAATTCTTCTTGGTGATACTCTTCTTGATAATTACACCGAGGATGAAATTGAAACTGTGGTTGCCCATGAACTTGGACATTATAAAAAGAAACACATTATAAAAAATATTATTATCGGAACAGCAACAAGTTTCTTAACACTTTTTTTAATTGCTTTACTTTATGAAAATTCAATCGGGCTCTTCGGATTTAATTCTATAATTGAAATTGATGCATTACCAATTTTATCCTTATGGGGAGCTCTCATTGGGCTTATTCAAAGTCCTTTCGGAAATATTCTTTCCCGTAAGTTTGAATATGAAGCTGACGAATATGCTGTAACTTCAACCGGTAAACCGGAACCTTTTATTTCAACTCTTGAAAAACTTACTGAACAAAATTTAGGTGATAAAGATCCACATCCTTTTGTTGAATGGTTCTTTTACAGCCACCCTTCAATCAAGAACAGGATAAATGCCCTAAAGAAATTTATTGATAAAAGAGGTAATCCATCATTCCCGAGAGAACTTGAGTTTGAAGGCAATTAAGTGACCTATCTAAAACTGTTATTGCTTTTAATCCATACAGCGATTTCATCTACATTAGCTTTGGTTCTCGTATTATTAGATCGAAGTCATAAAGCATATTTCATTCTTGTTAAAATTTTTTCAGGGCCTGTTCTTGCAATATCAGGAATTAAAGTGAAGATAACCGGTAAAGAAAATGTAATTCCGAAAACACCTTATATATTTGTCTCAAACCATGTAAACCTGTTTGATATTCCTGTACTCCAAAGATATGTACCGAATGATTTCAGTTTTGTGTTTAAAAAAGAAATTGTAAGAGTTCCTATATTTGGCTGGCAAATGACATTAGGACCTTATATTGTAATTGACAGGCAGAATCCTGAAAAAGCAATGAAGAGCATAGAGAATGCAAAGAAGATGCTTGTAAATAGAAAAATATCTGTCCTGCTTTTTCCTGAAGGTACAAGAAGCAAAACCGGAGAAATGCTTCCTTTTAAAAGAGGGGCTTTCCATCTTGCAGCACAGATTGGATTTCCTATAATTCCTGTTACAATTTTAGGGACAAAAAATCTTTTCCAGATGAAGCCGTTAAGAATAAATTCTGGCAATGTTACTCTTAATTTTGGTAAACCAATTCCCGCTGATAATATAAACAACAAGAAAGAAGAACTTGAACTTATGGCAAAAGTAAGAGATATTATAAGCGAAAATTATAAGGAATTATCAGGTGTCAGTAACTCTTAAAGAAGTAGAACATATTGCAGAACTAGCCCGGCTTAAATTTTCAAAAGAGGAACTTGAAAATTTTACACATCAGCTTAACCAGATACTTGAGTATATGGAAAAGCTGAATGAGCTTGATACAAAAAATATTGAGCCGTTATCTCATCCGATTGAAGGAAATAATATTTTCAGGGAAGATAAACTAAAACCATCAATCAACAGGGAACAAGCGCTTAAGAATGCACCTGATAGTGATGATGGATTTTTTAAAGTTCCGAAAGTAATTGGATAAATCCTGCATAAAACCACTTTCTCTTTTGAACTTCCAATCTTAAAAAGTAATTTTAAGCTAGTTAATAATTATCATTTAAAATGATTGTAGGAATAATCCCCGCTCGTTTTGCTTCATCAAGATTATTTGGTAAAATACTTGCCGATATTGGCGGTAAGCCAATGATCCAGCATACTTATGAGAATGCAAAAAAATCCAATCTCCTTAACGAAGTAATACTTGCAGTTGATGATGCTAAAGTTGCCAAAGTTGCTGAAGGTTTCGGTGCAAAAGTGATTATGACACCGAAAGATATTCAGTCCGGTTCTGACAGAGCCGCTTATGTTGTGAAAAATCTTCCTGAAGCTAAAATAATTGTGAATATACAGGGAGATGAGCCTTTCATTAAAAGCACAATGATTGACCAGGCAATTGAACCTTTATTGTTTGATAAAAGTGTTAACATCTCCACGCTTGCAAAAAGGATTGAATCAATTGAAGAATTAAGATCTCCTTCAGTTGTAAAAGTTGTTTTTGATTATAATAATTTTGCTATGTACTTCTCACGTTCACCGATTCCTTTTGTAAGAGATGCAAAAACCAACAGCGAGAAAATTCAGCTTGCGGAAATTTATAAACACATCGGGCTTTATGTATTCCGGAAAGAATATCTCTTAAAGTTTACAAAACTGCAGCCGACTGATCTTGAAAAAACTGAAAAGCTCGAACAGCTTAGAATGCTGGAAAATGGTTTTAAAATAAAAATAGTAACAACTGAGTTTGATACAATATCTGTTGATACTCCCGAAGACCTTGAGAGGATTAGGAAATATTACCAGAAATTCATTGCAATGAAAGATAAAATATAGATTATGAATAAATTGATTTTGCCTCATTAAAAAAATAGTATTATTTTAGAATATGGATTGTATCTTTTGTGATATTATTGAAGGAAAATCTGAAGCTGAAATTCTTTATCAGAATGAAAAAATTATTTCCTTCCTGGACATAAGACCTGTTAATTATGGACACGCGCTTGTAATTCCCAAAAAGCATTATGAAAATTTTCTTTCGGTTTCTGTTGATGAATTTGAATATTTACTGAGAGCTATGCAGTTTATAGCTGCTGCGGTTAAAACAGGTGTTAATGCTGATGGGTTTAATCTCATTGTTAATAATGGTAAAGCCGCCGGACAAACAATCTTTCATTTTCACTTTCATATTATACCGCGATACTCTAACGATTTTAAATTTAAACCGGAGTTTAAAAAATATTCCGACGGGGCAATGAAAGAATTTGCTAATAAAATCAGGTCTGAAATAAATAAGCAAAAAGATTCATTTAATGGATAAGAAAATAAGAGTTCTTGTAGCTAAAGCAGGACTTGACGGACACGACAGAGGAGCCAAAGTTATTGCGGCAGCTTTACGTGATGCAGGAATGGAAATTATTTATACAGGCTTAAGACAAACTCCGGAAATGATTGTTGAAGCAGCGCTTCAGGAGGATGTTGATGTAATCGGTATTAGTGTTTTATCAGGTGCACATATGACTATCTTTCCGAAGATATTAAATCTTATGAAAGAAAAAGGGTTGAATGATGTTCTCTTAACAGGTGGGGGAATAATTCCTGAAGAAGATATTAACGAACTTAAAAAAATTGGTGTTGGAGAATTATTTACTCCTGGGGCTACTACAACAAAAATTGCCGACTATATTAAAACCTGGTGTGAAACCCATCCTAAAAATTAAGTTAAATATCAGGACTTTAATTTCCGGCATCAATATCATCACACCAAAGTAAAACAAAGATCTCTTAATTGAAATTAAAACACCTTATGAGTAATTTTACATGTGAATTCTTGTTATTTCTAATTATTTAATCTTAAAAGGAGTATTAGAGTATGGCTGTTAAAGTTGGTATAAACGGATTTGGTAGGATAGGAAGACTTGTTTTGCAGGCTTTAGCTGAAAAAGGAACTTTGGGAAAAGATATTGATGTAGTTGCTATTGTGGATATTACAACCGATGCAAAATATTTTGCCTACCAGTTTAAATATGATTCGGTTCATGGAAGATTTAAAGGCACTTTAAATACAGAAAAAAGTAAACCTGATGCTGAGAGCGATGATGTTCTTATTGTAAATGGGAATAAGATAAAATGTGTTATGGCTACAAAGGAACCATCGCAATTACCCTGGAAGGAATTAGGTGTTGAATATGTAATTGAATCAACAGGATTATTTACAAGTTCAGATAAGGCACAAGGGCATATTACTGCAGGAGCCAAGAAAGTAATTATATCAGCTCCCGGTAAAGGCGATGTAAAAACAATTGTACTTGGTGTAAATGATCATGAATATGATCCGGCAAAGCACCATATTATTTCAAATGCTTCCTGTACAACAAATTGTCTTGCACCTGTTGTTCATGTTATTCTGAAAGAAGGTTTTGGAATTGAAACAGGATTGATGACAACAATTCATTCATATACTGCTACTCAAAAAACTGTTGATGGACCTTCCAAGAAAGACTGGAGAGGCGGTAGAGCTGCTGCAATAAATATTATTCCTTCATCAACCGGTGCTGCTAAGGCGGTTGGAGAAGTTCTCCCTGTAACAAAAGGGAAACTTACTGGAATGTCTTTCAGAGTTCCGACCGCAGATGTTTCTGTTGTTGATTTAACTTTCAGAACAGAAAAAGACACTTCGATTGAAGAGATTGATAAAGCATTAAGGAAAGCTTCCGAAACTTATTTAAAAGATATTCTTGGAGTAAGTGATGAAGAAGTA
>Ga0105101_10000972_pt1 | contig 12382 bp, 7 predicted proteins | sample PPLLak21cMay2015_2_FD_87037 | JGI IMG/M metagenome (GOLD analysis project Ga0105101, IMG submission 87037) | Freshwater sediment microbial communities from Prairie Pothole Lake near Jamestown, North Dakota, USA - PPLs Lake P8 Core (1) Depth... | ecosystem: Environmental > Aquatic > Freshwater >... | reverse complement strand
GATGTTAATTATTTAACATCCCGCTCCTAAGGAGCTCACCATCAATGATCGATTACGGTTTCTACAAACAGGCCGCACCTACGGTGCTCAGTTACAGGAATCCTCAGTGTTTTCAGCCGCGCACCGGACTGAAATGTGACGATTACAGGAGTTTAATCCAGGAGGTTTTGAAATCTGGTAATTTTTGAATCAGGTGAGTAATTGGCAAAAGGGATTCCTCATTTCTCCCGCTTTGTGAACAAAGCGGGAGAAATGAGGAATGACAGTGTATTATTTTGAGGATTGGGGAGGGAAGCAGGGGCGTTTCGAACAAGATTTAACAGAGGTAGAAAAATTTCTGCGAAACGCCTCTGCTTCCCTCCCCCTTATAATTAAAAATGCCCTGTCATGCCGAGCGCAAGCGAGGCATCTCTTAATATGATGCAGAAACTGAGTAAAAAATTTGTCATTATTAACGAAGTTTGAGTAACAAAGTGACGAAATCCAGTGAATCAGGAGAGGGATCTCATCGTATGAAACATTCATTTATTAAAAACGCTTGTCATTCTGAACGCTGCGAAGAATCACTTACATTAATCGGGCACTATTGTAAAAATTTATTTACTCGTGAGATTTTAAAGAAAATCCTACCTTTGCGGAAATTTCAGCCGATCCATTTCATTTAAAAACAACTATCGTGAAAACTTTTGTTAAGTTATTTATTATGATTGCTTTACCAGCTATGATCCTTCCTTCGTGTAAAAATGAGCCGAAGTCCGAAAATTCAAATCCTTTTCTCACTGAGTATAATACTCCCTTCAATGTTCCGCCATTTGAAAAGATAATGGCAAAGCACTATGTTCCGGCATTTGAAAAAGGAATGGCGGATGCGCGTCAGGAACTTGATAGAATCCTTAACAATAAAAAGGCCCCAACTTTTAAAAATACTATCGATGCCTATGACAATATGGGAAAGTTGCTGAGAGATGTGACCTCTGTTTTTATTGAATTGTGCAGTTCCAACACCAGTGATTCGCTCAGCAAAATTGAAGTTGAGATGACTCCCAAACTGGCCGGCTTCAGGGATGAGGTGAGACTTAATCCTGCATTGTTTAAGAGAGTGAAATCAGTTTATGAGAACAGGACAAAGTTCAGGCTTAGCGCAGAACAGAAATTCCTTCTTGAAAATCTGTATAGGGAATTTGTCAGGAACGGAGCAAATTTGTCTGTTGCCGAGCAGGATACCCTGAGAAAAATAAACCAGAGACTTTCTCTTCTATGTGTGAGGTTCAACCAGAATGTGCTCTCAGAAACCAATAATTACGAACTCTTTGTTGAAGAGCAGGACCTCACCGGTTTACCTGAGTCATTGATCACATCAGCAGCAGAAGCCGCAAAGGAAGCCGGGGAGGAGGGGAAATGGCTTTTTACAACACAGAGGCCAAGTATTTTTCCTTTTCTTCAGTATTCGGAAAACAGAGACCTTCGCAGGACATTGTTCAATGCATATTGCACGAGGGGAAATAATGGCAATGAATATGATAACAACAAAATTCTTTCTGAAATAATTGGTCAGAGGGCAAAGCGGGCCAAACTTCTTGGATATAAGACACATGCGCATATTGTACTTGAACCACGGATGGCAAAGGTGCCTGAAAATGTGTTCAATCTTCTTAACGGCCTCTGGGAAAAAGCGATCCCGGTTGCAAAGAATGAGATAACAGAGATGCAGGCAATAATCGATAGCGGAAAAGGTAAATTCAGCCTGGAACCATCCGACTGGTGGTACTATGCTGAAAAACTCCGGAAACAGAAATTCGATCTCGATGATAATGAACTGAGACCTTACTTCAAACTTGAAAATGTACGCGACGGTGCCTTTGAAGTGGCAACCAGACTTTACGGAGTGAAATTTATCCCGCTGACGGATATTCCATTACCGCATCCTGATGCAAAACCATATGAAGTAACTGACGCCGATGGCTCTCATCTTGGGATACTATATATGGATTTCTTTACGCGTGAAAGCAAGAGACAGGGAGCCTGGTGTGTAACCTATCAAAGTCGCCATCTTGAAAAAGGAAAAGTGGTTTCCCCGATTGTTACGATGAATTGTAATTTTACCCGTCCGGGCGATGACGTGCCTTCACTATTAAGCATGGAGGAAGTGAGTACATTATACCACGAATTTGGGCATGCACTGGATTTCATGATGAATAAAAGCGTATACAATCTGGTCTATCCGGCCTGGGATTTTGTTGAGCTTCCTTCACAGCTGATGGAGCACTGGGTTTCTGAACCTGAAGTTCTGAAACTTTATGCAAAACATTTTCAGACCGGAGAACCTATACCGTCGGAACTGGTTGGAAAGATCCGGAACAGTGGCTATTTTAACCAGGGATTCAGCAATGTCGAAATACTGGCAGCTTCACTTCTTGATATGGCTTACCACACTCTTGAAGCACCTGTAAACATTGAAATTCAGAGCTTTGAAAAGGAATATTTCGATAAGATAGGACTTCTTCCCGAGATAGTTTCCCGTTACAGGAGTACCTATTTTTTGCATATCACCGGTGAGTATGATGCAGGTTATTACAGCTACACATGGGCAGCAGTTCTTGATAATGACGCCTTCGAAGCCTTTAAGGAAAACGGGATCTTCAACAGATCCACCGCCGGATCATACCGGAAGAACATACTCGAAAAGGGCGGTACGATGGATGCTATGACTATGTACGTTAATTTCAGGGGAAGGGAACCCGTTTTAGAGCCATTGCTTAGAAACAGGGGACTGCTTTAGTTAGAAATGTCCTGCAAGTCTCAATAATACACGACCAGCACATGCAGCAAACAGGAGTTAATAAAATAGATCTTTGCGGTCTGAATGCTGAAGAGATCCGGGATTTGATAGGAAGCAGCGGATTTGAATACCACCATGCGGTTGAGTTAGCGGGAATATTATATAAAAAGGGTGGCAGGGGTATGGAAAAATCTTCAAGGATACCTAAAAGACTGAAAGAATTCATCAATGATGATTGGCAAACAGGGATTCAAACGCCCATGGCAAATGAAACTTCTGTTGACGGTACAATCAAATATCTATTCGGTAATACTGACGGCAATCTGTTTGAAACAGTATTTATTCCTGACGAAAAACGAAATACCGTATGTGTTTCAACCCAGTCCGGCTGTAGGATGGGCTGCTCTTTCTGCCTCACCGGGAAATACGGATTTTACGGAAACCTTTCGGCAGGGGATATTGTAAACCAGGTCATTAGTATTCCATCTGCCACAAAAGTGACCCACGTTGTATTCATGGGAATGGGAGAGCCTTTGGATAACCTGGATAATGTACTGAAAGCCTGTAATATAATAACAGCCGAATGGGGACTGTCAATAAGTCCCCGCAATGTTACAGTATCCTCAGTCGGAATAACCCCGGCTGTTGAGGAGTTCCTGAAAAGATCAAAATGCAATCTTACATTAAGCCTCTATTCACCTTTTGCTGATGAACGATTCAGGGTTATTCCGGCTGAACGGAAATACCCGGCCAGGGAAGTAATAAGTGTCATGAAGAATTATCCGCTGGAAAGGAAACGAAGGCTCAGTATTGCGTATGTAATGATAGGGGGAGTCAATGATACCAACCGACATCTTGATGAACTGATTACAATACTGAAAGGCACAGGGATCAGGGTAAATCTTTTACCGTACCATCATGTCAGGGATGATATGAACAGACCATCTCCGGATGACAAAATGATGTTCTTCAAACATAACCTGGTCGTATCCGGGATATCCGCATCGGTGAGAAGATCACGGGGAGCCGATATTTTTGCCGCATGCGGACTACTTGCTTCGCAGCTAAATAAAAGACAAATATTATGAAGAAGATTTTTTACATAATTGCAACGATTCTTATTCTGATTACAGGCTGTAAATCAGGAACTCAGACTGCTTCTGACCGAAACATTGCAATAATTCCTGCCCCGGTCAGGATAACTGAGCTGAAGGGTGATTTTACGTTCTCGGAAAAGACAAGGATCATCCTTTCCGAAATGAACAGTGAAACAAAACTGGCTGCCGATTACCTCTCCATGCTCATTAAGAATCCCACGGGTATTGAGCTTCCTGTTAAAGAAGGCAAAAAGACGACAAGAGGATCAGTGTTCATGACTCTTGATACTACTGTCAAAAACAGAGAAGGCTATATCCTCTCAATTACCCCCGGGCGAATAATCATCCGTGCAAATTCACCGGCCGGACTTTTTTATGGTGTTCAGACCTTACGTCAGTTGCTGCCGGTTGAGGTTGAAGTTGAAGTTAAGGAGATTACAGAAGGGATTGTACTGTCAGTCCCCTGTTGCGAAATATCAGATGAGCCCGCTTTTATTTACAGGGGCATGCTCCTTGATGTCGGACGACATATGTTCCCGGTTTCAGATGTTAAGAGGTATATTGATATGATCGCCATGCACAAAATGAATAAATTTCACTGGCACCTGACCGACGATCAGGGCTGGAGGATTGAGATAAAGAAATATCCAAAACTGACTGAAACCGGTGCATTCCGCAAAGAGACCCTCGTCGGTCACCTTCGCAATAAACAGAATATTTTTGATGGACAACAATATGGCGGATTTTACAGCCAGGAAGAAATAAGGGAGGTCGTTGCATATGCTGCATCGAGGTTTGTCACTGTAATCCCGGAAATTGAAATGCCCGGGCATGCCGTGGCTGCCCTTGCATCCTATCCTGAATTGTCGTGTACGGGAGGACCTTTCGAAGTGGCTACAAAATGGGGTGTATCAGATGATGTTTTCTGTGCCGGAAAAGAGGAGACTTTTACTTTCCTGCAGGATGTATTGAGTGAGGTGATTGAGCTTTTTCCGGGGGAATACATACATGTTGGCGGAGATGAATGTCCCAAAACCCGCTGGGAAAAGTGCCGGTATTGCCAAAAACGCATAAAGGATGAAGGCCTGTCAGATGAAAAGGAACTTCAAAGCTGGTTCATTCAGCGAATGGAAAAATTTCTGACCTCAAAGGGGCGTAAACTCATAGGCTGGGATGAGATCCTTGAAGGAGGACTGGCTCCCGGGGCTACCGTGATGTCGTGGCGCGGAACCGAGGGAGGTATTGCCGCAGCAAAACATAAACATGATGTTATTATGACACCTAACAGATTCGTTTATCTCGACTATTACCAGTGCGAACCTGATGGGCAACCTCTGGCAATTGGCGGATATCTTCCCCTTGAAAGGGTGTATTCGTATAATCCGTTGTCCGGGGAGCTTACACCTGAAGAGCAAAAATACATCCTTGGTATCCAGGGCAATGTGTGGACTGAATATATTTCTACCCCGGAACACATGGAATATATGGCATTTCCACGAGCTTTTGCAATTGCAGAAACAGGCTGGACGCCCGACAGGTTAAAGGATTTTGAGGATTTCCTGGCAAGACTTGAAATTCTTAAAACACGTTACAAAGCGATAGGGATCAATTATTTCAATGGGGAATACCGTGATACAAGGATAGGAAAATAGAACCCTTTTCCCAGCTTCCCCACAAGCTGGCTGGTGGGGTTAAAAAAGGTCAAAACAGAATTTCAGGATTTTTCTCCCTCTTTAATATTTATCAGCTGGAACATGTATTCATCCAGATAACCGTCAACTGTTTTAACCCAGTCTTTTTTAATGCCGATGCGGACAAATCCCAGCTTCTGAAACAGATCCATGCTATCACAGTTATTAACCAGGATATTGCAGTAGATCTGGTGCAACTGGAGGGTGGTGAAGCAGTAATCAATAAGGCATTTAAGCGCCATCGAAGCGTATCCTTTTCTTCTTTGCGCCTCATCCGCAATAAGTATTCCAACCCCGGCCCTGTTATGAAACGGGTCAAAATCAAAGATATCGATAGTTCCTATGGTCAGGTTCCCATCCAGGAGGTCGATCATGAACCGGAGTTGTCCTGTTTCATAGATATTCTTATGCGAATGTTTCAGGTACCTTTTAAGGGTGAACTTTGAGAAGGGAGCCATGGTATTGCTGATTGTCCAGAAGGCATTATTATTCTCCCAGTTATAAAGCAATTCCAGATCCTCCGGCTCAAGAGCCCTCAGCCTTATTTTTTCATATTTCATAACGATGAAACTCTACTGTAATTATTTTTTATGACTATCGGCAATCATGAATAATAAATTGCAAATCGCTTGAAAATCAATGGATTTTTATGCATGATTCCTGATACTTATTTTATTTTTTAATCTGTTCGCTGCTGTCTATGATATAAGCATTGGTAAATCCTTTTGATTTTACATAATCGAGGAATTTAGATGCATCGGATTTATCATAGAAAACGCCAAGGGAATATATAGTACCGGCATCAGTTTCAGTAGTTCTGATAAATAGCACTCCACTCAGTTTCAGGCTGTTGAAGGAACCCGGGTAGAGTTTCTCCGGTGCCTTATTGAGCACAATATTGTATTTAACTGTTGATGGGTAGCGCAGGTGTTCAGGAGTATAGGTGTCCTGTCTGATAACTACTCCTGTTTGCGGATCGACAATTCCAAAGGTAGCCCTTCTGTTGTATTTCCTTCCTTCAGGGTTGTCTGTACCGTTACGGTTGGTATTTACTGCTGCAAAATTGGATTCCCCGAAAGCTTTCTTAACGAACCTGTTTGCAGTGATCCCCGATGCGGAGACATAGTCGATTACCGCCTGGGCTCTCTTATCAGCCAGCTTTTTGTTGTATTCAATACTTCCAATTGCATCAGTATAACCTGCAATTTCTATTGTGAGTTCAGGATAATTGTCGAGAATGGCTTTAAGTGACTCCAGACTTCCTTTTGCTTCATTGTCAAGTGCATAGCTGTCAAATGCAAAAAGAATATTCTTTAATGACAGGAATTCACCGGTTGCGACCTTTTCCGGGATCAACTTTGGATTAACAGCCATATAATGATTCTGGAAATAGAGAGGCAGGCTCAGATTGATTGTATCGGTCTTATACCCGGCATGGCTGGTTATAAGCTGATAATCGCCGGGTTTGAGATCGAGTTTGAACGAGCCGTTTTCCTTAACAGGGATTGTCTGAACGAGTGTTCCCTTCTTAATCTCGTAAAGCTTCATCTGAGCCAGAGCAGGATCAACATTCATTCCATCCCCGAGAGTTATCACTCCTTCTGTGAGCGTAATTTCATCGGCTGGATCTACTGCCACAAGGGCGTAGATATTCCTTGAATTTGTTTTTTCGTCATAAAGACTTGTAACAAAGCCCGGGGCATTGTTATTAAGGATGAAAAAGAGGTTTTCAGCCGTTGTATTGAAAGCAAAAGGCAGTCCGACCGGATTGTTCCAGTTGCCAAATCTGTTTAATGTGGCCCTGAACAGATCGTACCCGCCCATGCTTACATGTCCCACCGAACTGTATAAAAGAGCACTGTTTTCAGGATCGAAGAATGGTGTATCTTCATCGTATGCGGTATTGATGATATTGCCAAGGTTAACGGGATTACCCCAAATTCCTTCAGCTGTTATGTCCGAAACCCAAATATCAAGGTTGCCCTCTCCTCCGGGTCTGTTGCTGGAAAAATAAATACGTTTGCCGTCAGGTGTGATGAACCCGTGGGATTCCCAGTAAATTGTATTAACAGGCTTGCCAAAATTTTTTATTTTTGACCAGGTTGGGCCACTCCTTTCACTGAAATACAGATTCCCGTCGCGTCCGTCATCTATATAAAGTACCATGAGGCGCCCATCTCCGGTTATCGAGTTGGTATATAACCTGTCGAGCCCTCCCAGTTGTTGTGTTATATCAGATGGGGGCTCCCAGGAGGTATTTTTATATGAGCAAAGGATTCGGGTTTTCCCCTCCGTTTTCTGTGTAAAGACGAAAACGGAATCATTTTTTGAAAGTACCGGATTCGATGCTCCGGGGTAATCGGAGAGCCATGGTGTAAATGGTTCCCAGAGGATTGTCAACGGTTTCTTTTTCATTTCAAGAGCATACCTGCAATCTCTGATCTGAAGATCAATATATTCACCACGAAGGATATCCTCTTCTTTATCGCCGAGTTTTTTCTTCAGATCATAGAATATTGAAAGAGCTTTGTCGAGGCTGTCATTCAGATGATATGCCTCGGCAAGATAGAGGTAAGTATCCGGCGGGGCTTTTTCCCCTGTTTCACTATACTCTTTTTGTACTGCAGCAACATTCCGGGAGGCCGATTTCAGCAGATCCAGGGCTTCGGCTTTCTTGCCATCTAATTTGAGATAGCAGATTCCCAGTTTTGCCTTGATATTTGAATTGTCGGGTAAAGCTTTGAGAAGCGGTTCATATAATGATGCAGCTTTCTCATAATCATTGTCATAATTAAAGACAACATTTGCATTCTGGATGGATTTTTTCAAATCCTGCACTGGTACATTCTGCGATTTCAGTGTATTCGAATAACTGATAATCAGCAAAATACCTAAAACTTTTGGGATAAAAGGATTCATTATCGTAATACTTTTTTGATGAAGATCTCGTCGGGGTAGCCCTTTCTGATTAACTCCAGTCGTAAAGCCCGGGCTTCTTCCCTTGTCTTAAACTGGCCGGACGTATATCTGTAGAATCGGTCTCTTTCATTATACATTACCTTCATATTGGTAATGTACCGGAAGTAACTTGCATCAACCGGATTATAGAGTGCCATAACCTGAACAGTATAATAGAGAACATCCTGCTCATCCTCGGGCCCATCCGTCACATTCAATACATTCAGGTTTCTTATCAGTATGCTGGAATCAACTGCAGCAACACCCGGTATTCCGGCAAGATTTATCCTGTTATATTCAGGAGCTATCAGAGAGGAATCCCTTACAAGAGTAACATCGAGTGAGATAACCTTTGCCGGATTATTACTTCTTATTGCCGTATCTATTGACCGGGGGAAATATTCGTCGCCTGAATATATAATTCTGAAGTCGCCTGGTCCAACATCAATAGCGTATGAACCTGATGGTTTTTCGGGAGAGGTTCTGTATAGTGTCTCTCCGGATACTCTGTTGAGGATAAGGATATAATAATTTTTATTTGGCGCCAGGGCTGCATCATTCAACCAGAGATTCCCTTCTATTTTATAGATCTTGTTCACATCCATTCCCCCTAGACCAAGATAAAAGATCTCCCTCTTCTTATAATCCGTCTTCATCGAGTAAATTGCATTCATTCCGTTATTGATTGGCTGAAAGAATTTATCATCGTCAGTTGAATTGACCGGGATTCCCATATTTTGAGGAGTCCCCCATCCGTAACTGGTTTTACGGCTTTTGAAATTATCAAATCCGCCCATCGAACTATGACCTTCCGAACAGAAGTAGAGGAGAGAATCATTTGCTGTTACGAAAGGATTATCCTCATTGTATGGAGTATTGACATTAGCTCCCAGATTTACAGGCATACCCCAGTCACCGGAAGCATCTGTTTCCGACATGTATATATCCAGACCACCCTGTCCGCCTTCCCTGTTGCTTGTAAAATAGAGCCTCTTTCCGTCCGACGTAACCGATGCATGCGACTCATAGAATCTGGTGTTGATGTTCTTATTCAGTTTTTCGATACGGCTCCATTTCCCGTAGGAATATCTTGAAGAGTATATATTCCCGTCAAAATTGTCGTTTTTGTAAAGGTAAAGTTCTGTCCCGTCGCGGTTCAGTGAGCATGATGAACAATCCTCGCCTGCACCGAGCTGGTCAGTGATCTCAACCGGAGGCTGCCATTGGTCTCTTATTTTTTTTGAAAAAAGAATTACATTGACCATTCCCCTCTCTTCAGTATAAACAAGGGTTGTACCGTCAAAACTTATTACAGGGCGTTCGTTCATTGATCCCTGACTGAAATCGGCTCCCAGGAGAATGTTGGTAATCATTGACGGATTCCTCAAATAACGGATAGCATTGTTACATGCCTGGATCTGCTGATCAACAAATTCAAGATTTTCCATTCCGCCTTTCTTTTCAGCTTTACGCGTGAGATTTTTGAATGTACGGAAAGTGTTCAGGCTTTTGTCCAGTTCATTGTTTATCATATAAGCTTTTGCCAGGTAAAAATAAGTATCCAGCGGAGCCCGTTTCTCTTTGAAGGATTTTACATTGGCATCGTAACTGGTATTTTTAACAGCTGCCTCAAGATATGGAATAGCTTTCTCCTTTTCATCAGGAATATTGAGGTAGCATGTTCCGATTTTATACAGGATATTAAGATTTTCAGGATTTTCCAGAAGAATATATAACTGATTGGCCAGATCATATTCCTCGTACAGATAATGTGTCTCAGCCTGTTTAAATATTTCTTTCATCTCTTTTTTGGACTGCGAAGAAGCCGGAACAGATAAAATTGTCAGAGTTATCAGCTGCAAAAGAAAGCGGTGGTTCATTACTCTGAGAATAAACATCATAACAAATATAACATTTTTAAATTACGATATGTTGATGTTTCCGGGTATTTATTTGAATGTAATCCTGTATATATCATGATTTCCCAAACCTTCTGCTTCTTTAAAAATCGCGCAGTAACCCGATTCTCCGTCCGGCATAGGCATAAAGAAGATATTGTCATCAGGTGTGTTAAGCGGATATCCGAGGTTTACAGGCCGGCTCCAGAGGTTATTCGTTTGAAAGTCTGATCTGAACAGGTCATACCCTCCGATTGTTGTATGCCCCTGTGAACTGAAGAAGAGTGTTTTCCCGTTCCTGATAAGGAAAGGTCGGTCCTCATTTAGCGATGTGTTTATTTCTGGTCCAAGATTGACAGCCGGCCCCCAGTCACCATTTACTTTTTTGGATATGTACAGATCAAGTCCTCCGTATCCTCCGGGACGGTCAGAAGCAAATATCAGCATGTCTCCGTTTTCAGAAGAATAACCATGTGATTCCCAGTATTTTGTATTAATATATTTATTGAGCTTCTGACAGGGTCCCCATGTTTTCCCATTAAAAGTGCTCAGGTAAAGATCACTGTTGAAGTTGTCATCCCTTGAAAGGAACAATGTTCTGCCATCCGATGAAAGACACGATATGTACATATCGCCATCGGACTGAAGTTCAGGTGTGATATTGACAGCCGGGATCCATTTACCACTTACAAGCCTTGATAACATGATTGCGTCATAGAACTTCAATGAAACCATATATGCAAATGTCTTTCCGTCAGCTGAGATCACCGGATTAAAATTCGACTTCTCGTCATTAAAAGCAGGGCCAAGATTAACCTGCGTCAGAGAAACCGGTTTTGCAATTATTTCTTTAGCTGTTTCGCATGATTTTATCTGCTGGCTCACAATGTCACGGTTTTCACTGTCATCAGGAAGCAGTGTAACCGAATATCTTGTGAAGGAATCTTTTGCCTTGTCGAACTGAAAATTTATCAGGTATGCACTTCCGAGATCATATAAAGCATCATAGGGAGCGGAAACCTGGTTGATTGTTCCCTCTTTATGCTTTGCAGAAAGATTTTTCGATGCCGCCTCGAGGTAATCAATTGCCAGATTCTTTTTCCCCTCAATATTCAGATAGCATGCACCGATTCGGTATGCAATATTGGCATTGTCCGGAACTTTTTCGTATAGTTTAAGATAGTAGGGGAGTGCATCCTGGTAATCCCCGTTAACAAAAAAGTATTCCGCTTCAAGGAAATCATCCTGGAGTGTGCTGGCATCCTGCGAAAACAAAGGTGCAGAAAAAAATAAAAACGTTAGAATCGTAATAATTTTGTGGCACATAACTACTGGATTTGCAACAAATTTAATAAAAATTGCCCAAAAACGGCAATTCAGTTTTTCACTCTTTCCTGTCTTCCTTCTTTCTTCTTCGTGTAAGTATTATGAAAAAGAAGATGAGACCTGCTCCTGCTAAAAGCCACAGATACCACAAACATGGTTTTTTCCCGGCAGTCAGGTCTGACCCGGATTGATCTTTCCGGATATCCCGAACAGCATCCTCATTAATAACACTATCTGCAGCACTTTTTTTAATTTCTTCAGAAAGCAGTCCAGCCTGTTTTCCGGTTATGACACTACTATATTCAGGTCTCGGAACATATTGTGTTACAGCTTCTTCTGACTGTTCATCATCCGGTGGCAATGGGACAACATTCTCTGTTGAGACAGTCAACAAAGAGTCTCGTGTTGTCGCCCGGATATTATCTGTACTGTCTTTAACAGGTCCGGGAAAAAAATCAGTTCCTGGCGGGATCGTGTCTGGTATCTCAACATTGTCCGGGTGACTGGTGTGTGGCAGATTAAGTTCCTTTCTGATATGTTCTCCTGCAGGTTTTTCAATGGTTACTTCACGATCAGCCTGTGGAACCATTCGTTCGTATTCCAGCCTGTAAATATCATGCCGGCCGAAACCGT
>Ga0105101_10000971_pt1 | contig 12397 bp, 14 predicted proteins | sample PPLLak21cMay2015_2_FD_87037 | JGI IMG/M metagenome (GOLD analysis project Ga0105101, IMG submission 87037) | Freshwater sediment microbial communities from Prairie Pothole Lake near Jamestown, North Dakota, USA - PPLs Lake P8 Core (1) Depth... | ecosystem: Environmental > Aquatic > Freshwater >... | reverse complement strand
TGCTGGCATTGCTTGTTTCGGGAGTGGTTCGTTCCTTATGTGGCCTATGCGCGTCTTCTGTCTCTTTTCTCTTCCAGCTACACGAGCAATTCTGCACTGCATTCGTGTGCGTTTCCGGAACGCAAATAAACCACATCCGGGATTCACCCGGGCAGTCCGTGATCAGCCTGCCCGCGCACCGCCGCCAATAAAACTCTGTTTACAGCAGCCTGTCAGGCGTGCCGGCGTCGCGCAGCAGGAGTCATGCGCCGCGGCTTGGTTTGCTCCCGCAGGTCGATGCGGGCTTCAGTCAGGAACAAGACCGCACAGGCGCCCAGATCCACCAACAGGCTGATTACCGTGAGTGGGCTGAGCGGCATGACCTTGGCGATGAAAATCAGATAGGCGGACGTGAACCCCACGACCGCCAGGCCGGCGGCCGCTGCACGCACAATTTCGCGCTCCGGATCGTAGGCGGCGATTGCAAACATAATCATCATGCCGATCATGGCAGCCCCGAACATTGCGGTAGTCACGGGATCGTACGGTCCGTTACTGATAAGGCCGTGACTGGCCGCTGGCGCCAGCATCAGCGACAGACCCCAACCCATATACAGTGCGGCGGCGATCAACAAGGTGAATCGAATCTGCGATTCCATGTAACACCTCCTTGAAGTGACTGGAACGAAGCTATACTTTGTGCTCAATGAACACCTTAAGTCTAGTCATTTGCTCGGGATAGCGAACGCTCACCATAAAACCCATGAGTGACATCAGTCAATCCGATTCGCCGGTAAAGGAACACCGCCACCCCATGACACGTGACGACCTGCACATCGCGATCGTGGATCTGTTCGCGCAGGCACGCCGCGAAATCGTGATTTGCAGCCCGGCACTCGATCCGGCGATCTATAACCGCATCGCCCTCACTGATGCGCTCGGGCATTTCATCGCGCGCCTGGCGCGCTGTCGGGTGCGCATCGTGGTGGAGGACACGGAACACATGTTGCTGAGCAGTGTCCGTCTGGTCGAGTTGGCACGGCGCTTCTCGGACAAGATTCTGATCCAACGTCTGGGGGAACCGCACCACGGCCTGACGGAGATGTTCATCGTGGCGGATAGCGAGAGCTGCCTCTTCCAGCAGGATCTTGCCACCATCGACGCCACCCTCGATTTACATGCCCCGCATCTCGCACTCCCGCTCGCACGACGTTTCGAGGATATCTGGGCGGCAAGCGAGCCGGCACCGGGACTGCATAACTTCCGTCTGTGATTGCACGCATGCAGCGTTCCGCCACCACACTGTTGCTTCCGCTGCTTGCCGGCATGCTGCTGGCCAGCGGTTGCGCCAGCACGCCGCAGATCGCCGATGCGCCAGGCAGTGCGCGTCACCAGCAAGCCTCGGAAGTCGCGGCTTCCATGGTCGGCAAACCGTATCGTTACGGCGGCAGCTCGCCGCAGGGTTTCGACTGCAGCGGGCTTGTCCACTTTAGCTACAAACGCGCCGGCTTGAACGTACCGCGCAGCACCAAAACGCAGCGCGGTCAAAGCCGCAAGGTCTCGGTTTCAGGCCTGGCGCGTGGCGATCTGCTGTTCTTCAACCAGGAAGGAAAGCGCTCCTCGCATGTCGGCATCTACCTCGGTGCTAATCGCTTCGTGCATGCCCCTTCGAGCGGCAAGCGTGTGCGCGTGGATAACCTCGACGATGCTTACTGGCGGAAACACCTGATCGATGCGCGCCGCTTCTGACCGGAGCACAATAAAATGAAGCCCCTGGTCCGACAGTTCCTGTGCGCGGTTCTGGCGGGTGTATTTTGTTGCATACCACTATTGTCTCACGCAACCGAAGTGGAACTGCGCGTGATTACGCTGAAACATCGCTTGGCCAACGTCAACTTCCAGGAACTGGTTACGCAGTTACTGGTAAGACCCGGTGAGTGGCTGGATCTTGGCGGTACCGTGGGATCGGTCAATGAGGTGAATCGCCAGATTCTCGGCACCCGGCGCTTCGCGGCCAGCGAGGATTCGCGCTTCCTGATTCGCGTTAAACCGCAGTAGTCCCTCGGGCGGTGGAAGCGGCCCGCGTGAAGGCCTGGCGGGATGACCGGGAACGCCGTCCCTAGGCGGCGTACAGCGTTTCGATCAAGTTACGCAGGGAATTGCCGTCGGTGTGCTGCAGGCTTACGCCCACGCCCTCTTCCGTGCTGCGCACCACCTGGGCGGTGAATCGCTGCGCCACGCCACCGGCCGCCATGACGCTAAAGGCCATGTCCACCAGCGCCCGGTCGGGGAGAAACTGGCCGTCGGTAACGACAAACGCGCCTTCGGAACTGAGGTCGCGGATCTGGCATTCCGGCAACATGAGCATGTTGTAGTAGAGCGCCGCCCCGAGGGATACCGGTATCCGGCGTGTGGCGCGACGTTCTGATTGCATGTTTGGAATAGTCATCCGCCCCCCCTGAAAAATATCCTGCGTTCTGCCTGGCGATATCTAAACGCATCTGCGCCTGTCCTGCAAGCAATGGAACACCTTTCCGATAACATCCGGCAGGAAATGAATGGCGCAATGTGTCGCCACAGGCGCCACCCACTCCCCGCGCCCGGATCGCCGGCTTGCCCCGCTGCCGGCAGGTCCGGCGTAGCGGCCGCAATCACGCGCCGCCGCTGGCCCTGTCGCGTCCCGGCAAGGCAAGCTATAGTCGCCGGTCATGAATAAACGCCTGTACCATACGCTCACGCAACTGCTGTCTCGCCCTACCGCACCATTCCGCGAACAACAGGTGCTGGGTTACGCCCAATCCCTGCTCCAGCGCGCCCACATTCCGCATTTTGTTGATCCGGCCGGAAACCTCGTTATCGGCTGTGCATCACCCGCCGCTTACCGCGCACTCCTGCGCCAGCCGGACAAAGAGCCGGTGCGACTGTTCATCGCGCACATGGATCACCCTGGCTTCCATGGCGAGCGCTGGCTGTCCTCCGGTCGCCTGCAGGTGAAGTGGCACGGCGGCTCGCCGGTGAAACACCTGCGCGGCAGCCGCGTGTGGCTGGCAAACGACAATGGCGGCGTGGCCGAAGGACGAATCGAGCGCGCCAATCTGCTGCCATCACGTCACGCCATCGACAACGCCGAGGTGCGACTGGACCGGCCGCTTGCGGAAGCCTGCCCGGCCACAGCGCTCTATGGCGGATTTCGCTTCCGGGCGCCGATCTGGCGCTCTGGCAAGCGCCTCTACACCCAGGTTGCGGATGATCTGGTTGGCGTGTTTGCCGTGCTGGCGACGGCGCTTGTCCTGAATTCCGGAAAAAAGCGCACACACCCGCCGTTTCTCGGGTTGCTCACACGCGGTGAGGAAGTGGGCTTCGTCGGTGCCATCGCACACTTCGAGCTCGGCTGGCTGGAGCGTGCACGCCGGCCGATCGTGGCCATCAGTCTTGAGACCTCACGCACCCTGTCCAACGCGCGCATCGGCAAGGGGCCGGTGGTGCGGCTCGGCGACCGGCGCACGGTATTCGACCCCGGCTGTTTGCAGATCCTCACGGAAGTTGCCGAACAGGAACTTCCCGGGAAACATCAGCGGCGCGTGATGGACGGCGGCACCTGCGAAGCCACGGCCGCGATCGCCTGGGGGTTGCCCGCAATCGGCATTTCCGTGCCGCTCGGCAACTACCACAACCAGGGACTGGAGGGCGGCCCGGATTGCGCCGGACCGGATGGCCCGGCCCCGGAGTTCGTACACATCGACGATATCGATGGACTACTTCTGCTTTGCCGCGGCCTGATGCAGCCGGGTCTGGACTGGGCGGAGCCGTGGAAAAAACAGCGCGCGCGCCTGCGAAAAAATTATCACCGCTACCAGCGCCATCTGAAAAACAGTCATTTGTGAAGCTCTGAACAAGTACCGTTCGCCCTGAGCTTGTCGAAGCCTGTCCTGAGCGGAGTCGAAGGGGGCGATTCATACAGGCCCTTGATTCCCTGCCTTCCACCGTTCACGCTTCGACAGGCCTGTCCTGAGCGAAGTCGAAGGGCTCAGCACGAACGGAGGACTTAATCAGAACTTCCTTAGCCGCAGGCGAGCGACACGTTCTCGGCGACCCGGATCTGCACATGCGAATCTCGCGCCAGCTCTTTTAAAGAAGTTGGTTACACAAACAACCGCGCTCAGCCACTTACCCGGATGGCTCTACCCGTTAGCATACCGTCGTGGTCTTACGGCCGCTGGCGATCCGAACTGCCACATCCAGCCACAGTCCGTCCGTCGTCACCAAGGTGGCAACCTCTGCGAGGTGCTCCGTGCGAAGCCGGTCGCGCAGTCCTTCTGGCACCTCCTCGACCAGAAGCCGCAGCGCACTGTACCAAACGACTTCCCACCACTCCTGTGGATCACGCAGGTGATACCCGAGTTGCAACTCGTGCACTGTGACATCGGCAAGTCCTGCGTTCTGCAGGAGCGCAATCAAAGACTCGTGCCGGCTCAGTTGCTCCCATGGCGCGGGCTCACTCCAGACACCGGCAAGCTGCGCGATGCGACCGCGCAACAGACCCAACAGCGGCTGGAACGCCTGCGGCGCAAAAACCGCCAGACTCACGCTGCCTTCCGGGCGCGTTACCCGCGCCCACTCGCGCACTGCGGCACCCGGATCCGGTAACCAGACGAGACCGAGGGAACATGCGGTGTGCTGAAAATAGTCGCGCCGAAAATCAAGGCGCGACGCATCCATCGTATGCACATCGATATTGGCGAGACCGAATTTGCTGATTTTCGTCTCAAGTCGTGCGAGCAGGCTCTCGGCAAGATGGATGGCCGTCACGCGGCCGGCCGGACCAACTGCCTGCGCTGCTGCCAGCGCCAAGGCACCGGTGCCGGACAACACGTCCAGGATCTTGTCACCCGGCGCGTAGATCGTCTGAACCACCAGTCGATCGGCGCAGAAGGCCGTGAACCGCAAGGCCTCGCGGTCGGCGCCTTCGGCCCGTGGCGTTCCGCAACGTGATCAGGCGCAGCGGGTCTGTGCCATGTGGCGCCTGCCTGCTTTTCATATTTATACAACTCCTTGTATTTGCAAGAATCTTTATCACCTTCCGGAAAGGGTTCGCATACACGTAGCAGGACAGCCTCCTTGCCGTTAGTCGGCCTGACAAAACCAGCCATCGTTACCACCCCGGTGAACGGAAACGGTTCTGCTATGATTTTTCACAGGAATCTCAGGAATCTGCCGTACCGCCCGGCGCATTCAGGGAAACGATATAGAGAGACATTGTGAGCATTTCATCGAGCATATTCCAGAAACCTTGCCCAGCCTGTGCCGCCAGCGTATCGGTCAGCGCGACGCGCTGTGACTGTGGCCACGACTTTGAATCTTCCGCTCATACCCAGTCGACGCTCGAAACGACCCTCCGCGAAGAAGAATTGTATGAGAGCTATCTTGCCGCGCGTGCAGAACAGGCACGGCAAGCGGCGCGTACCGCGGATGAGGCGCTGGCCAATGATGGAACGAATCCGGAGTTGGCGTCTGCAGCAGCCCTTGCCAGGGAAGTCGCGATCTCCATTGATGGCGATCTTTCTGAACAGCGAAAGAAGCTTGCTGGCATTCGAAACGCGATGCATGAAAAGGGGCAGGCTGCCACACCAGACTTACATGCAATTTATAATGTTACAGAAGAACCAGCGCCACCTCGGCCTGTCATTACATCGGACACACCGATGATGCGCCCGGTTTCAACCACCGATGTCACGCCAAAAGCGCCAACCTGGTCTGCGACCGCGACGCAAAAGGCTGCCGCCGTGCTCGCTACTCTCAAGAGTGCCAAGGCCCGGGAAACCAATGCACGCGCACGGCAACACGCTGCCACCACCAAGGAAAAAAAACAAAAGCTGGAAAACAATCCTTCACCGCTTCAGTCGAAGTCGGCTGCCGCCAGCATCACCAGTACAGCCGCCCCACCGGCTTTTCGACAGGAACAGGCCGCCAGAGCGGAGAAAATCACGCAAGCGCTCAGGTCAGCTGATTCCAAGGACTGTCCAAACTGCACGTCCAGCGTACCCCTGGGAACCACGCGTTGCCGTTGCGGATTTGCTTTCGACACGAGCGGCAGGGACCTGCCCTCCCTCACATTATGCACGGGTGATTTTACCGCCCTGCGCGACAGCCTGAAGCTCAATCTTCGCTGAAGTTTTACCTGCAATTCCACAATAGTTCATCTAAAGACGTGTTTGTGAATTCTGGCTGCCCGGTGTGGGTCTGGCATGTGGCGCAGCAGACTTCCGGACAGACAGGCCTCACGCCCTTCCGTCATGGAAGAATTCCGAGTCTGAAAGTCAACATTGTTGAGGATCTGGCGCCCCGCCGCCCCCTTTTGAGCAATGCGATATATGCAGGAAGCTGTGTTGAGCTGCTATACTTCGTGCTCTGTAAATCTCATATTCTGGGAAATTTAAGGAAAAATGCCGTCGTTCAGGCAGGAAGCAAGGGGCATTACTGGCAAAATGCACACCGACACGCTCAGTGGGCTCACGCTCACGACACGGGATTTTCCGGACTTCCACGCGCTCATCATGGCGTTGCGTTTTCCGATTGGCGTGGCTCAGGTTCTGGAACTTCGCGACCTTATCAACCACAGCGCGGCCGTGTACGAAGAGGCGGCAGACACCCCGCAGAACCGGGAGTTTCGCGAATCACTGGAAGTCGCGATCCAGTCATTCGGCATTGAGAACCGATATCACAACGAACGCCTGGTGCGTGTCCTTAACATGCTGCGTGGCATGCACTATCAGCACATCATCGCCTCGCGTGACACCGAGCGACGCCTGCGCGAACAACAGGCCGAGAACAGGGTCACGCGCCGCAACAGCCTGCGTAACGGAGTACTGGCGCTGCTCACGATGCTGGGAACCGGACTGGCCTGGTTTTCCCTGGAAGGTGCCAGCTGGCCACTTAAACTTCTTCCCTTGACCGCCGCGATTCTCGCGCTCGGTTACTTCCATTCCTTGCCCCTGCTCGACAGGGAGATGGATCGGCTGACACGCGACCTCAATGAGGTGCTGCGCAGGCGCGTGGACACGCTCAACTGGCGCACCCTGATCCACAAGCTGGCATTGCTGCTCGGATACAAGCAAATCCAGGGCATCGATGTGTTCCGGCACGAGCAAACCGACCAGGGCATCGATGGTTCATATCAGCTGCACTGAATGCTGCATTACTCGTCGGTCACGCATCCGTCGCTCGCGTTCTTGACGTTCTTGATGTACTTGTAGAGCGTGCCGCGCGTCGCCTTGTAGGGCGGCATTTTCCACGTCACCTTGCGCTTCGCCATTTCGTCATCATTGACCGCCACACTGAGTTCGTTCCGGTCGGCATCGATGGTGATCACGTCACCGTTCCGGATCAGCGCCAGCGGCCCGCCTTCCTGTGCTTCCGGCACCACGTGCCCGATGATGAAGCCGTGCGAGCCGCCGGAGAAGCGACCGTCGGTCATGAGCGCCACATCCTTGCCCAAGCCGGCACCCATAATCGCCGAGGTCGGTGTCAGCATCTCCGGCATGCCCGGACCGCCCTTCGGGCCTTCGTAGCGGATCACTACTACGTCGCCCTTCTTGATTTCCTTGCGCTCCAGGGCGTGCAGCATGTCCTCTTCCGAATCGTAGACACGCGCCGGACCGACGAAGCGCAGGCCTTCCTTGCCGGTAATTTTGGCCACCGCCCCGCCGGGGGCGAGATTGCCCTTGAGAATCTGGATATGGCCGCTCGCCTTGATCGGTTTCTCAATGGGCAGAAGCACGTCCTGCCCGGCCTTGAGGCCCGGCAGGTCCTTCAGGTTCTCGGCAATGGTCTTGCCGGTCACCGTCAGGCAGGAACCATCGATCAGGCCCTTTTCCAACAGGTATTTCATCACCGCCGGGATGCCGCCAACATTGTGCAGGTCCTCCATGACGTATTTGCCGGAGGGCTTGAGATCGGCGAGGAACGGCACGCGATCGCTGACTTTCTGAAAGTCATCGATGGTAAGCGGCACATCCACTGCACGCGCCATGGCGATGAGATGCAACACTGCGTTGGTCGAGCCGCCGAGGGCCATCACGATCACCATGGCGTTCTCGAACGCCGCACGCGTCATGATGTCGCGCGGCTTGATGTCTTGCTCGAGCAGATGCTTGATCGCCAAACCGGCGCTCAGGCACTCGGCGAGCTTGCCCGAATCGACCGCCGGCGTGGACGAGCTGTACGGCAGCGACATGCCGAGCGCCTCGATGGCGCTGGCCATGGTGTTGGCGGTGTACATGCCGCCGCACGCGCCCGCCCCCGGGCAGGAATGGTGCACGATGTCCTGGCGTGTCGGCTCGTCGATTTTGCCGGCGATGAACTCGCCGTAGCTCTGGAACGCCGAGACGATGTCGAGCGTGTGGCCGTGCGAATGCCCGGGCTTGATGGTGCCGCCGTAGATCATGAGCGCAGGACGGTTGAGACGGCCCATGGCGATCAGGCAGCCGGGCATGTTCTTGTCACAGCCGGGAATGGTAACCAGCGCGTCGTACCACTGCGCGCCCATCACGGTCTCGATCGAATCGGCAATGATGTCGCGCGATTGCAGCGAGTACGACATGCCGTCGGTGCCCATAGAGATGCCGTCCGACACGCCAATGGTATTGAAGCGCAGGCCGACCAGGCTGGCCGCCAGCACGCCTTCCTTCACCTTCGCGGCAAGATCGTTGAGATGCATGTTGCAGGTATTGCCCTCCCACCACACCGAGGCGATACCGACCTCGGGTTTGGCCATGTCGGCGTCGGTCAGGCCGGTACCGTACAGCATGGCCTGGGAAGCACCCTGCGACTTGGGCTCGGTGATGCGGGCACTGTAACGGTTCAGCTTGCGACTCATGACCTTCCTCGGAACTGCCTGATGGGAAACGGCGATTTTACTCTATCCGGGGCAGCGGCTTAAACCCGCGCTACAGCCACTTTTTGCGCCGGTAATAGAAATACATCGCCACACCGATTCCAGCCATGCCCAGTAGCGCCAGCGGGTAACCCCAGCGCCACTCCAGTTCCGGCATGAAGCGAAAGTTCATGCCGTAGATGCCGGTAATGAAAGTCAGGGGAATAAAAATGGTCGAGATCACTGTCAGCACCTTCATGATCTCGTTCAGGCGCGTGGTGAGCAGCGACAGGTGATTTTCGAGCATGCCGGACAACACATCGCGATAGGTCTCGACCGTGTCGATGACCTCGATGGTGTGATCGTACACGTCCTTGAGGTACACGCCGGTGGACGCGCGGATCAGCGGCGTTTCGGCACGTTGCAGGGTGTTGATCATCTCGCGCAGCGGCCAGACCGCCTTGCGCAACCAGATCATCTCACGCTTGAGGAGATGAATGGTGCGCGCCACATCACCGGCGCGGTTCGCCAGCATGCGTTCGTCGAGCACTTCAATCTGCTCACCAAGCTTCTCGAGCAGCACGAAATAGCCGTCTACGATCGCATCAATCAGCGAGTACACCAGATAATCCGCGCCCTCGCGGCGCAAGCGGCCCTTGGAGGTGCGCAGGCGTTCGCGGATCGGATTGAAGGCATCGCCGGCGATGCCTTCCTGGAAGGAGATCACGAAATTCGGGCCGACAATCAGGCTGATCTGTTCGCCCACAACCTCCTGCCTGGCCGCCTGCAGGGACAGCATGCGCATCACGATATAAAGATACCCGCCGTAGTCCTCGACCTTGGGACGCTGGCCGGTGTTGGCAATGTCTTCGAGCACCAGCGGATGCAGGCCGAACACCGTGCCGAACTGCTCGAGTAGGTCGATCTGGTGCACGCCTTCGATATTGATCCAGGTGACGCCCGGCCGGCTCAGCCAGGTCCGGCAGGCCGAGACATCCGTCACCTCCTCTTCGACCAGCTGCTCGCCGTCGTAATGCATCAGACTCACGCGCGGCGCGCCGGTCTTACGCTCACCGATATGTACAGGTGTGCCCGGCGGCAGGCCGGACTTGCGGGAACGCTTGTGGGGCAGTCGGGGCATACGGGGTCGTGATTGACGTTACGCCGCGATGCACACGGCTGTTATGGGATACGCTATCATAGCGTGTGTCATCCCTGCACCCCCGAGGCTGCGTGTATTCCCTGATCCGCTCCCTGCTGTTCACGCTCGACGAGGAACGCAGCCATGACCTGACACTCGGCCTGTTGCAGACCGCCTACCGGGTGCCGGGTGTCGCCACCCTGGTGCGCCGGCGGTACGCCGATCGCACCCCGTCCCTGCCGGTGGAGGTCATGGGGCTGCGCTTCCCAAACCCGCTGGGTCTGGCTGCCGGCCTGGACAAGGAGGCGCGCTGTTTCGCGCCGCTGCGCGATTTCGGTTTCGGCTTCCTCGAACTCGGCACGGTCACGCCGCAGCCGCAGCCGGGCAATCCGAAGCCGCGCTTGTTTCGCCTGAGGCGCCACGCGGCCATCATCAATCGCATGGGATTCAACAGCTCCGGACTTGAGACCTTTCTGGGAAACCTCGCGGCGCAACCGCGCCGCGGGCTGATCGGTATCAACCTCGGCAAAAACAAGCTCACGCCGGAGGCGCAGGCAATCGACGATTACCTGACCGGCCTGCGCGCCGTGTACGCGCACGCTGATTACGTGACCCTGAACATCTCCTCGCCCAATACCCCCGGTCTGCGTGCCCTGCAGGACGAAGCGCCGCTCGCCGCCTTACTCGCAGCCCTCAAGAATGAGCAAAACCTCCTGGCGCGAACCCATGGTCGGCATGTGCCGATCGCCGTCAAGATCGCGCCCGACCTGGACGATAATGGAATCGATGCCATCGCGCGCCTGCTGGTGGCGCACAAAATGGATGCGGTGATCGCCACCAACACCACCATTACTCGCCCCGGTCTCGAACAAGAGCCGCAGGCGCGCGAAACCGGCGGACTCAGCGGCCGGCCGCTGCGCGCCCTGTCGACGCAAGTAATCCGTCGGCTGCATTCGACCTTGCAGGGACGCATCCCGATTATCGGTGTGGGCGGCATCGGCAGTGCCGATGATGCCTGGGAGAAACTGGTCGCTGGTGCCGACCTGATCCAGCTGTATACGGCATTCATCTATCAGGGCCCTGGCGTCGTGAAAGAGATCGTCCGCGGGCTGGCAGAGAGAATACACGCGCAGGGCGCCTCGAACCTGGCCGATGCGTTGCAGCGCGTGCGCATCAACTGACTCTTGACCGGTATAGGCAAGCACCATGGGCCGCGACGCACCGAAGCTCGTTATTGAGGGCATCACTCTGGACGGCGTGGTTTTCCGTCCGAGCGACTGGATCGAGCGCCTTATCGATACACTGTTCTCGTATGGCGAGGACCGGCGTACCCGTTCTGGACCATACTCCGGCCCCGACCGACGTCGCCGGCAGGTAGACTTTCTGCGGGCGCAGATGATCGACGGCCGCAAATGCCTGGTGGTGGATACGCGACTGCGTGATGCGAACCCGGCTGCCTACCGCTTCTTGCTGGAATTCATCGAGAACAATCAGCTGCAAATGCAGGAGACCGGACGCCTAAAACCCGCCTCCCCGGGACCGTCTTAACCGGCGCCCAGACCCGTGTGCCGCGCACACGGGCAACCGCCGGGAAAGAATTCTGGTTCGCGAACAAACGTACTATCTGACCGCTGTAGGCTCTGCTCGCCACAGGCGATGCAGATCGGCGGCCAGAACCTCGATACCGATTCCGCCAGGGTACATCATCTGCACTCGACCCTCGTTGTCGAGCAGATAGAGCAACGACGAGTGCACCATGGTATACGCGATCGCGGTTTTGCCCTGAAAGCGCCGGGTCAGCACACCGAAATCATTCGCCACTGCCTGCAACGTCTCCGGTTCGCCGGTCAGGCCGATAATGCGGGGGTCGAATTTCTCCACAAACTCCTTCATCGCCTTGGTGTCGTCGCGCGCACTGTCGATGCTGATAAACACCACCTGTAGTTGCGCACTCTCGGCGCCCAGCTCATTGAGCAACAGCTTGGTCTTGTGCAGCGTCATCGGACAGACATCCGGGCAGTGGGTGTAGCCGAACACCACCAGCTGCCAGGCACCGACACCGGACGGAAACAAGACTTCGTGTGCGTGCTGGTCGACGAATTTGTGTGGTTGCACGACTCGCGGCGGCTCGACCGCCAGCCCTTGGCGTCCGGCGGCCTGCGAGGCGGGCGATCCGGGGAACATCACCACCAGCCCGATCATTGCCAACAATCTGGCCAGACTCATTGAATGGCCCCCAGCACGGCGCGGCGCTCGCGCGGCAGTTGCGTCGGACTGAAATCGGCCGGTGCCTGCGCACAGTCCGGCCACAGCGGCTGATCCGGCACCAAACGCTGGAGTGCATCAAACAGTGCCTGCACGGAATCCGGGTTGGCATACAGCACGCCGTGCGCGTACTTTTCCCG
>Ga0105101_10000969_pt1 | contig 12404 bp, 12 predicted proteins | sample PPLLak21cMay2015_2_FD_87037 | JGI IMG/M metagenome (GOLD analysis project Ga0105101, IMG submission 87037) | Freshwater sediment microbial communities from Prairie Pothole Lake near Jamestown, North Dakota, USA - PPLs Lake P8 Core (1) Depth... | ecosystem: Environmental > Aquatic > Freshwater >... | reverse complement strand
TTTCAGAGATGAAGAGGGAAGAGACGTTCTTCTTTTCATAGATAATATTTTCCGGTTTACTCAAGCCGGTTCCGAAGTAAGTGCGCTTTTAGGACGTATGCCTTCTGCAGTAGGATATCAGCCTAACCTGGCTACTGAAATGGGAGCGCTTCAGGAAAGGATTACTTCAACAAATAAGGGATCTATTACATCGGTGCAGGCGATTTATGTCCCGGCAGATGATTTAACCGACCCCGCACCGGCTGCGGCATTTGCTCACCTAGACGCTACTACAGTTTTAAGCAGACAAATATCGGAGCTTGGAATTTATCCGGCAGTTGATCCTCTTGACTCAACTTCAAGAATTCTCGAGCCGGGAACCATCGGCCAGGAACATTATGATGTGGCCAAGCGCTGCAAAGAAATTCTACAGCATTATAAAGATCTTCAGGATATTATTAATATCCTAGGAATGGATGAATTATCCGATGAGGATAAAATAATTGTAAGAAGAGCAAGAAGAATACAAAGATTTTTCAGCCAGCCCTTCTTTGTTGCTGAACAGTTTACGGGACGCAAAGGGAAGTATGTAAAGCTTACTGATACAATTAGAGGATTTAAAGAGATAATAGACGGGAAACACGATGATCTGCCTGAAGCTGCGTTTATGTATGCCGGAACAATTGAAGATGCCGTGGAACAAGCCAAACGGATGGAACAATGAACCTTGATCTGGAAATTATTACACCTCAGAAAGTATCATATAAAGGCCAGGTGCAGTCGGTAACTGTTCCGGGTACTCTCGGAAGTTTTCAAATTTTATACAATCATGCTCCGCTGATCAGCACATTGGAAGTCGGTGTAATAAAAATAAAAGCTGCCGGAGATAAGACTGAATACTACGCTACCGGCGGCGGAACTGTAGAAGTTTTGCAGAATAAAGTACTAATCCTTGCCGATTCACTTGAATTTGCGGAAGACATAGATATCGGGAGGGCGAAACAAGCTATGCAGAGAGCGAAGGAGAGACTTGAAAATAAAAATGAAAAAGTTGATGTTGCCCGTGCAGAAGCGGCCTTAGCGAGAGCGGTAAACAGGCTGCAGATTGCGGAGAAATATTTTACAAAGGCTGATTAGCATGTTTCTCATTTTATAAATTCAAATACCCATTCCCCATAATTAATGCTTTCAATGCAGCATTCTCCGTTAGTTTAATTTCAAGATTTTTAAAATGCTCAATCAAAAAATTGATTCTTTCATCTTCCTTTTTAATGGTTAAAAGCTTCTGCTGCTGTTCTAAAGTTAAACCCGATTTCTCTGCAATTTTAAAAGATTTTACCCTGGCTTTATAGTAAAGCTGCCAGAATGAATCTTCCAGTTTATATTGAGCTTTCACCAGAATGCTGCTGAATGATGATTCAAGCTGATTAAGCAGTGTTTTGCTTGTTTCAGGATTTAAATCATTATATTCTTCTACCTCGGCTAATGAATATCCGAAGGGATGCTTGCTTGTTTCTTTTATCAAAAATCTTTCTTTACCGGTTACAATAATGTCCATTTCTCCACCGGAATATTTCCGCAGCACTTTTGAAACTTCAACATAGCAGCCGATTTCGTAAATTTTGCCGTTAACATTTAATACTATTCCGAAGCCTTCTTTTTTTTCAACGCAGCGGTTGATTAATCTTTTATATCTTTCCTCAAAAATATGAAGCGGGATTTTTGAGAAAGGAAATACAACCAGATTCAGCGGAAAAATGGGAATAATTGAATTCAATTTCTACTCCAAAAAATAAAAGCGGATCTGCTTGATCCGCTTGAGAAAATAATTGGTACTAAAAAATCAGAGAACCTGTTAAATCTAGATCAGCGTTTATTTTGACTCGGAAAATCTTTTTGTTGCTTCATCCCAATTTACAGTGTTCCACCAGTTCTCAATATATTCGGGCCTCCGGTTCTGGTACTTCAAATAATAAGCATGTTCCCAAACATCTAATCCAAGAACAGGTTTGCCTTTTACTTCGGCAACATCCATAAGCGGATTGTCCTGGTTTGGGGTTGAGGTTATTGCCAGTTTTCCGTCGGCTATAACAAGCCATGCCCACCCGGATCCGAAACGGCCGACGCCTGCATCGCTGAACTGTTTTTTAAATGCTTCAAATGAACCGAAAGCAGAATTAATTGCTTTTTCAAGATCGCCCTTCGGGAAACCTCCTCCGCCTTTTTTCATAAGCTGCCAGAATAAAGAATGATTATAATGACCGCCTCCGTTGTTTCTTACGGCAGCTGGATATTTCGAAACATTTTTCAGAATATCTTCAATCGATTTATTCTGGGCATCGGTTGCCTCAATGGCTTTATTTAAATTTGTTACATATGCATTATGGTGCTTCGTATGATGAATCTCCATTGTCTGCTTATCAATATACGGTTCGAGTGCATCATAAGGATAGGGCAGCGAAGGCAATTCGAATTTTGCCATTAAATTATTCCTCCTTTGTTAGATTAAAAAATTTTCGTGAATGAGGAAAAATAGAAATTTTCGTCAGTCTTATGTGTGATCAGACGCCGAAAGATTCACCGCATCCGCAGGATTTAGCTGCATTAGGATTATCGAAGATAAAACCTTTACCGTTTAATCCGTCGGTAAAATCGAGTTCGGTTCCGCTTAGATAAAAAAGACTTTTCCCGTCGACAAAAAGCTTTATGTTTTTTTCATGAATAATTGTGTCTCCCTCTCTGGATTCGGCATCGAAACCTAATGCATATTTCAGTCCTGAGCATCCTCCTCCTTTAACACCTACTCTCAAACCGTAATTTTCCGGGATACTGTTCTCTTCCATTATTTTAACTATTTCCTGCGCTGCTTTATCGGTAATTTTTATTTCGTTTTCAACTTGGATATCAGACATATCATTCCTTCATCTTATGATTAATTTATTTTTGTATCATTCAGTTAGATAATAAAATTCAGCAATTGTTTCAACAAATCTGCTATTGAAATGGATCCCCTGGAATCTGTGTCACAAATTCAGGGTAATTTACTTTCCATGCTGAATCCTTAATTTTAACAAATTTGCCTTCCTGTTCAAAGAAGCTGCTCAGTTCTTCGGCCATTTGTTCCGATTCTACATACGAAAGCTCAATATCTTTTTGTCTCATAAACTTTTCCAATCCGTACTGCAAATCCCTGAAAAAGAATACGGAGTTGTGAAACATTGGATATTGAAGTTTTAAAAATTTAAGAAATACAGATGAATCCGATTTAATTTCTTCAATATATTTTTTCATAGGTTCTTTCATATTTTCTCCTTAAAATTTTCCCTTAATTGAAATTCAGGTGATTCCGCCCGCTTTTGTTTAACAATCCGGACAATCTTTTCTATCGTGTAGTCAATTTCCTCTTCGGTATTAAATCTGCCTAATCCGAATCTGATCGATGAACGGGCCAAATCATCAGGCAAACCGATTGCTTTTAATACGTGGCTCGGTTTTAATGATGCCGAGGTGCAAGCTGAGCCTGTGGCAACTGCAATTTCCCTCGCGCTGCTCATCAGATTTTCGGCCTTGACATATTTAAAGCTTAAATTTAAATTATTCGGCAGCCGGTCTTCAAGAGATCCGTTAAGATAAACATCTTCAAGCTGTGAATTTATCCCGGAATAAAGTTTATCTCTCAGTCTTTTTAAACGCGATGCTTCCTTCTCCATATTATTGTAGCAAATCTCAACCGATTTTCCAAAACCGACTATACCGGCAACGTTTAACGTACCCGGTCTTAAATTATTCTCGTGGCCGCCGCCGTAAAGAAGGGGAGTAATTTTTAATCCGGATTTAATATATAATGCACCCACTCCTTTAGGTCCGTAAATTTTGTGAGCCGAAAAGGAAGCGATGTCGATATTAAAATCCTCTACATCGAAAGGAATTTTCCCGAAAGCCTGAGCAGCATCGGTATGAAAGATAACTCCTTTTTTCCTGCATATTGCACCTATTTCTTTTACATTATTTATTATTCCGATTTCATTGTTTGCAGTCATTATCGAAACAAGCAGCGTCTTTTCAGTTATAGAGTTCTCGAGCTGAGTCAAGTCTATGAATCCGTTTTTATCAACCGGGAGCAAAGTAATTTCAAAACCTTTTCCTTCCAATACCTTTAATGAATCTAAAACTGCATTATGTTCCATTACGGATGTAATTACATGATTCCCTTTTTTGGATAAAGATTCGCACAAACCGAAATGTGCAAGGTTAATCGATTCCGTGGCGCCGCTTGTAAAAATAATCTCTTTAGATTTAGCATTAATAAATTCCGCAATTGTTTTCCTGGCTTTCACTACCGCGCTCTCAGCTTCCCATCCGAACGAATGGATCCGGCTCGATGCATTTCCAAACTTCTCCATTAAGTAAGGTTTCATGGCCTCGAATACTTCCGGATCGACAGGTGTTGTTGCGTGATTATCTAAATATATCGGGAATTTCATTCTTTAATACTGTCTTTAAATTATTTAATACATTAAAATTTGGTGCAAACGTAGCTATTTACAAAGTAAAAAATCAATGTATAATAAAAGTGATGAAACAAGAGAAAGTAAATTATTTCAAAAGAATCAATTTTTTTGTGCCGGAAAATTTATCTGCCTGCAGCCTGTAAAAATATACGCCGCTAGAAAGGTTAATTTGGCCGGCTGAAAATTCTATCTCATAATTCCCGGGTGATTTTTCCTCATTTACTAGCTTGAAAATCAAGGATTTAGCCGGATTTTAAAAAAAATTTTCTAATAAATAGATTAGGATTCAAAACCCAAGCATGCCGATAGAGGATTTGGCAAAATCCACTAAAGGAGTAAAATATATTCCGAAGAGTAAAATCGGAATTAAGAGTATAACCAGCACAACTGCGTTGAAAGGTGAGACAGAAAACCCGGCTACTTTAGATTCCGTTTTTACTAGGTACATATGCTTAAGTATCCGGATATAATAATAGAGAGAAACCACAGTATTTAATAATGCAATAACGGCTACGGTAACCATTTCGGCATCAATAAGAGCAAGAAACAAATAAAGTTTGCCTATAAATCCTGCTGTAGGAGGGATGCCTGTCAGCGAGATAAGAAATATTGTCAGAGAGACTCCAAGAAGTGGAGCCGAGTAGCCTAAACCGTTGTAATCATCCAACTCTTCGCTTCCAATTTTATTAGCTATCAGCATAACTATAAAAAATGCACCAAGATTCATGAAAGCATATACGGCAAAGTAAATGAGAATAGCGACGAGCCCTTGTTCGGACATTACTACCAGACCTAATAAAATGTAGCCGGCATGAGCTATGCTTGAATAAGCAAGCAGTCTTTTAACATTGTTCTGCCAGATAGCGGCAAAATTCCCCAAAGTCATGGTAAGAATTGAGATTAAAATTAAAAAGCTTTTCCAATCAATAACATTAATCAACTGCCAGTAACCGGTTGAATCAATATTGTAAACAAATATAATTTTAATAAATCTTATCAGTAAAGCGAATCCTGCTGCTTTACTAGCTATTGAAAGATAAGCAGTTATTGTAATAGGTGCGCCTTCATAAACATCCGGAGTCCAGAAGTGAAAAGGAGCCGCGGAAATTTTATATCCGATACCGGCAAAGATTAAAAGGGATGAAAGAACAAAAGTCAGTCCCTCTATTGATTGGCTCTCCAATGCAGAATTGATTTCATAAAGATTTGTAGTGCCGGTCATTCCGAATATGATGGAAATCCCGAAGAGCATTATTCCGGAAGAGACACTTCCGTAAATAACATATTTTAGGGAAGCCTCGCTGTTTCTTAATGACTGCTTTGTAAAACCGGCAAGCACATACGATGAAAGCGATACTAATTCGAGCGAAAGATATACTAGAATAAGATCGGCGGAAGAGATCATGAAGAACATGCCGAGAATCATGCCGAATATTAGCGTGTAATATTCGCCGTGGCGTTCAAATACTTTCTTTATTTCGTCGGAAGATATTGAAAAAAAGATTACAAATACAGATGCCAGCAGTACAATCATTTTAAAGAATGCACCGAAAGAATCAATGCTCATCAAACCGGCTGATCCGTCCGGTGAAGATGCGGAATTGTTCATCCCGAACTGCCCGGTTACAAAAAAGGCTGCTGCAAGAAGTCCGGCTATACCGATAAAAGGAAGAGCTTTTTTATTTCTAAAGATAAGATCAAATGCCGCAAGCAGAACAATTGCAACTGAAACAGCAATTTCAGGTTTGATCAAGCTTAAACTGTCGGTAATATAGCTGAGACTATTTTGCACTTCGTTCCTTAATTAAAAATTCCCAATTGAGCTAAAAAATGTCTGAGAGTCTGCCATGAACTTTACAATTGAATTTACGGAAGAATTCATCAAATCGAGCATTGCAGATGGATAAACTCCCAGGAAAATAATTATAAGGCTTAACGGTACGAGCATAGCATATTCCCTGAAATCCATATCCGGGAGCTGTTTCCATTTGTCATCGAGTTTGCCGAGATAAACTCTCTGGAGAGTCCATAGCATATAACCGGCACCCAGTAAAATTCCAAGCGTAGAAATTATTGCTAATATTCTTATATCAGCGAAGCCGAAGCTGCCGAGAAAAACAAAAGCCTCGGAAATAAATCCGCTTAAACCGGGAAGCCCGATCGCGGCAAAGAATGCGAGTGTTGTGAATCCGGTATAAACAGGCATTTGAACTGCCAGTCCGCCGAAATCATTAAGTCCTCTGGTATGAGCTCTGTCGTATATAATTCCCACAATAATAAAGAGCATTGCGGTAATTGTACCGTGGTTGAACATCTGGAGGATCGCTCCCGAAATACCGATAGTATTTAGTGATGCCATACCGAGCATTACAAAACCCATATGCGAAATCGAGGAATAAGCAATCAGCTTTTTGTAATCCTTCTGGGCCATTGCACATAAAGCACCATAAATAATATTGATCATTCCGAATAATGCGATATACCATATAAGATCTCTTGTAATTTCCGGAAACATCGGGTAATTAACTCTTAATATTCCGTAAGTGCCCATTTTTAAAAGTACACCTGCAAGAATAACGCTTATTGCAGTGGGTGCTTCGACATGTGCATCGGGAAGCCAAGTATGGAACGGAAACATCGGAATTTTTATTGCAAACCCGACAAATAACGCCAGAAAAGCCCAAAATCTAAGGTTATTTGGATTTAGGGGCGAAAGTATTCCGGTATTGGTATAGCTAGACGTATCCATCATTGTAAGCATATTAAATGTGAATACCTTTGACCCGTCTGCCAGGGTTTCCATCGAGCTGAAATATAATCCGATTACTGCAATCAGAATAAACACGCTTCCGAATAAAGTATACAAGAAAAATTTTATTGCAGCATATTCTCTTCTCGGGCCGCCCCAGATTCCAATCAGAAAGTACATCGGGAGAAGCATTAATTCCCAGAAAATGTAAAAGAGGAAAAAGTCGAGCGCCACAAAAACTCCCATCATGCCTGTATCGAGAAGGAGGAAAAGTGCAAAGTATCCTTTAATTGATTTCGGAATATTCCAAGAAGCCAGAGTAGCAATAAATGTAATCAAACCTGTTAAAAACACTAGCGGAGCACTCAGACCGTCGATGCCTAGAAAATAATCCACTTTGATTCTGCCGATCCAGGAAAAGCCGGTAATATCGATCCATCTGAATTTTTCAATATACTGGAATGATGCGGGATCAAAAATCCCTCCCTTTGAATAATCGAAATTAAGGAGGAGAAATCCCGATACAATCAGCTGAATCCCGGTTATCAAAAGTGTTAAAAGCTTTATCGGTTTTTCCTGAGCCTTAGGGATGAAAAGAATTATAATCATCCCGAGAATCGGGAGAAAAGTTATTAAAGATAAAAAAGGAAAATTTTCCATTTGTCTGCCTAAAGTGTCTTAAATAAAAATAATAGTATAACTAATGAAAATATTACCAGGACAACATAAGTCTGAACTTTGCCTGTCTGCAGCTTTCTGAATCCCAGACCTAAAATGCCGCTCAAGTACGCGCTCAGATTTACAAAACCATCTACCACATTATTATCGAAGAAGCCGCTTGCTCTGGAGAACAGTTTTGTAATTGCAGCCGATCCGTCGACAATTCCATCAATCACTTTCAGATCGAACCAAGCTAAAAACCTGCTAAAAGCCAGAGTACCGGCAACAAAAGTCTTATCATAGATTTCATCAAAGTACCATTTATTATACGATAACTTGTACAGCGGCTTTACTGCCGATGCAATTTTATCCGGATTAATTTTCTTCCATTGATACATCAAAAAAGCAATAAAAATTCCTGTCAGTGCTACAAATAAAGAAAGCAGCATCGCCGGATTATGTGCATGATGAACCGCTTCCGTATAAGTTTCCGAATAAATTACTTCTTCCTTAAGAAGATCCACTTTACCTGCTTCAACATCTGCTGCATCAGTTTTCATGAAAGAATATCTTGAATTTTCCGGAACTGAAATTTCGGGCACTTTAATCCATTTCGACAAAACCCATCCCTGATCGGCATTGAAAGGATTAGGAGTATACCAGATAAATATCGACAGCGCGGAAAGAACAACTAACGGCATTGCCATTGCAAATTTGGATTCATGTGCATGTTCATATTTCTCTTTATTCTTCGGTTCGCCATGGAATGTAAGAATAATTAACCTGAACATGTAAAATGCAGTCATCATTGCTACTAAAAATCCCACAGCAGGGAAGAGCCAATGGCCTGTAACGGAAGCGAACGCAAAAGTTCCTGCTAAGATTCCGTCTTTGCTTAAAAAGCCGGAAGTCAAAGGAATACCGGATAAAGCAAGTGAAGCAATCAAAAATGTAGCATAAGTAAGGGGCATCTTCTTCCGAAGTCCGCCCAAATTTTGAATATCCTGCTCATGATGCATTGCATGAATAACCGAACCGGAACCGAGGAATAAGCACGCTTTAAAGAAAGCATGAGTGATCAAATGGAAGAATGCAAAAGTATATGCTCCTACTCCAAGCGCCATTATCATGTATCCAAGCTGGCTTACAGTTGAATAAGCCAGAACTCTTTTAATATCGTTTTGCGTTAAAGCGATTGTAGCAGGAATAAATGCAGACAACATCCCAATAATTGCTATAACAAATAATGCATCTCCGGTTAAAATTGTAAATACTCTTGTAACAAAATAAACACCGGCTGCTACCATAGTTGCAGCATGTATTAAAGCGCTGACAGGCGTCGGACCTTCCATTGCATCGGGAAGCCAGACATGCAGGGGGAATTGCGCCGATTTTCCTACCGCTCCGCAGAAAATTAGTATTCCCATTACGGTGAGCCAGAATTCACTGTTAAACGGCAGTACTCCCTGTGAAATCTGGGCGAATATTTTATCGAATGAGAAAGTATTATAAGTAAAAAAGATCATCAAAATTCCGGTAAACATCCCTATATCGCCGATCCTGTTTACAATGAAAGCCTTCTTCCCGGCATCGGAAGCGGATTTCTTCTCAAACCAGAAACCGATCAGCAAATAAGATGACAGCCCCACTAATTCCCAGAAAATATACATCATCAAGAAATTATGGGTGAGTACAATTCCGCTCATTGAAAATGTAAACAAACCGAGGTAAGCAAAATACCTGTTGTACCTGGGATCCCCCTTCATGTAATCAATTGAAAAGATATGAACCACCATGCTTATCAATGCTACGGTGGTTATCATAATCACCGAAATATTATCAAGCAGTATTCCGAGCTGTATATCAAGCGTACCGATAATTGGTACATTGGTATATTTTATCCAGCTAAACTCCGATGTTATATCTTTGTACAGATAGCCGGACAATTTGAAATAAGCAAGCAGAGCTGATAGAATAAACATTAAGATCAGTATTGCATTTTCAAATACGTACGCTGATTTTATTCTTTTGCCGGAGAAAAGAGTCACTACAGCTCCCAGAAGAGGGAGGAAAAGAATTACAACAGCAATTTTAACTAGTGATGATTCAGACATTTTTTTCTATTTTTAATAAAATTTCTTTAATGATTTCAGGTTCAAGATCAAGTTCAGGCTCAGGATTAAGTTCATTTTCAAGTTACTTGGACCTGCCTGCGGCAAGGCAGGCTTACACTTGAACTTGAACTTTAACTTTGTCATTCTTTCAAAGTATCGATCTCATCAACATTAACAGTTGAGAATGTTTTATAAATATTTAACACTATTGCCAATGCGACTGCGGCTTCTGCAGCGGCAAGTACGATAACAAAGAGTGCAATTAATTGGCCCTGCAGTCCGAAATTTCCGTATTTTGTAAACGCCACGAAATTTATGTTTGCCGCGTTAAGAATTAATTCAATTCCCATTAAGACCATTACGGCATTTTTCCTTGTTACAATTCCTAAAATCCCTAAGGAGAATAAGATTGCACTGACAAACAAAAAATGATTTAATCCTACTTGAGCCATTTTATTTTCTTGCTAAAGTTGCTGCTCCAATAAGAGCAATTAATAATATCATTCCGAGAAGCTCAAAAACAATTATATATTCCTGCATCAGCATTGTGCCCAGACCGGCAAGAGTAAAATCGGGGATCTGGTTTTCACCGGTCTTCCAATTTGTATGGAATAATGTGAATGCTAATATTCCCGCAAACAATCCTACTCCAATTGCAGCCGGTACAACCTGCCAGGTACCGGTTTTAATTTGAACCGATGTTATTTTACTAGTGAGCATTACACCAAACAGGAGAAGAATTAATATTCCGCCTATGTAAACAATTAATTGCACTATTGCGACAAAATCTGCGCCTAATAAAACATACAATCCCGTAACACCGAAAAATGTAAATAAAAGAAAGAAAGCAGACCGTACAATATTCCGCACTGTAACAACAAAATAAGCTGATATTATTGTTACAGCAGCAAACAAATAAAATATAAGATCGTATATGCTCATTTAATTTTATTTTTGTGAATCGCTTGTTTTGTTTTCAGCCGGAGGATCAATTACCTGGGGATTAGTTTTTACAACATTTTCCTTGTTCTGACCATCACCCATAGGCTGCGGAATTTTTTTCTCCACCGGTTTAACTTCTGCAGCAGCTTTTTTTGCGGCTTTCTCTACTTCAAATTTTGCCAGGTTATTTTTCTTTTCAGCAATTTCTTCGGGTGTCAGAGTGATAAAGCTGTATACGAGATTTTCTCTTTGAAACTCCGAAAATTCATATGCATTAGTCATATAAATGCATTCCGTTGGACATGGAAATACGCACAACTGGCAGTAGCAGCATTTTGCCAGGTCAATGTCAAACTGTGTTACCCAAAGCGCTTTCTTTTTTCCGTTAGATGTTTTGCCCAGATCTTCCGTCGGTAATGCTTTAACTGTTTCAATAGTAATGCAGTCAACCGGGCATGCACGCGCACACTGATCGCAGCCGATACAGTCATCCATATTAACATATAACCGGTTTCTTTCACGCTCAGGGAGTTCTAATTTTACATCAGGATATTGGATGGTAACTGCCGGAACAAAAAGATGCTTGAAAGTTACTTTCATCCCGATAAAAATTGTGGATAAAGCTTTCCAGATATTTGAAATATATTCGTTCATAAGTCTTGTTAGATATGCCAGATTTTCGAAATCTGGCATATCTTTCTTCCTTAAATAACAGTAATTAGTCCTACTAAAATCAAATCTACAAAGGCAATCGGAATTAAGTATTTCCAGCAGACGGCCATAAGCTGATCGACACGTAAACGCGGTAAAGTCCAGCGCAACCACATCTGTACAAATACAAAGAAAACTCCCTTAGCTACAAACCAGAAAAACTGCTCGACAGGTATTAACCAGGGAATATTAAACAGATCTCCGAGGTAGCCGATGGGGGATTGGTATCCGCCTAAAAACAATGCTGAAACAACGGCTGACACAGCAAACATGTTTGCATATTCAGCAAGGAAAAACATTGCAAACTTCATCCCCGAATATTCGGTATGGTAGCCGGATACTAATTCCGATTCTGCTTCAGGAATGTCGAAAGGAGTTCTATTTACTTCCGCCAGCGTACTGATATAGATAATTAAAAATGCAATTATCATTAAAGGAGCTAAAAAGAATTTATCTATTCCAAGATCGGGCCCGCCGAAGATCATCCAGTTCCAGAAATATCCTGTCTGCATTTCGCTTAATGTATGGAGATTTAGAGTTCCCGTAATCATTATAACCATAAGAATTACGAGCATGGTTGGAATTTCGTAGCTGATAATCTGGGCTGCGGACCTCATTGCACCAAGCAATGAATATTTATTGTTTGATGCCCAGCCCGCCATTAAAATTCCGGCAACAACTAATCCGGAAACTGCTACGATAAAGAAAATTCCCAAATCAATATTGGAACCGATAAAT
>Ga0105101_10000963_pt1 | contig 12433 bp, 8 predicted proteins | sample PPLLak21cMay2015_2_FD_87037 | JGI IMG/M metagenome (GOLD analysis project Ga0105101, IMG submission 87037) | Freshwater sediment microbial communities from Prairie Pothole Lake near Jamestown, North Dakota, USA - PPLs Lake P8 Core (1) Depth... | ecosystem: Environmental > Aquatic > Freshwater >... | reverse complement strand
CCGCCGAAGTTCGTCGCGTAGATACCCTTTTTCACCGAGCGCACGATCTCGGCCGGGTCGCGGTCGCCGGCCAGCATGTAGGTATTCGTCATGCGGGGCATCGGCAGGTGCGCGAACGACTCGCGGCGCGCATTGCCGGTCACCGGTACCTTCATCAGGCGCGCATTCAGCGAATCCTGGATGTAGCCGCGCAGGATCCCGTCTTCGATCAGTACCGTTCGTTCCGTCGGATTGCCCTCGTCGTCGACATTGAGCGAGCCGCGCCGGTCGGCGATCGTGCCGTCATCGATGACGGTGACGCCTTTCGACGCCACTCGCTGCCCGACGCGACCGGCAAATGCGCTCGAGCCCTTGCGGTTGAAATCGCCTTCGAGGCCGTGACCGACCGCCTCGTGCAGCAGGATGCCGGGCCAGCCCGGTCCGAGCACGACCGGCATGATGCCGGCTGGCGCCGGCTTCGCGGTGAGATTGACCAATGCCTGGTCGACTGCCTTCGCTGCGTAGTCCGCCAGGATCTCGTCGGTGAAGTAGGCAAGGTCATGGCGCCCGCCGCCACCGGCGAACCCCTGTTCGCGCCGCCCGGCCAGTTCTCCGGTACCCTCGACGATCGCGTTGACCGAGAGACGCACCAGCGGCCGCACGTCGGCCGCCAGAACCCCGTCACTGCGCGCGATCAGCACGACGTCATATTCGGCGCCGACGCTCGCCATCACCTGCTTGACACGCGGGTCGCGCGCGCGCGCGAACTGCTCGATCTTCTCCAGCATCCGGATCTTCGCGGCCGCATCGAGTGATGCGACCGGGTCCGCCGTCGCGTACAGCGCCGGTTGGGCGCGCGGCGCCACGCGTGCCGCCACCTTCACCTTGCCGCTGCCATGCCGCGCGATCGCACGCGCCGAGAGCGCAGCCTCGGCGAGCGAGTCGGCCGAAATGTCGTCCGAATAGGCGAATGCGGTCTTGTCGCCGACGATGGCCCGCACGCCGACGCCCTGTTCGATGTCGAAGCTGCCGCTCTTGACGATGCCTTCTTCCAGCGAATAGGACTCGCTGCGCGTGTACTGGAAGTAGAGGTCCGCGTAATCGGCGCGGTGTTCGAAGATCGTCGCGAGAACGCGCTGCAGGCGCGCTTCGTCGAGCTCGTAGGGCTCGAGCAACAGCCGGTTGGCGGTCGCCAGTCGATCGAGCGCCGGGTCGGAGAGTTTCATCGGGAGGTCAGCGAGGCGTGTGCGTGGGGTAGGCCCTGGATTGTACGGAACGCGGTCAGCCGAGGACCCGATGCTCGAGCGCGGGCAGGGAAGCGCGGCTGTCCGCAATGACTTTCGGGTCGATGTCGCCGAACACAACCCCGGCGCCTTCAGGGCGATTCGCAAGCACGGTTCCCCACGGGTCGATCAGCATCGAATGGCCGAAGGTCGCGCGGCCGTTCTCGTGGCGGCCGCCCTGGGCCGGCGCGAGCACATAGGCCAGGTTCTCGATCGCCCGCGCGCGCAGCAGGATCTCCCAGTGCGCGCGGCCCGTCGTCGCGGTGAATGCGGACGGCACGAGGATCAGGTCGGGACGCTGCATCGCGCGGTAGAGCTCGGGGAACCGCAAGTCATAACAGACGGATATCCCGACCCGCAGCCGCGGACCGCCGTCAGGCGCGAACTCGAACGTCGACACCTGGCGGCCGGGCGCGATCGTCTGCGCCTCGTCGTAGGTCTCGGTGCCCTTCGTGAAGCGGAACAGGTGGATCTTGTCGTAGCGCGCAACACGGCTGCCCTCCGGGTCATGGACAAGCACGCTGTTCATCACCCGTTGGGGCTCAGGCGCAATCAGCGGCAGCGTACCGCCGACCAGCCAGATGCGATGTTCGCGCGCCTGTCCGGCGAGGAACTCCTGGATCGGCCCGCTGCCATCCGCCTCGCGCCGCGCGATCTTGTCGGTGTCGCTTTGCCCCATCAGACAGAAGTATTCGGGCAACGCGACCAGCTGCGCTCCGGCCGTCGCGGCTTCCGCGATCAGGCTCGCGGCGGTGCGAAGGTTGTCCTCGACCCGCGGCGTCGAAACCATCTGCACGGCCGCCACTCGCGCGGTGGGTGAAGCGTCGCTCATCTGACGGTCTCCTGGGTGTTCGGGGTAGTGCGGCTGCGGCGCGTGACCACGGGATCAGTCCAGCTCCCTGTCACGTCGAACTCCAGTGCAAGTGCCCTGGACAGCGGATTGCGCAGCAGCGTCTGCGCAAGAAAAGTGCCGAGCCCGACGATCGGGTTCACGACGGTAAGAGCCAGTGCCGCCGTCGAGGCGTCGATCTCTGGCAATACGACGACCAGCAGATTCTGCGTTTCGTTGCTGAGGTCGATCGTGCCCGACATCAGGACCGCGGCACTCTGGCCGACCATGCGGAAGTTCTGCGTCGTCATCACTCCGCGCGCTATCGAGGCTTCGGCGACGATCGAGGTGAACTCGAATCCCGCGCCGAACGTCTCGCGCGCCTCGGTGCCCAGCGTGCGGGCGAGCGACTGCAGCGACAGCAGTGTCAGCAGCCGCGCCGAGCTTCCGGTTTCGACCCTCAGGAATCGCCCGTTGTCGATCTTCAAACTGAAGTTGCCCGACAGCGACGGGTAATCGATCTCCAGCGGCGACCCGGTCCAGTCGAGCGCGCCTTCGACGGTGCCCTGGCCGCGGGTCATCGTGTTGCCGAATCCAAGCCGCGTCAGCGCTCCCCCAACGTCGGCGGCGTCCAGCTTGAATTTCATGTTGGTGTGGCGCGCCGACGACGCCGGAGCCAGCCAGTCTCCCGAGGCCGCGAACTTCATGTCCCCGTTGGTGATGTCGAGCCGCCGCAGGCGCCACGCAGCCGACGCGCCTGTGCCGGTGTTCTGCGCGAGCAGATCGAGCCGGCCGAGCTTGGCATCGCCCAGGTCGAAGTTGTCAGCCGTGAGTTCGATCGACGGCAGCTGGCGCGTCGGGGCGCGCAGCACAGTGGCGACGTTGTCCTTTTCCGCGTTGGGGATCACCAGCTTCGACAGGCGAGCCTGGATCCGGCCCAGCCCGGCCGAGTCGACCGAGCCGGTCGGACCCGGACGCCAGCTGACCTGGCCAACGAGGTTGTCCGACGAAATGTTCGCATCGACGAGACCGCCGCGCGACAGCGATGCACCGAGCGTCAGATTGCGGAAACTGCGCCGCATGATGACCAGTTCCTGAGTCTGCAGCGCGACGTAGTCGAACGGCGACTCGGTCGACGCGGGAGCACGCGCGCTCTGCGCCGTCGCGCCGGCCGGGTCTTCACCCAGCCAATTCGACCAGGCCTCGACGTCGAGCCGCGGCAGGCTGACATTGAGGAGCATTCCGGATTCGGGCAGGTTGGCCGGAGTGTTCAGGGCGATCACGCCGCGTGCCAGCCGGAGTTCCCCCTTTTCCGTGTGTCGCTCGAGCTGCACGCCGAGCACCTTTCCGAGCGCGGCACGCATGTCCTCGCGTCCGCCGCCGGGCGTCGCGCGTTCGATACGCAGCGGCATCGGTTCGGTCGCCGATTTGCGCAAAGGCGCGACGCCGTCGATCGCGAGTCCGATCAGGTCGCTGTCGATCTGCAGCTGCGTCGTGCCCTCGTGTACGGTCAGCGAGGTGTTGTAGCGGGCGCTGCCCTGCATGCGATCGAGTACGCGCCCGAGCATCGGCGATTCCGACAGTGTCCGCAGGCCCGCAGGCGTCAGCATGCCGGTCGCAGTGACGACCGTTGCTCCATCGGCTCGGGTCTCGGCGTCGAAGCGGGCCGTGCCGCCGACGAATCCGGCCGCGAGGTTGTTGAAGCGAACGCCGCGTTCTGTGAATGCGAGCGTCCCGTTCACGCGCGAGAACGGCGGAACATTTGGCAGTTTCACATCGTTGCCGGCGAGCTGCACGGATCCCGCAACGCGTGTGCTCCCGGCTGCTGCCAGAGGAATGTCGAGCTTCAGGTCGAGCCGCGCATTGCCGCGCGCATCAACGCCTTCGGTGATACCTCCAATCCAGCCGGCCACCGGACTCGCATTCACATAGCGGACCATATCCGCGAGCGGACCGGTCGCCTGCCCCCGCACTTCAAGCGTTGCGTCGCGCCCCAGATCCGCAATGCGCGCACTGGTGTTCTGGATGCGGGCGCCGTAGACGCTGCCGCGCTGCGCGTTGATTGTGATCGAGGCCCGCTCGAACACAATGTCGGCATCGATTTCCGTCAGCAGCGGCCAGACGCTGCCGGCCGGCGGCTGGCGCCCGTTCACCGCGGCACCGGGCGCGACGTCGAGCGTGGCGTCCGTCACTTTGCCCGCGAGTCGAAACTCGCCATCCGCCGGCCGCTTGAAAGGAAACTGCGCAAGATCGCCCCTCAATCGGAGCGATGCGTCGCCAAGACGTCCCCGGACGAGGCCGTTCTTCAGCCACCTGGCCGCGCCCGTGCCCGCCGCAAGCGGGACGTAACGGTGCGTGGCAGCGGCGTCGAAGCGGATGATGCGAGCGCTGAGATCGACGACCCCCGGCCCCTTGTCAGCCGTGCGGTAGCTGCCGGTGGCGTTCAGTTCGATGTCGCGATTGCTCGCCTGCATCGACTCGATGCGGAGCTCGACAGCGGGTTTCGACTTCCAGCGCAGTGATGCGTTGAGTCGATCGAAGCCGAACTTCGGATCCTCGAACACGCCGGGAAAGACCAGCACCGCATCCTTCGCGGCAAGCTGCAACCAGCCGGAGCCATCGGCCACCTCGACGCTGCCGGTGAGGTTCTCGAAGCCCGGCTGCCCTGCTCCTTCCGCGCCGGAAGGCTCGGTGGCGGCCGGCTGGCCGGCGCTCGACAGCCCGGCAAACTGCGTCTTCAATGTGATGCCGCCGGCCTCCAGAGTCGGGCCTTGCCAGCTCGCGGTCAGGTTGGAAAGCGTCCCCTTGATCGCGTGCCGGGTGATGTTTTCGCGAACCTCGCGCGGCAGTGGTACGTGGCGCGCCAGGGCGGCCAGTCCTTCAAGATTGATGCGACTGGCCTCAACCTGCGTCTGTTGCGGGACGCGTTCCGTCACACGGGTCTGGCGCAGCTTCAGGTCGAGCGGCGGGAAGTAGTGCCCGGTCGCGCTGTCGAATGTGAGCCGGCTCAGCACGAGTTCGTGGCCGCCTGGTTCAGTTCCCCTGTTGTCCCACTGGCGCACCGTGATGCGGCCCTGCAACGAGGAAAGCGCCAGCGGCTCGAGGTCGGCGGCCAGCCGCGCATCGACGTCCTTCAATGCGAGATCGGCGTTGACGCGCGTGATGAGGGCGTTGTCGAAGGCAAGCCAGCTCCGAACGGCCCCGTGCGCGTGCGTGATGTCGAGCGGCAGGTCGGCGAGTCTCGTCAGCGCGGCGATGTCGGCATAGGCCAGTTCCGCATAAATGTCACCGCTCCATTCCTTGATATCCGAGCGGCGCGCGAGCGGGTCGTAGCGGATCCGGCCGCGGACGTCGAGCGGCCCCGCGATGGCCGCCGGCGGCGTCGCCTGCAGGCCGAGCGAATGAGCGCTGAAACTCGACTCCAGCAGCAAATTGACGTCCGTGAGTTCGAGTTCACGCGCGGGCACCTGCCGCTCGTCGCGATAGCGGACGCGGGCATCGCGGATCACGACACGTCCCTGCGCCAGAATCCACTCCATTGCGCGCGAATCGTCGCCGGCTGCGGCCGGATCTAGGACGAAGCCCGCGATCGAGAACCTGCCGCCGGGCAGTCGCAGGACGACGAGTTCGGGCGCCAGGACGCGCAGGTAGGAAAAGCGCGGCGCGAGGACAAGCAGGCTCGACCACGACACGGTGGCCTCGACGCGCGGCAGCGCTAGGCTTTCCGCGTCGTCGCGTCCGACGCGGACATCGTTCAACGCCAGGTGCGGACTGAGCCCGCGCCAGCTCGCTTCGAGGCGGCCGATGGTGACCGGTGCCTTCAGCGCGCGTGAGGCCACTTCCTCGACCCGGGGCCGCATCTCGTCGATGCGCGGCAATATCCAGTAGCGGGTCACGAGAAGCAGCGTACCGAACGCGAAGAACGCGGCAACAAGGAGCCAGGCGAAAGACTTCAGTGCAATCCGCACGCCCCGCAGCGCGCGATCGCCGAAGCGGCGCGCGAACGACGCCTCGGCGAGTTCGACCCCATGCTCGATCGACTGCTCGACGACTTCCTCGATGCGATGAACAGTCGCGCCGAGGTCGGAGATCGGTTGCGGGAATTCCGGACGGTTCACTTTGGGAGCTGCCGGCGCCGGGTCCGGAACTGGAGATTCGGGCAAAGCAGAGCCTGGAGCTGAGACGAAGGCGGCGCCTGTTTCGGATCGCGCGGGCTCGCGCGGGCGCTCCGTAGAATGCGATACCGCTTCGGTCGCCGATCCGACGCAGGCCCGGGACGTCCAAGGGGGACGAAGGCCGTTGCAGGGAACGCGTGCACTCTATCACAGCGACCTCGCAGCCATCGGGCAATCGACCCATTCGACCTTGTGAATTCAGCTCCCAACCTCATAGCCGGCGACTGGCGCGGAACGCGCTGCACCCTGGCCGAACTGCCAGCGCTTTCGCACTTCGTGCAGCGTGTGCTGCAGTCGGACCCGGCCTGTGTCGACGATCCGGATTCGGCGCTGGCGACGGCGGCCGGGATTGTCTGGACCGCGGCGCTGCTGCGAACCGAGTTGACAGCGCTGACGGTTGCCGCAACGGGAACCGAAGCGGAACGTCTGGCGACGGCGCTGCGTCGATTGCGCCGCCGGGTGCTGCTGTCGCTGATCGCGCGTGACGCCACCGGCCGTGCGGATCTTGCCGAGGTCGTCGGCACGATGACGGCGCTGGCCGAACTGGCGCTTGAGGCGACCGTGCCGGTGCACGCGCGCGAACTCGCGGCCGCACACGGAATCCCGGTCGGGGAAACGGGAACACCGCAGGACCTGCTGGTCGTCGGCATGGGCAAGCTGGGCGGCGCGGAACTGAACGTCTCGTCGGACATCGACCTGATCTTCGTGTACGACGAGGACGGCGAAACGCGAGCGGACGACGGGGCGGCCGCGGCACGGTCGCTCAGCAATCACGAGTTCTTCGGTCGCCTCGGCCGGCGCGTGATCGCGACGCTCGACGACATGCGCGCCGAGGGCAACGTCTTCCGCGTCGACATGCGGCTACGCCCCAATGGGGACGCGGGTCCGCTGGCAGTGTCGACGTCGATGCTCGAGGAATACCTGATGGTCCAGGGGCGTGAATGGGAGCGCTTCGCCTGGCTCAAGGGGCGCGTCGTCTCGTCCCCGGTGATCGCCACGCCGGCCCAGTTCGAGGCGCAGTGCAAGGCGCTCGATGCGGTCGTCCGCCCGTTTGTGTTCCGCAAGTATCTCGACTTCGGCGCGATCGCCGCGCTGCGCGAGCTGCATGCGCTGATCCGCGCCGAAACCGGCCGGCGCAATGCCGGGCGTGAACGGCGCGCCGAGAACGTGAAGCTTGGCCGCGGCGGCATCCGCGAGATCGAGTTCATTGCGCAGACGTTTCAGGTCATCCGGGGCGGGCGCGAGCCCCGCCTGCGCTCGAAATCGACGTTGCAGACGCTGGCATTGCTGGCGGAGTTCGGTGTCCTGCCGCAGCCGACCTGCGACCGGCTGGCCGCCAGCTACGTCTTCCTGCGCAACCTCGAGCATGCGCTGCAATACGTCGATGATGCGCAGACACACCTGCTGCCCCCGGGCGAAGCCGAACGCGGGCGGGTCGCGCGCCTGCTCGGAGCAGCGGACATCGATGCACTGATCGGCGCGTACCGCGCGGTCCAGGACTGCGTGGCGGGCGTTTTCGACTCGGTGTTCACGGAGCCGGAAACCGACAGCCGGCAAGCCCCGTTGCCGGCCGCGTGGCGCGCGTCGGCGGCGGGCGACGACGGCGCCCTTGTCGAGCATCTGGCGGCCCAGGGTTTCGCCGACCCGCAGGGCACCGGCGAGCGGCTGCGCGCGGTGCTGACGTCGCGTCGGCTCCAGGCGGTGAGCGAATCCGCGCGCGCGCGCCTAGAGCGACTGCTGCGACGGGCGCTGCACGCGGCTATCGAGCGCTCGCGCGAGGCCGGCGCCGCGCATGACATCGGCCCCGATGAGCATTTCGCGCGTTTCGCCCAGCTCGCCGATGTCATCTCCGGCCGCCAGACCTATGTCTCTCTGTTGAACCAGTTCCCGCAGGCATTCGATCGCGTGATTCGCATGCTGGCGGCAAGCCGCTGGGCGGCCGACTACCTGGCGCGGCATCCGATCCTGCTCGACGAACTGCTCGACGAACGCTTGCACGAGCGGGAGCCCGACTGGGCCGCATGGTCGGCGGCCGTCCGGCGCCAGCTGGAGGAAGCCGGAGACGACCAGGAGCGGCAGATGGACCTGCTGCGCGAGGCGCACCACGCGCAGGTCTTTCGACTGCTGATCGCCGATCTCGAGGGCCGTCTCACCGTCGAGCGTCTGGCCGACCATCTATCGGCGCTGGCGGATTCCACGATCGCGCTGGCGATCGCGCGTGCATGGCTGACGGTGCCGCGGCGGCATCGCGCGGAACCCAAGTTCGCTGTCATCGCTTACGGCAAGCTGGGCGGCAAGGAGCTCGGCTATGCGTCGGATCTCGACCTGATATTCCTGTTCGACGATGACCACCCCGACGCGCCGGACGTTTACTCGATGCTGGCACGGCGCGTGATCAGCTGGCTCACGACACAGACCTCGTCCGGCAAGCTGTTCGACATCGACCTGAGGCTGCGACCCAATGGCAACTCCGGCCTGATGGTGTCGTCGTTCGCGTCATTTTCGCGCTACCAGCGCAACGAGGACGGGCTGGGCGCCTGGATATGGGAGCACCAGGCGCTGACGCGAGCCCGGTTCAGCGCCGGCGACTCCGAGCTCGGCGAGCGTTTCGAGCAGGAGCGCACTTACGTGCTCACGCGGCCGCGCGATCTCGATCATCTGCGCGCGGAGGTGCTGGCAATGCGCGCGCGCATGCACGAGGGCCACCCGAACCCGTCGTCGCTCTTCGACCTCAAGCATGACCGCGGCGGCATGGTCGACATCGAGTTCATCGTGCAGTTCCTGGTGCTCGCGCATGCGCACCGACATTCCGAACTCGTGCGCAACCTCGGCAACATCGCGTTGCTGAAGATGGCAGGGGGACTCGCGCTGATCGACGCCGCGCTCGCGGCCGAGGTCGCCGATGCCTATCGCACGTTTCGCAGCATCCAGCACCGGCTGCGGCTCAACGGCGCGGAGCGGGCGCGCGTGCCGCCGGCGGAGGTCGAGCACGAAGCAGCCGCGGTCATGCGGCTCTGGGACGCGGTGTTCAAGGGCGCCTGAGAACGGCGCCGCGCCAGCCTCAGGACTCAGGCGACCAGCCGCAGCAGCGTGAATGCCGCCATGCCGATGACCATCGCGGCAATCATGCTGCGAGTGACAAGAATCGTCGCTGCCGCGGCGATACCGGCGATCAGGCGCGGATTTCCGAACGAAACGTCGATTGCGCCCTGCGTGACGAAGAGTTCGGGTGCAACAAGCGCCATCAGCGCGCAGGCGGGCGCGTAGCGCAGGCCGTGCTGGACGCGTTCGGGCAGTGGGAAGCGGTCGCCGAGCACGAGGAAGAGCGAGCGGGTCACCAGCGTCACCGCGGTCAGCCCGACGATGACGATCCAGATCGTCAGGTCGCTCATCGCCGTGCTCCGAGGCGCTCCAGCATGAGTTCGGCGCTCATGGCGGCGAGAATGCCCAGGACGACGGCGACCACCAGCCCCAGCTTGAGCGGCAATCCGGCCGCGGCCACCGCGACCAGTCCGGCGGTGGCCGCGCCGACCAGCGCGGGCTTGCCGTTGATCATCGGGACCGTCAATGCGATCAATGCAATGATGGCCGCGAATTCGAGCCCCCAGGCTCCGGGGACCTGCGTCGCCAGCAGGATGCCGAGGATCGACATGCCCTGCCAGGCCACCCAGTTGCCGGCCGCCATCCCGAGAAAGAACCAGACCTGTTCGGGCGAACCGCGCTCCGCGTCGGGCCGGCGCGCAAAGCGCGACAGAAATAACGCGAACCCGATATCGGTCGTGAGGTAGCCGAGGATCAGCCGCCTGCCGAGCGGGAAATGCCGGAAGTAGGGCTGCAACCCGGCAGAGAAAATGACGAAGCGCAGGTTGACGACGGTCGCGGTGAGAAGGATCACCCACACCGGCGCATCGGCCGCGACCAAGGGCAGTGCCGCGAGCTGTGCCGAGCCTGCAAACACGAGCAGCGACATTCCGATCGCTTCGATCGTCGACAGGCCGACCTTCACCATCGCGACACCGGTGACGAGGCCCCAGGTGCCGGTGGCGATCGTCGCGGGAGCGACCGCACGCACTCCCCGCAGGAAGGCATCGCGCCGGATATTCGCGAGGTTCTGCTCTCGGCCGAAGAGCGCTCTGGGAATCATGTCGGGCTCGTTCGGCAAGACGCCGGACCACGCGCACTGCAAGGATGCACGAGCAGAAAGGGGCGTGGCAGGCAGCCGGCCGGAGGATGCCGCTCGGCCGATCTCGTTAAGGACACGAAGACTCCTTGATGCGGCAATTATATGGAGCGTGACTCGAGCGCCGGGTGCTGTTCGCTAGAATGCGGCGGCAGGTCGAAGGCAAGTCCGGCGCAACAACGGGAGAGAACAATGTCGATGGCCGACCGCGACGGTTGGATCTGGTACGACGGCAAACTGGTGCCGTGGCGCGACGCGACCACGCACGTGCTGACACACTCGCTGCATTACGGACTGGCGGTATTCGAGGGTGTACGCGCCTACAACACCGCGATCGGCACGGCGATCTTCCGGCTGAAGGAACACACGGAGCGGCTGTTCAATTCCGCCAAGATCTTCATGATGGAGATTCCGTACACGCGCGAGCAGGTCTCCGAAGCGCAGCGCGAGGTCGTCCGGGCCAACAAGCTCGACTCCTGCTACCTGCGGCCACTCGTCTTCTACGGTTCGGAGAAGATGGGCGTAAGCCCGAAAGGCGCGCAGGTGCATGTCGCGATCGCGGCCTGGCCCTGGGGCGCCTACCTGGGCGAAGAAGGCCTGGTTAACGGCATCCGCGTCAAGACCTCCTCATTCATGCGCCATCACATCAACGTCTCGATGGTCCGCAGCAAGACGGCGGGCCACTACGTGAACTCGATCCTCGCCAACCTGGAGGCGACGCGCGACGGCTACGACGAGGCGCTGCTGCTCGACACGCAGGGCTTCGTCGCCGAGGGCGCGGGCGAGAATCTCTTCATCGTCAAGGACGGCCAGGTCTACGAACCCGAGATGGTGTCGGGGCTGACGGGGATCACACGCGCGACCGTGATCGAACTCGCACGCGATCTCGGGCATTCGGTGACTGCCAAGCCGATGACGCGCGACGATGTCTACCTGGCCGACGAGGCATTTTTCACCGGGACGGCGGCCGAGGTGACTCCGATCCGCGAACTCGACGGACGCCTGCTCGGCGCCGGCCGCCGCGGTCCGGTGACGGAGAAGATCCAGAATCTCTTCTTCGAGGTCGTGAACGGGCGCGCATCGAAGTACCAGTCCTGGCTGACTCGCGTATGAGCGCAACGCGCACCGAGCCCGTCGTCGAACTCTCGGCCCAAGACCTGCCGGCGTTCTGTCCGAATCCGGCGATGCCGGTGTGGAATCACCACCCGCGGGTCTTTCTCGAAGTCACGAAGACCGGACAGGCGATGTGCCCGTATTGCGGCACCGTTTATCGCCTCAGGGAGGGCGAGACGGTCAAGGGGCATTGAGCCGAAACGATGTCGCGACTGACCAAGCCGCTGCTGTTCGCATCGCCCGAGGAATGCGAGCAGGCCTTCTACGAGGCGCTCGACAGCGCCGATGGCGAGGCCGTGATCGACCTCTGGCTCGAGGATGACGACGTGGTCTGCATTCATCCAGGAGGTCCGCGGCTGGTCGGCTTCCCGGCGGTCAGGTCGTCGTGGATGGCGATCCTCTCCAACGGCCCGGTGCATGTGCGCAGCACGCTCGCGAAGTCGCTCGAGACGCCGACGGTCGCGCTGCGCAACGTGGTCGAGGAGGTCGTGGTCGGCGAAGGGCGGCAGCAGCAGATCGTCACCGTGCTGGCCACCAATGTGTACGTGAAGACCTCGGCCGGCTGGAAGATGGTGCTGCATCACGCGTCGCCGTCGCCCGAAGGCGAGCCGGGCGGCGTGAACGAGTCGCACGGAATATTGCACTAGGGCCTGTTCACGCTAAAGCCGGGAGTGCGAAAGTGAATGGCGGGATGCAGTGCGAGGCGCCGCGAGCGCCGTTGGTAGATACCAATCAGCGAAGCGGCAACGCGGCAATGCGCCCGCCATTCGCTTTCCCGGAGGGTTGGGCCGAAATGCGGCGTCTGCTTTGTCGGAACGGCTTGCGAAGGGGATCCACCCTTCGCCGCGCCGTCCTTCGCGCATCCATCCGCATT
>Ga0105101_10000962_pt1 | contig 12433 bp, 11 predicted proteins | sample PPLLak21cMay2015_2_FD_87037 | JGI IMG/M metagenome (GOLD analysis project Ga0105101, IMG submission 87037) | Freshwater sediment microbial communities from Prairie Pothole Lake near Jamestown, North Dakota, USA - PPLs Lake P8 Core (1) Depth... | ecosystem: Environmental > Aquatic > Freshwater >... | reverse complement strand
TCTGTGGTCGTCTGTTGAAGCAGGGCACGATTCGAATCATATAGATTGACGCACACGCCCTCGATGCCGCGTTCACCGGCCTCATGGATGCCGTCCCTGTTTTCATCATGCCAGACCTGATTGCCCAGGAGGAGTTTTGTCTGGCGGAAGATTTCACGCCTCGCACCGCAATAGCCATTGAGCGGGATCTCGGGCGCAGGGAACTGACCGTAGAAGGTGGTGAGAAAACGCGTGGCTCCCTCGGTGATGTAAATCTCGAAGACATACGGCGCAAAAGACAGACCTGCCTGAGGGCGCGCCGTGACCGGGAAGTGTGATATCGAAACCAGCACGGCCGGAAGTTGAAGCAGGGAGGGGTCTCGGACAGGCAATCCTGTAAGCGGATTGAGGGATTCGACAGTGGGTGCAGGTTCAGGCGTTTGGGCGACCGGCGCAGTTTCCGGCGCGGTCGTTTCGATGGTTTCAGTTGATGATGTGATTGGAGGAATTGCGGTCGCAATATTCGGACTGCAACCGCTGAGGAGAAAGAGTATGATGATGAAAAGAAACTGGGAAAATCGCTTAGGCATTTAGATATTAACCACGGAGACACCGCACTCTTCGAGTATGCTTCGCGAAGTCACGGAGTTTTTCTTTTCTCTTGCTCAGTGTCTCCGTGACTCCGCAGTTAGGAGACTTCGTACTTCTTGCTTTTGCCTTTCACCTTTCACTACTATCTTATTCTTCAAATCCCTTCCTGATGCGCTGATAGGTATCCTCCAGCAATTCCGGCAGCACGCGCGTCTCTCCCAGCGTGGACATGAAGTTCGTGTCACCCATCCAGCGCGGGACGATGTGAATATGGACATGTGTCTTCACACCAGCGCCTGCCGGTTCGCCGATGTTTGCGCCCATATTGAAAGCCTGAGGATTGTATACCTTCCGCAGAACTGTCATACAACGCGTCGTCAGCTCCATCATTTCGGCGCGGGTTTCCGGGTCGAGTTCCTCGAGATTCGGTAAATGCGCGAACGGCACAACCATGAGGTGACCGCTGGTGTAGGGATAGCGATTGAGGATCACGTAGGCAAGTTCGCCGCGGAACGCGATCAGATTCTCCGCGCTATCTCCCTTCGCCTGCGCCATGCAGAAAATGCAGTCATCAACCTTGCTATTTTCGATGTATTCCATACGCCACGGTGCCCAGATGTGATTCATAGGATGGCTGAATTGTAGCAGAGAAACGCGCAGGGAAAATTGGCAATTTGTCCTACTTCTGTTGACATTCCTCCCTCACTTCGAGTATCCTAGCCTCAATGCAAACCACGCTTTTCCGCCCGCAGGGCCCACAGCAATGGACCGTCTCGAGGCTGACGTTCTACATCCGCAAACTTCTTGAAGAGAATGAAATCCTTCAGGATGTCTGGGTGCAAGGGGAAATTTCGAACCTCTCGCGCCCCGCTTCCGGTCACGTCTATTTCACGTTGAAAGATTCCTCCGCGGCGCTCAAGTGCGTGATGTGGAAGACGAGCGCCATGCGTTTGGGGATCGCGCTTCAAGACGGGATGGCGGTGGAGGTGCACGGCAAGATCGGCGTCTATGAGGTGAGTGGGCAATACCAGCTCTACGCCGATCAGATCCGACCGGTGGGCGAAGGCGCGCTCTATCAGGAGTTCATGCGGCTAAAGGCCATGCTCGAAGCCGAGGGGCTTTTTGCACCTGAGCGCAAGCGTCCCATTCCCGAGTTTCCGCAGAAGATAGGCATTGTCACTTCGGGGACGGGCGCGGCCTTGCGCGATATGCTCAATACGCTGCGACGCCGTCTGCCGCTGGTTCAGGTCATTCTCGCGCCGTCGCCTGTGCAGGGAATCGAAGCGCCACCCGCTCTTGTCAAAGCGCTCCAGTCTTTGAGTCACCAGTCCCCCGATGTGATCCTCCTGGCGCGCGGTGGCGGTTCCATCGAAGACCTGTGGGCGTTCAACGATGAACGCGTCGTGCGCGCGGTCGCGATGTCGAGTGTGCCGATCATCTGCGGCGTCGGCCACGAAACGGATTTCACCCTGTGCGATTTCGCCGCCGACCTGCGCGCGCCGACTCCGACGGCGGCTGCTGAACTTGCCACACAGATCACGATGGTGGATCTGCGCGCGGCAATCTCCAATCTCCAGTCCCGCCTCATTTCCTCAACCCTCAACCTGATCGTTGAACAAAAGTCATTTCTCTCCTCCCTCAACGCGCAATTAAGGTATGTTTCTCCCGACCGCCGCATCCAATCCGAGCGACAGCGCGTGGATGAGCTTGCGCGGCGCGCGTATTCGTCGCTGTTTCATCATATTGAATTGCAGGCCACCCACGTCAAAGGGATGGGGAGGCGGCTCGAAGCGCTGAATCCGGTCGCGGTGCTGGCGCGTGGATACGCCGTCGTCACGCGCAAAGAGGATGGCAGTGTTGTCTCCCGCGTCGCGCAGGCGAGCGATGAAATGAATGTACGAGTCAGTGATGGAGAGTTTGAAGTAAAAAAATCAACCTCGCGCTCCCGAAAGAACATCGGGACGACGTGAGCGGAGATGCCGAATGCACGTAGATGCATTGTAGACGAAGCGCGCTTCGACTTCGGTCGGGCAAAGAGCACGCCCTCACTCCGCTCAGCGCGATAAAAGGAGAACTTATGCCAAAATCATCTTCCAAAAATACGGAAAAGCCTGTCCAGGACCTGACCTATGAAGAGGCCCTGGCGGAACTGGAGCAGATCGTCTCGACGCTGGAGGAGGGACAGAGCAAGCTCGAAGATGCGATCAAATTATTCGAACGGGGTCAGGCTTTGGCCGGCCGATGCGGCGTGCTGCTCGAAGCCGCGGAGCTCAAAGTGAAGCAGGTCGCCGGGGATGAGATCATTCCCTTTGAGGAACCCTCTGAATGAACCTGGTTTCATTGTTTCAAAATAAAGCCCTGATCGCAGGTCTCGGCGCGTGGGCGCTGGCACAGGTGATCAAAATTCCACTGGATTATCTGCGCACGCGCAGATGGAACTGGGCCTTGCTGCTTACAACAGGCGGCATGCCGAGTTCACATTCCTCCTTGATGACCGCCACAACTCTCGCGATCGGTCTGTATCATGGGTTTGATAACCCGGTCTTTGCGCTGGGAGTGGCGATCACCATGATCGTAACGTATGATGCGGCGGGTGTACGCCAGCAGGCGGGCATCCATGCCCAGCGTATCAACCTGCTGTTTGACGAACTTCTGCACGGCCATCCGATCAACGAAAAGGATTTGCGCGAAGTGATCGGCCATACGCCACTGGAGGTGGCTGGCGGAATTGTGCTGGGTTTGATCGTCGCGACCAGCCAGTGGTTGCTCTGGAAATGATCCAAGGAGAATAAGGATATGGAAGAACTTGTCAGCCTCGTGATGAAGAAGACGGGCCTGCCCAAAGAGACAGCCCAGAATGTCGTCAAGATCGTCCTGGATTTCCTCAAGAAGAAATTGCCGCCTGCCGTGGGCTCCGCGATCGATGGGTTCCTGAGTGGAAAAGGTCAGATGGCGTCTGCAACAGACCTGCTGGGCGGCTTTCTGAACGCCACGAAGAAACCGGCCAAGAAGAAATAAACGTTTATGTCATTGCGAGGGGGGCGAAGCGCGGCGGAGCAGTCTCCTCGTAATGGCGCCCCTGAGCATTTGGATTTCGGGGACTCGCAGTACCAGCACGCCAACTCCATAGATCAATCCACCGAGCGTCACTCCCCCCAGTGCGACGATCCAGCGCGGCAGATACCATCCCCGCAGGGGGCTCCCCGTAGCCTGGATCCAGAACCAGACGCCAATTCCCATCCCCAGCGACGCGAGCGCGCAGGCGGCGAATCCGCGCGCGATGTTCTTGCCCTCGATCCCATTCAACCGCTTGCGCATGACGATGAATAGGGCCGCGGCTTCCAGGGCGGTGGCAAGCGAATTGGCCAGGGCGAGTCCACCCAGCGGGAACCATCCCATCTGCTCGAACCATCCGGAAAACACAAAACTGAAAACTACGTTCAGTCCCATCGCAACCGTACCGATGAGGACGGGAGTCTTCGTATCCTGCTGCGCGTAAAAGGCGCGCGTCAACACTTCCATGACCGAGTGACCGACCAGGCCCGCTGCGAACCAGAGCAGGGCCCAGGCGGTGAGCTGTACATCGTGTCCATCGAAATTCCCGCGTTGATAGAGGAAGGAAATCAACGGCTGGCGCAAAAGGATCAATCCGATGCTGGCGGGCAGGGCCATCAATAAGATGCCGCGTAACGAAGCTGCCAGCGATGACCGCATCTCATCCATTTTGCCGAGCGCGTGCTGGGCAGAGAAAGTCGGCATGGCGGCGATGGCAACGGACTGCGCGATGGCAGCCTGGGCCATGATCATGAGCGAGAAGGCAAGCCCCAGACTCGTCACGCTGCCTTCCTCCATCCGGGAGGCCAGGTTGGTATTGACCCAGAAATTCAACTGCACAACCGCCACCCCGAGCAGGCGCGGCCCCATCAAAAAGATGACCTGTTTGACATCGGGGTTTTCAATGCCGAGGGTAAAACTATAGGCCCCTTTCTGTTTGAGCAAGGCGGGGATCTGAATGAATAGATAGGCGAATGCTCCGATCACGACGCCCCAGGCGAGTCCGTGGATTCCCAGTGCCGGCGCAAGAACGAGAGCGCCAACGATGATTCCCAATTGATACATGGCGGGCGTCAGGGCCGGGATGAGGAAGACTTGATGCACGTTGAGAATCCCGCCGACCATTCCGCCCAGGCCGAAGATCACGGCCGAGACCAGTTGAATGCGCAGTAAAGAAACAGTCGTGGCGAATAGTTCCGGGTCTTCCGATAAGCCCGGGGCAAGCGCGTAGCGAACAACTTGAGGGGCGAAGAGGGCCATGAAAACCGCGAGCAGGCTCAGGCTTAGCGTGACCGCATTCGCCAGCGCGGAGGCGAGCCTCCAGGCAGAGTCCTTCTGGTCGCGTACCAGTAATCCCGTGAACGTGGGAATGAACGCTGAGCTGAGCGCGCCTCCCGCCACGAGCAGGAAAAGAGTCTCACTGACGCGGTTGGCCGCGGTGAAGGCGTCGAGCGCGGGCGAAGCGCCAAAGGTGCCAGCAACAATGATGCTGCGAGCCAGGCTGGCGAATTGTCCCAGGAGAAGAGCGAACATCACGGTCCCCGCCGCGCGGGCGATCTGGCGATTTGCGTTAGCAGTGGTCACGGGAGAGGATTATAATCGTGAAAATTTTATGAGGAGCAGGAATGAGTGCAGTCGCCCAGCACGGCTATTTATTGATTGCTGATATTTCGGGATATACCTCCTTTGTCGCGGGGACGGAGCTGGACCATTCCTACGAGATTCTTGCCGATCTGCTGGGCGTGGTCTGTGAAAAGGTTGAATCGCTTTTGATCTTTCACAAACTGGAAGGCGATGCGGTCTTTGCTTATGCTCCAGAATCTAAGATCACGCGGGGGGAAACGCTGCTGGAATTGATCGAATCCACCTATGAAGCTTTTCGCGATAAACAGACCTCCATGAAGCGTGCGACAACCTGCACCTGCAATGCCTGCCGCAACATCCCCTCGCTCGATCTGAAATTCATCGCGCATCACGGCGATTACATGCTCCAGGAGGTGCGTAACGTCCGTGAAATGGTTGGCTCGGATGTCAACCTCCTCCACCGCCTGCTCAAAAATCATGTGTCCGAATCGACGGGCTGGCGCGCGTACATGATGTTCACCGAACGATGTCTCGAGCACTTGAAGCTCAGCTTTGAAAACGCTCATGTACAGATGGAAGAGTATGAGCACCTGGGGGAAGTAAAAACCTACAACATCGACCTGCACCGGCGTTATCAGGAACTCACTGAAGACCGGCGCGTGATCATCGATGAGAAGGATGCCGATATGATCTTTCGGATCGACTTTTCCACGCCTCCTCCTGTGACCTGGGAATGGATCCAGGACCCGGTCAGGCGCAATCTGTGGACAGGCGGCCATGTGCACTGGACGATCGGCGATCGGCCCCGAGGACGCGCGGGGAAAGGCGCGAGCAATCATTGTGCGCATGGGAAGACCACCAGCACGGAAGTCACTCTCGACTGGCGTCCATTCGATTACTCGACGATCGATTCGTTCGAAAACGGAAAGAAGACCTTCTCTGAAACCTTCCGATTCGAACCGCTGCCAAATGGAGGGACGCGCGTCCATGATGTAATGCAGGTCCACATGCCCTTGCCACGTTTCATCCGGCGCATCCTGGCGAAGATCATTTTGGTCTATCAAATGAAATATGATCAGTTGCTGCAAGATGCGGCACGTCTTGCGCGCGAGGAATACGAAAGCAGTGCAACCCCTTCGCCATAATATTTATGTGTGGATGGATGCTGCGGGTGTTCCACAAATCTGGATCTGAAAAAATTATGGTGGTCTACAAATAAGTAAGGTCCTATGGGATATTCTTCAAGTACAATCCGTCATCCCAAATAGCCTTGTTCTGGCGGGAGCATGGTCCCGCCCACGAGGCAGATATCTTGTTTTGAGCCACCATTACCAAAGGAAATTCATGAAACTTCCCCATCGATTCACAGCGTTATTCCTGATAGTATTATTCCTGCTGTCTGCCTGTGGCGATGTGATACCGACCGTCCCAACGGAAACGGGTGTCCCACAGACTGCCACACCGGGAAGCGAACTAACACCCATCGAACTGGAATCAGGGTTCGGCGTGCGAGGTTCGTGGTTCGAGTTGTACTTCACGAACCCGGCCAGCCCGCTATCTCCGCAGGGCACCGGAGGGTTGGACGGTCCGCTCGTGGAAGCGATCGACGCGGCACGTTTGAGCATTGACGTGGCCGCATACAGCATCAGTTTGAACAGTGTGCGCAATGCCTTACTCCGCGCACATGACCGCGGCGTGACCGTCCGTATGGTGATGGAATCAGGCAACATGGATCGCTCCGATCCGCAGATCCTGATCGAGGCGGGCGTCCCAATCATCGGCGATAACCGTAATGGTTTGATGCATGACAAGTTCATCGTGCTGGACCGGTCAGAGGTCTGGCTCGGCTCCATGAACTTCACCGATTCGGGTACCTACGATGACAACAATAATCTCATGCGCATCCAGTCGAGCAAAATGGCTGAGAACTACACCAGGGAATTCGAAGAGATGTTCCTTGATGATTACTTCGGCGAAGATACGGTACCGGAAACGCCCCACCCGACTCTGACCATCGATGAAACCCGGGTGGATACTTTTTTCTCTCCGGATGACGGTGTGCTCAACGCGCTCGCCACGCTGCTCACCGGCGCTGAAGAAAGCATCTACTTCCTTGCCTTTTCATTTACGTCAAACGACCTTGGAGAGATCGTCCGCCAAAAGGCGGAAGCCGGCCTGACCATCTCGGGTGTCATGGACGATGAGCAGATCCGGTCGAACCAGGGGACGGAGTTCGACCCGTTCCGCCAGGCGGGGTTGGACGTGTTGATCGACGGGATCGATGGACAAATGCATCACAAGGTTTTCGTCGTGGATGAAAAGATCGTCGTGCTGGGCTCCTACAATTTCTCTCAAGCCGCCGAAGAGCGGAACGACGAGAACCTGCTCATCGTCTACAATGAAAAGATCGCGGAACAGTTCGTGCAGGAATTCCAGCGTGTCTATGCACAGGCGCATGACTAAAGGAACAACCGAATGGCTCTAAAACTGCTGGCTGTCTTTGCTCATCCGGATGACGAGTCGATGGGGATCGGTGGTACGCTGGCGAAGTATGCCGCCGAAGGAGTGGAGACCTATCTCGTCTGCGCCACGCGCGGGGAGAGAGGCTGGTGGGGTCCCGAAGGAACAGACCCGGGCCTGGAACGAGTCGGCGAAATCCGCACAAAAGAGTTGGAAGCGGCAGGCAAAGTCCTGGGCCTGAAAGAGATCCATTTTTTGAACTACATCGACGGAGATCTGGATCAAGCGAATCCCGAAGAAGCGATCCGGAAGGTCGCCGCGCATATCCGCAGGATCAAGCCGCAGGTGATGATCACATTTGCACATGATGGGAATTATGGACATCCCGATCACATTGCCATCTCGCAATTCACGAATGCCGCGGTCGTTTGCGCAGCGGATGCTGGTTATGTTGACGCAGATAACGGATCGCCTCATCGCGTTGCAAAGCTGTATTATTTCGTAGACTCAGAGAAATTTGCAGATTTGATCATGAAATATATTGGTGAGATCGAATTCCCTGTGGATCATCAGGTCCGCGGAGAAGCAGCCTGGAAGGATTGGATGATCACAACACAGATTGACCTCTCTTCTACCTGGAAGACGACATGGGAAGCGATCGCATGCCATCAGAGTCAATTGCCCAGCCTTGGCCCGCTGGTGGATCTATCGGAAGACGAGATACGTGAAGTCCTGGTGCTTCAAGGCACGTTTTACCGGGTCTTCAGTCTCGTGAATGGCGGAAGGAAGATGGAGACCGACCTGTTCGAGGGACTGAGATAAGAATGGGTCGCACGGGAGTGAGGATTTGAGCTTTTGACCATGCTTGGACGGTTTGTCATACTGATTGGCTTCACGCTGGCCGCATGCCAGCCTGCGACAAGCACAGTCACCCTGTCCGCGCCGACGAGGCTATCTACTGCTACAGAAACCCCCCTCCCACAGCCAACAGCCGTAGAAACGCGTACCCCGATTCCCACCATCCCTGCTTCCACGGTTGAATTGCAGGGTGCTGAAGTCCCACCCGGCTTTTCGCTGATCAAATTCGCGGATCTATATCGCCCAACGGCCTTCGCCTTCGACCCCGATGGGAGAATGTATGTCGCATCGCAGGATGGGAATGTGTATCTCCTGCGCGATGAGGATAAGGATGGTCGTGCCGATGGGCGATCTACTTTTGCGACAGGTTATTACTTTCCACTGGGTGTTGCCTTTCATGTGCCCAGCGGAGAGGTATACGTATCCTATCAAGGGGCGATCACGGTCCTGCGTGATACGGATGGAGATGATAGGGCAGACCAGGAACGAAGCCTGGTGGATGATCTCCCCTTCGACCTGCATCAGAATGACAACCTGAAGTTCGGTCCGGATGGATGGCTGTATGTTGGGGTGGGTTCCACCTGCGACGCGTGTGATGATCCCGATCCCCGGAGCGCCGCGATCCTGCGCTTCAACGTCGATACAGGTGAAAGTGGAATTTATGCCACAGGCATGCGCAATCCCTTCGACCTGGCGTTCCAGCCTGAGACGGGCGATCTCTTTGCCACAGACAATGGCCGCGATCAACTGGGCCTGGAAGATCCGTTTGAGGAATTGAATCACATCATCCGGGGCGGGGACTACGGCTATCCGGATTGCTGGAATGAGCAGGATGCGCCCGGTTGCGAAAACACAGTCCCGGCTGTGGCGTTTTTCGAAGCCCATTCCTCGGCCAATGGGCTGGATTTCTACAACGGTGAAAATTTCCCTGCGGACTATCGCGGGGATGCCTTCGTCTCGATTTTTGGTTCATGGCTCAAGCCCAATGTGCAGACGGGGATACAACGGGTGGTCTTGACCCCGAATGAGGATACCTACACGGGAGAAACAAGCTGGTTCCTTCGTTTTCCTGCCGGAGTTATGCCGTTACCCTTGTTGTTTGGCCCCGATGACGCGCTCTACGTGGGTGACTACGTCAACGATGCGATCTACCGAATCAGTTACGGCGCGGCCTGATAACAAAAAAAATTGGGCTCCGCAAGGAGCCCAATCTCTTTATTGAATTTTCTGTTCCCCGAGATCTCCCATATTTCCGATATTTCTTTTCATTGAGAACTTCAATGCTGTTTTATAGACTTTGTTCAACTTCTCGCCCAGTGCTTTGGCTTCGGCATTGCCCTGACCGGCGGCCTGATCCACCTGTGCCACCAGCCCGATCAACGCTTCCATGAATTGATCGTTGATCAGATCCTTGTTCGCTTCCAGCATTTGCTCGAGAGTCGCATCGTCCGGCAGATCCAGCAATTGTTCGATGAATCCCACTTCCGGCGGCGTGGAGACTTCGCGCAGGACTTCGACCATCTTCTGCAGCTTGCCCATGCGGGTGTAATCATTCTTTTCGGATGCCTGCCGCACCATTTGATTGACGATATCCACGGCATCCTGCGTAAACTTGTCCAGGTTTTCCTGCACGGCCTTCACCACATCGTCCTGTGCGAGCAGGGATTCCACAAATTCCTGGGCCTGCTTGTAGCGCGCCTCCAGTTGTTTATCCATTTCGTTGGTGAAGTCGAGCAGCTTTTCCCGCGTCGATTCCAGCCTGGCTTTTTCATCGCCGGAGCCTTTCTCGATTTTCTCGCTCAGCAACTGGAAGAATTGATAATCCATGCCGCCGCGCGCCAGGCTCACGTACGCTCGCAGGCGCGCATCACTGGGAGACTCCAGCACGATATCCAGGAGTTTCTCGCGGGTGAGGCCCTGCCCCGCCTCCTGCAGGGCCTTGGTGGCTGCCTCCAGTTCCCCGACCGATTCCTTCAGCCCGCGGCCAAATTCCGTCTCTTCGAGGAGCTGTTTCTGAATTTCGACCATTGCCCGTGCAACCGGCTCCTGTCCGCTGGCTGCCGCGCTTTGCGCGAGCCGGCTGAACAGGGCAAAGAACTGCTCGTCGAACAGGTTGGGATTTTGTTTGATGAGCTCACTGCGGATCTCTGCCGAACTGCCTTGCAGAAGTCGTTCGATCAGTGATACGCGCTCCTGTTGTTCCTTGAGCATCTCGGGTGTGATGCCATCCTTCCCGAGGATAGCCTGGATCATAGACTCATACGTGAAATTGGGGACAGGCTTGAGCAGGTAACCTTTCCGCTTTTCAGGTGGGAGCCGGTCCATCACCTGCTTGATCAGTGGACCAATCACCCGCTCCTGCTCATTGACAGGCATATTCAATTCAGGCGGGAAAAAGGTGAGCAGCAATTCCTTCTCGTTATCGTGATACACGATGGGAGTTGCCAGCCGTCCCTGATACCCGCAGTGCGGACAGCGCGCGGTATTCGAGATTCCACCCAGCAGTCTCTGCTTGGCCTGCGGGTCCTGGGTAACGTCGAAGAGTTGTTCAATATTGGCTGCGATCATCTGACGGCAGCGGGGACATGCAATTTGTGTCTGAGGCATTCTATAAATTCCGATTTCTGATTTTTGATTTACGATTATTGGTCATTGCGAGGAGGGCGCTTTTCCTGACGAAGCAATCTCTGACTAAAGTGGGGGTTGCTTCGCCTCCGGCTCGCAATGACGGTTTATCCAACTAACTTTTCCAACCGATCGATATACCCTTCCATCACCGCGAAGGTTTCATCGACGGCTTGCGGGGTGGTCAGGTCCACGCCTGCTTTCCTGAGCACATTCAACGAATAATCAGACGAGCCTGATTTCAGAAAGCCGAGATAATCCTCGACGGCATTCGGTTCGCCGCGCAGGATGCGTCCGGCCAGCGCGTTGGCGCCGGAGATGCCGGTGGCATACGCGTAGACATAATAATCCGCGAAGAGATGACCGAAGGTTGACCAGGTCATGCCGACGCGTTCGTGATCGAAGTCGAAGTTGGGACCAAACCCCTCGGCGAACAGATCGGCCATCAGGTCGATCATGGCGTCGGCGGTGAGAGGTTCGTTGCGTTCGGTGCGCTGGTGAGTCTCCAGCTCGAAGCGCGCCAGCGTGGGCATCTGGAAGAAGTAGCGGAAGAAATTCCCGCCAACGGCCTCTTCGATCAACGCGATCTGGAAATTCTTATCTTTTACCGTGTTCAGCAGGTGACCGCGCATCATGGCCTGATGGAAGTTGGACGCTACTTCCGCGACGAAGAGCGAGTAGCCCGTGTAGACGAAGGGCTGATTCTTCCATGTGAGGTACGAGTGCATGGAGTGGCCCAGTTCGTGGGCCAGCGTGCTCATACTGGTCACTTCATCCGTGTAGCTCATCAAAATGAATGGATGCGTTCCCTGCGAACCGGACGAGAAAGCGCCTTCCGCTTTTCCCTGATTCGGGTACACATCCACCCAGCGGTCCTCCAGTACACCTTTTCGAACCGTCTCAACATACTCCTTGCCCAGGGGCGCGAGGCTTTCATAGATCATCTCCACCGCTTTTTCGAAGGGCACTCTCACCTTCTTCTTTGTGATGGGAGCCCACATATCATAATATGTCAGTTTCCTGAGCCCGAGTGCCTTGCGCCTGATCTCGAAATAGCGGTGCCAGACCGGCAGATGCTTCTTGAATGTGTCGATCAGGTTATGGAAGACATCCGTGGGGATATTAAGATCGAACAACGACGCGGAGAGTGTGGACTCATGCTTTCTGGCCCGCATATAAAACACGTTCGCCTTGATGGAATGGATCAGATTACTTGCCAGCGTGTTCTTATGCTCTACATATTTATCCATATAGTTTTCATAAGCGACGCGGCGTGCTTTGC
>Ga0105101_10000961_pt1 | contig 12435 bp, 12 predicted proteins | sample PPLLak21cMay2015_2_FD_87037 | JGI IMG/M metagenome (GOLD analysis project Ga0105101, IMG submission 87037) | Freshwater sediment microbial communities from Prairie Pothole Lake near Jamestown, North Dakota, USA - PPLs Lake P8 Core (1) Depth... | ecosystem: Environmental > Aquatic > Freshwater >... | reverse complement strand
TTGCGGGTCGTCACGGGAGCATGCCCCCTGGGCCATCCAGCAATGGGGCTTCGAGGCGGTGATCACCCCTTCGGCGGCCGACATCTTCCGCAACAACTCGGGTTACGTCGGTCTTCTGATCGTCGAGCTATCCGCCGAAGCCGTTCACCAGCTGATGGAGCTGGCCAGGGATCCGCGGGCAGAGGTCACCATCGACCTCGAGACTCAGACGGTGGCAGCGGAAGGCATCGAGGAGCATTTCGACTTCGATCCCACTTCCAAGGACCGATTGCTCCGCGGGCTCGACGGTATCGGCGTGACCCTCACCCATGGCGATGTCATCGCAGCCCACGAAGCCGGCCGCGCCTCCTGGTTGCCCACTGCCGTCGGCTGAGCGCCCTGACTCGGAGGGCTGTCAGCCTCCGAAGCCCAGAGCCACCATCAGCTCCCGGTACTGGTCAAAGCGAAGTGACTGCGGCCCGTCACTGAGCGCATTCTCCGGATCGGGATGTATCTCCACCATGACACCGTCGGCCCCAATCGCCTGAGCTGCCAACGCCAAGGGAGCCACCAGATCCCGGTCGCCCGCCGCGTGGGACGGATCGACGATGATCGGGAGGTGGGTCCGCTGGCGCAGGACCGGCACGGCGCTCAGATCCAGGGTGTTGCGGGTCGAGGTCTCGAAGGTCCTGATCCCGCGCTCGCAGAGGAAAACCTGCTGGTTGCCCTCAGACAAGATGTACTCAGCAGCCTGGAGGAGCTCGTCGAGTGACGAGCTCATTCCGCGCTTCAGCATCACCGGTCGGTGGGCCCGGCCCACCGCCGAGAGCAAGGAGAAGTTCTGCATGTTCCGGGTCCCAATCTGAAGCACGTCTGCCTTGCGGGCAACGGCTTCGACATCTTCCGGCGAGACCACCTCGGTCACCACAGGGAGGCCGTAGGCCTTGCCTGCCTCGACCAGCATCTCCAGACCCTCGTATCCGAGGCCCTGGAAGGAGTAGGGCGATGTCCTCGGCTTGAAACACCCCCCACGTAGCAATCCCCCGCCGGTCTCTTTGACCACTTTGGCCGTAGCCATCACCTGGTCCCAGGTCTCGACCGCGCACGGCCCGGCGATCATCACCAGGTCGTCGCCTCCGATCTTGACCCCGGACACCTCCACAATGGTGTTCTGCTCCTTGTGCCCCCGGCTCCCCAGCTTGTAACCCTTGGGGCTGTGCTTAGTGGGAGAGAGCCGGGTCAGATCCGACCGGCCCTGGGGAATCACCTTCTTGACCTTGCGCTCGATCGGCTTTGGCCGGAGGTCACGGGACGGGTAGCTGCCCAGGACCTTGAGGAAACGGACCTGCCTGGTCAGCTCCTCGAGGACCGCCTGCACACCAGGATCGGAGACGTTCCCGTCGAAGTCGAGGTAGAAGAGCTCCTCGCGAGGGTTGTGCGGGATCGGGCGTGACTCGAGCATCACCAGGTTGATGTCCGCGTCATGGAACACGGCCAGGGCGTCCATGAGAGCCCCCGGATGGTTGCCCACTGCCATCACGATGGACGTCTTGGACGGGACGCCGTCGGGGACTTCGGCCGACTCGGGGGCCGCCACGATGAACCGGGTGTAGTTCTCATCGCGGTTGGCGATCCCGGTCTTCAGCACGGAGAGACCGAACAGCCGGCCCGCCTCCTCGCTGGCGATCGCGGCGACTGTCCGATCGCCCAGTTCGCGGATCCTCTTGCCGGAGAGGGCGGTATCGGAGAAGTAGACGATCTCGCAGTGATCCAGTTGGGAGAGGAACTCCGAGCACTGAGCCACTGCTTGTGGATGGCAGTAGATACGACGAAGCTCGCTGATCGAGGCCCCTTCGATCCCAAGCAGGCAATGCCTCACGCGGAACCGCACATCTCCGACGAAGTGAAGCTGGCTGTTGAGCAGCAGGTCATAGACCTCGGAGATTGCACCGGAGGTCGTGTTCTCGATCGGCAGCACCGTGACATCGGCCTCACCACGCTGGACGGCGGCCACGGCATCGGCGAAGGTCTGGGCCCTCACATAGGAGACCTCGACTCCCTTGGCGGCGAAGAACTGCTGAGTGGCCAGCTGGCTGTACGAGCCTTCGATGCCCTGGATGGCGACCGTCACAGGCTTGTCCGGGCCCTCGGCGCGCCCCAGGTATTCCTGTTGGATCCGAACCGAGTCGTTGACGATCTCCCTCCAGACACGATTGACGAGCCCGGAGTCGAGGTCGTGGTCCATCCCGGCCGCGATCCGGTCGGAGATGAGATCCTCCTCACGCGACTGGTCGCGGGATGGGCGGTCGTGGATGCCCTTCTCCTTCGCGATGCGGAGGCTGTGCGCCTTCCGCTCGGCGAGGAGCTTGAGGATGTCGGCGTCGATCCGGTCGATGTCGTCGCGGATCTGCTCTATGTCACTTGGATTCGAATCTGGTATGTCGTTCATGGGGTTTCGCCTCGGCGCGTCGGACTGATGGAAGGGTACGGAGTAGCGCGGGGGTGAGGTGAATCGGCGCTAGGCGCCGAAATAGACGAACCCGAAGAAGCGCCGCGAGGCGACGCCGTCGACCGAGGGTTGGCTCGTCTTCATGTGCGCCGGATTATCCGCAGGTTCGCATCGCTATGTCAAGAGCTAGGTTCGCGGGATGCGACAGCTGAGGCTCGCGGTCGGGGTGGTTTTGATCCTCGTAGGAGCAGTCTGGATTCTCCAGGGTCTCGACGTGTCCTTAGCCCCGGAAAGTGTCATGACTGGAGACCGGGCGTGGGTTTGGTGGGGCGCCGGCGCCGTCCTCCTCGGCGCAGTTCTTCTCTGGACCAGCGTGCGAAAGAACAACTGACGACCCCTTGCCCGACCGCCCTGAGACCCAAGATCTAGAGTGTGGGCTCGGAACGCGAGCATGAGCGAACGACCGCTTCGTCCCGAGGATGCGCTGGAGCCTGACGAGCTCCAACGCTTCGTCTACGCCTGCTCCCATGAACGGCATTCGCCGACCACACACCGCCTCATCGACGCGGCATCGTATGGATGGATCCATATGTTCATCCGAAGTCGTGGCGAGGATGCCCCACCACCGCAGCCCGGTCATGGATGGCTTGACCCGCACGACGCCGACCCGATGAAGCTGGGTGACTACTTCGGCCGGGTCGCCCTCCGTCTCAGGAACACCGGCGCCTTCGACTACGCCACCTCCCTGGAGAGACATTTCCACGAGGTCGGAGAGGCGATACAGGCACCCTGGCCCCCGCGATGAATCACCAAGAATTCGACCCGGGATTGCCACCCATCGCCACTTGCCCGGTCTTAGTCTGACCGCCATGAGACACACACCGGAAAGGAAGAACTGATGCAGCAACCGGTGTTTAGAGACGTCCTGTGGGCGATCCTCGAGTCGACGGACCGCGGTGACATGGACGTCGCCCACAGCGCCTACAGCCAGGTGCTCAACGCCCACCCGGAGCTTTCGAGATCGCGATTCGACGAGATGGTCGAGCTTCTCGTCCGAAGCGACCATGTGCGCCGGTGGGTGAGCCCGACCGATGCTTCGGGTAACCACTTGGGTCACGGCAGCCTGATGCCCACGGCCAAGGCCCGCCTCCAGTTCGCCGCCGCCTTCGGGGAATAGTCCGCTCGAGCGTTCGCCTAGACCCCGATCGGTGGTCGGTGCTTGCGATAGGAGTTTTTGCTGACGATCTTTCCGTCACGCACAGTCAGGAAGTCGCAGCCGTTGACCTCGAGACGTCGTCCGTCGGACAGGGTGCCGGTGAGGGTCCACTCGGACACTCCATAGTCGGGAGCGAGGCTGTAATGGCGTCCGTTGCCCCAACGGGCGTCGGGCATCGATTCGAGAACCTCGGCAAACGCCTCCTTGACCTCCCTGTAACCCTGATACCGCTTTCCACAGACCTCATCACCTCCCGATGCTTCGAACACGCAGTCTTCGGCGAAAAGGCTCATCAGAGTCTCGAGGTCGTGCCGGTTCCACGCCTCCGTGTGACTGACGAGAAGTCTTTGCAGGTCCGATCCAGGTTGTGCCACTTCATCTCCTCGGTGTGACAACTCCGATCATCGCAGACGAGCGAGGACGCTCGGACCAGCCACCCATGACAATCGGCCACATCGAAGTTCCCCTTCTACCGGAACACGTGGGGATTCCACCAGTCGGGAGGCTCCCATGGCTCCCTCTGGCGGTATGGATCGAGAAGACTTCGGGTGATAGCGGCCACGCACCGAGCCACAGAGCCGAGGAGTGCCCCAGCCGCAGCTGCGAATAGGGCGAGGCCTAACGGCGCGGAGATCCAGTGCCAAGCCACCGCCGCGGCCAATAGTGAGGCCAGGGCCGCCAACCCCCACCGCGTGATCTGTTGAATGCGTTGGATTTCGCGGTGATGGTGTTCCGCCATGGCGAGTGCCATCGATCGTCGTGTGTCGAGACGCAAGAACCGTCCTCGACAGGTCGTCTCCCACTGTCCGGGTCCTAAGAAACGAATCCGATATTTCCCTGCCACGAGGTCGTCCCCATCATGTGTCCACCACAGCCGGCCGGAAGCCACGCCGATCCGCTGTTCGGTTCCGGGCGAGTTGAGGGCCATCGCTATCTACCCACTCAGGGTACGTCAGCAATACACGGCGTAACAGAGTTGAACGGCCCTAAAGCAACGGTCCCTGACAACTCCCCGACTCCAGGACAGAGCCCGCCCCTACTCGGGCATATCCCGATGCGTGCGGGATCGCCGGATCTGCTTGCCGTGGGAGCGCGGCGGTGATGTCGTTCTGCGCGCCCAGACGCGTCGGGTGCCTGTGTACGATCGATAGACACCGGCCGGAGGGGTGTTCGTCCTCTTCCGACTCGGGGGCGCCGGATACGCGAGGGAGCAACGAATGGTCGTTGGTGTACCGACTGAGACCGAGGTGGCCACCTTCTGTCCGTTGTGCGTGTCGCGGTGCGGGGCGCGGGCGACTGTCACGAGCGGGACGTTTGCGCTGTCGCGCGACCCGTCGCACCCGACGGGAAAGGCGTTGTGCGTCAAGGGCAAGGCGGCGGCGGAGATCTCCGCCCATCCCGACCGCTTGCAGCACCCGCTGAAGCGCACCGCCCCGAAGGGCGCGTCTGATCCCGGCTGGCATCGTATTGGCTGGGACGAGGCACTGAACACCGTCGCCGAACGGCTCCGAGCGCTGGCCCGCGATCACGGCCCCGAATCGGTCGTTTTCAGCTCGGTGTCGCCCTCGACCTCGGCGATCGTCGACAGTGTCGATTGGATCCAGCGTCTTCAGCGTGCCTACGGCAGCCCGAACTTCGTCGTGTCGATGGAGCTGTGTGGGTGGGGACGCCATCTTGCATCGCTGTACACGTACGGGGCGCCGGTGCCCGGCCAGTTCATGCCTGATCTCGACCGTGCCGGATGCATCCTGTTCTGGGGCTACAACCCGTGGGTGTCGCGGCTTGCCCACGCCACGGCGACGAGGGCAGCGCTGCGCCGTGGGGCGAAGCTGGTCGTGGTTGACCCTCGCCGGGCCGGATTCGCCAGCCAGGCGGATCCCTGGCTGCGGGTGCGTCCAGGCACCGACGCCGCTCTGGCGCTTGCGATCACGAACGTGATGATCGAGCGTGGCTGGTACGACGATCCGTTCGTCCGACGGTGGACCAGCGGCCCCCTTCTGGTCCGCACCGACACCGGGCGGTTCCTGCGCGCCAACGACCTGACTCCCAGCGGCGACCCGGGCCACTACGTCGCTTGGGACCAGGTCGCCGGGCAGCCCGTCGTTGTCGACCCAGCCGCCCGCGGCACCGACATCGCGGACCACGAGCGGCTGGCCCTGGTCGGGACGGTCGAGGTAGCGACGGCCGACAGGGAGGTGACCTGCCGGTCGGCCTTCGACCTATTGGCCGAGCAGTGCCGTGCCATGTCGCCGGCGATCGCCGAGGAGATCACCGGCGTTCCTGCCGTCGAGATCGAGCGTGCCGCCCAGATGCTGTGGGAGCACCGCCCGGTCGCGTTCTACACGTGGAGCGGCCTCGAGCAGCACAGCGACACGACCCAGATCATCCGAGCCGTCAATGTGCTCTACGCGCTGACTGGCTGCCTTGACGATCCGGGCGGCAACGTGCTGTTCACGCCTGTCCCGTCGAATCCCATCACCGGGGCGGAACTGCTCGACTCGGCGCAGTGGGCGAAGGCGATCGGCGTGGACGACCGACCCCTCGGCCCGGCTCGCTTCGGGTTCGTCACGGGGGAGGATTTCTACACGTCTGTGCTCGACGGCCGTCCGTACCGAGCGCGGGGGCTGGTGAGCTTCGGGTCGAATCTCGTGATGGCCCACGGTGACAGTGCCCGAGGCCGGGACGCGCTGCAGGCGTTCGCCTTCCACGTTCATCTGGACCACTTCATGGGCCCGACCGCCGAACAAGCCGACATTGTCCTGCCGGTTACCGCTGCGTTCGAGGCCGAGGGCCTCAAGATCGGATTCGAGGTCTCCCAGGAGGCCCAGTCGCTGGTGCAGCTGCGTCGCCCACTGGTGCGCCCGGTGGGTGAGGCACGTTCGGACATGGAGATCATTTTCGACCTTGCGACCCGGCTCGGACTCGGCGATCACTTCTTCGGCGGCGACGTCGACGTCGCCTGGGAACACCAGCTGGAGCCGAGCGGGGTGACGCTCCAGGAGCTGCGCGACAATCCTGCGGGGGTCTCACTGCCGTTGGAGACCCACCACCGGAAGTATGCGGCGGTCGGCCACCGCGGCGTCCCGGCCGGGTTTGACACCCCGACGGGACGGATCGAGCTTTATGCGGAGGCCTTCCTCGACATTGGCCAGCTGCCGATCCCTTCATTTACCGAGCCTGCGTTGAGTCCCCGCTCGCGTCCCGACCTCGCCAACGAGTTACCTCTCGTACTCACCTGTGCGAAGTCTCTCTACTTCTGCGAGACGCAACACCGCCAGATAGCCAACCTACGTCGCCACATGCCGGATCCACAGGTCGAGCTGCACCCGGAAACGGCAACCACGCGAGGCATCGCCGAAGGGCAGTGGGTGGAGATCACCACGCCCAAAGGGAGCGTCCGGGCCCGCGCCGTGTTCAACGCAACGCTCGCCCCTGGCGTCGTGTGTGGCCAGCACGGCTGGTTCGAACCGTGCGATGAACTCGACCTGCCCGGCTACCCAGCGTTCGGTCCGGGGAGCGCCAATCTCAATCTTGTGCTCAGCCAGACCCCGAGCGACCCCATCAGCGGAAGCTCACCACTCCGAGCCCAGGTCTGCGAGATAGCACCGCTGGCCGGGTAGAGCGGCACGTAACGGCGACGTCAGCCTGACCACCTGCCCTGCCGATGCCGCGCCAACCAGCCGGGACCGACTGCGGCGCGCATGCCCGCGAGGCATCCCGGAGACCCCGTTGAGCGACGCACATATCGCACGTCCGCCTCATTGACCGGCGGGTGACGCCGAACGGCACTTCGAGTGTGTCGGTTTGCTCCGCGGGTAGGACTCGAACCTACAACCAATGGATTAACAGTCCCGCCCAAACCGTCCGCCCAGTCCAGGTACGTGTGTTTGGTGCCGTCCTGTCTACGAATTCGAATCGGTCGTGTTGTCTGGTGTTCTCCTGTCCGGCTACGTACGGCTACACAAATGGCTACACACGACGTGCGGGCCGGTCGCCTCCCGAGCGATATTGCCGGATCCCGGGTGGGTGATCACGTTGTTTTCGGGGTTTCGTTGCGCGCGTTATGCGCTGTCTACTTCGACCTGAAGAAGTAGGTGCTGTCAGGCGTCTGCCCGTGAGATCCCGGCGACTCCGAGGCGGTCGATCGATGGATCGACCCCGCTCGGGTGGTCACTTGCCGAAGATGGGCACGTCATCGATGTCGTACCGCCGTCGACGCTGCGCGGCTGAGGTCGGCAAACGCCAGCCTCACGCTGGCGCCACTGTAGTGACCATCACGGTGTTCTTCTGGCCCTTGGGGCGGTCGAACACGAAGCCGCATCGCTCGTAGGTCGTGCGCGTGGTGTTGTAGAGGAACGACGCCGAGACCTTCTTGCCTTGCGTGTCGTGGGGGTAGCCCTCGACGACTCCCCCGCCGGCGAGGGCGATGAGATCGAGCGCGCCGCGCAGGGCGGACTCTGCCACGCCGTGGCGCCGATAGTCGCGGTCGACGAAGATGCATGTCAGCCGGTAGTCGGGTTGGCGCGTCGACGTCTCGTCGTATTCCTTGCGGTGATGGATGTTGGGCAGTTCCTCGGGCTGCCCGTACTGGCACCAGGCGACGGCGCGGTCGCCGTCGAGGACGACGGCCGCGTGTGCCTTGCCCTCGTGCACCAGGCGTTGCTTGAACGCGCGGTTGTTCTCCCCGACCTCGGCCCGCAGCCGCTTGTCGCTGCTGAGGTCGTGGAAATACGTGCACCAGCAGCCGCCGAAGATGCCGTTGTGTCGCTCGATCAGTGCGGCGTAAGCGTCCCAGGTCTCGGGACCAAGCGGTTCGATGCGCAGACCATCCAACGTTGGCGATGCCTTCGCCATGGGCGAACTGTAGCTACTTCGCCTATTTCACGTCTATGTATCTGGTTTTCGGGATCAAGGACGAATCCTGCACGAGAGCTACTATCCGCTGCTCTCCACCGGCACCACACACGCCCACGAGGCCCCCACTCTCGGCGACGGGGATCGACACCGTATTGGACCCGTCTTTACACACGTGCCGTCTTCAGCGCGCTGCGTTGACCTTGTTTGGAGTCGTGGCGGTGACAGCCCTCGACTATGTAGCCCTTGGGATCGTCTCACGAGTAGTCGGTACAGGCGTCGCTGTCGGAACGTTCGAGCTCCGCTAGCCTAGATCAACTGATCCCGAGCGAATCCGCTCATTCCGAGACCGCGCGAGAACGGCACTTATTGCTCGGCCCCAGCGGATTCTCCGTGATGGGGCAGAACCGTCTTAGGATTCCTGCCCGTGGCAAGTGCAGTTGTCGATACGCACAAGCTGGGAGAACTCCCCCGATTGTGTGCCAAGACGGGTGTACCGACAGAGACGACCAAGAGACAGGAGTTCGGGGACATTCCCGGCTGGACGTGGCTGCTGATCTTCTGGGGTCTCATCCCTTTCTTGATCGCGGCTGGTTTCGCTCGCCACAAGGTCACAGCGGATCTCCCCGCCTCAGATGACACGCTGCGTCGGATACGTCTCGTGGATCTCGGCTCGGTCGCGGGTCTTGTACTCGGGATCGGACTCTTGGTTTCAGCCTTGTTGACCGAAGAGAGCGCGTGGGCGTGGGGAGGGATCGCCGTCGCCCTGGTGACACTGGTTAGCGGGGCTGGCGCTCGCCGCATCGTCTGGGTGACTGGTCGTCTGGACGGCAATGTTCTATGGCTTTACGGAGTACACCCATCATTCGTTCAAGAAGCGGAACACTTGGCTCCACCAGACCATGCAGCAATTCGATCCACTAACCGGAGGACGACGGTGCTCTTGGTCGTTGCGCTCGTCGTGTTGGGCGTCGTTCTCTTCCTCGCATTTCAGCCAAGAACCTGACTCGCATAACGGCCGGGCAGCACGGAAGCAGCGCAGACCAGCAAATCTTGAACGGAACCGCTCCATCCGTTCACCCGCTACCGAACGGCACCTTCTTTGCGCTCCATGTCATCGACCGGGCAATCGCCGCGGACTCCTCATACCTGAGGGACCATCAGCCACCTTCGCTGACCGCCTCAAATACGATGCAGTCTTCGAATCCTTTGCCGATCACTTCGAGGAAATAGCACCCTGGAGCGGGGATCAAAATCGCGCTCGGAAATAAACGACCAACATCGTCGTCTGCGGCTGACCCGCTTGGAAGCTCCAGCGATGAAAATCGGTCGCCCGGATTCACGATGAAGTAGACGACCCCTACGGCATCCAGTCGATTTCCGGTGATCGTCGCGGCGCCCTCGTAGGCCCGAGCGATCGGTCACACCGACTACGACGCAGGAATCGACTGGCCAAGAAATCGTGGTAACAGGCGCTGAGCCTCGGATCCCGAGCGCGCGCTTTCGTCCGAGAAGAGTTGTGTTGTGGACAAGTCAGGTGCACGCCTGGTCAACGCTCGACTCGACAGTCACCCGACCCTTCCCAAAGCCCGAGATCGGTCGCATCGCAATCAATGTCAACATTCACTACGGCGACGAAGTCCTCAAGGTCTACAAGGCTTGACGCCCTCAACCCGTTGGTTACAGATTGGCTACATCCGAACAGGTGTACGCACGGGTCGTTATCCAAGAAGGCCCATGGCGACGGGCAGAATTTGCTCCGCGGGTAGGACTCGAACCTACAACCAATGGATTAACAGTCCCGCCCACACCGTACTGATAGAGGCAGGATCCAACGTGCACTACGTTCCGATCGGCAGCCTGCAATGGGCCAAGACGGCTGTCGGCATTCGCTCCTCTGCCCGTTGGTCATGCGTACGACAGGAGCAAGCGCACGCCGAAGTGCCGTTAGTGCGCTGACTGAATATCGGCGCGTTATCGATCGGGATCGGTTTTTTGTGGCGGTCCCGTCCGGACCCTCAAATCCCGCTCCTCCTCTTCACGCTCCAGAACATCGGCGATCGGCTCTGGACCAGAGCGTCAAGGGGGTTCCGCATCCGACGATGATGGACTGCCCCACGGCTTCGGCCTCCCACGCCGGAGACACCTGGGCTACCGCCCGCTGAGGGGAAGGTCTTCGACAGCCCAACCCCACATCGCCCAGCCTACTTCTACATAAGCCCACAAGACGGCGAGCGCGACCGGGGCCGCAGCGACCACCCAGCACGACCGTCTCAGCATGAGCCGGTAAGCGACCCACAAGCCCACGAGCCAACCTCCCCACAGAGGCACCAACCAAAGCCCTGGTACGAAAAGGAGCCCGCCAACCAGGTAGACGAATCCCACAGCCACGTAGACAAGGAACCCGATGTACGTCAATACCCGCTTCGAGGGTTCAGTCTTCTCGTTCCGATCAACGTGAGAGTGCATGAAGCCACCCTCTTTTCATCAGATCGTCCAATTCCAAGATCGGATCCGGGCGACGTCCGCGCCAGGGCCGAACGTCACAACCGCGTAGGTGAGGCTGACATCACCGTTCTTCGTGCATCGAACTTCGGGGGCATCGATGGTCTGAGGGTGCGAAGGAAACGTCCTGAGTTCACTCGGTGGCCCCCCGACATTCGCACCGCGGCCGGGAACAGCCCTCTCGACCCGCCCATAACGACGCCCCCCGACTTCCTCCGTGAGCTAAAGATCCGCTCCTGAACCGGCAGATATGCCAGGGGCGCCGTCGATGGTCGGCGGCGTCCTGATCCCGACGTGTTAGCGGGTGGCTCCGGCGAGGTAGGTGGCGACGATGTAGGTGGCGTGACGGTCGAGGGATCCCCGGGCCCGGTCGTATCGCATCGTGGTCCTGGCGTCGGCGTGTGATACTGCTTCTTGGACGTCTCGGAGGGTACTCCGGCGTCGAGGGCGGCGGTGATGAACGCGGCCCGCAACCTGTGTGGTGTGACTCGCTTGTCGATCCCTGCTCTCTTGGCCAGCCGACGGACGATCCGAGCCGCGGCGTGACGGTCGAGACGGGCGGTGGCGTCGCGGTTCAACAGGATCGGCCCCTCGGTTCGCTCCCCGACGCAGAGGTCGATGGCCCGTCCGGTACGTGGTGCGATTGGGACGGTGACGATGCCGCCTCCTTTCCGGGTGACGGTCATGATGCGGTGACCCCGCACCATTCCGGAGTGCTCGATGTCGGCACCAAGGGCTTCTGAAATACGGAGCCCACTTAACGCCAGCATGCAGGCCAGGGCGTGGTCCCGGCCGCCCGCTATCCCTGCCTGCACCAGAAACATGCCAAGCTCGTTCCGGTCCAAGCCCACCTGGTTCGACTCATACGACACTTTCGGACGGCGTACATGCGCAGCCGGCGAATGGTCGATGAGTTTTTCCTCGGTGCAATACCGGTAGAACCCGGCGATAGTCGACAAACGCCGAGCGATCGTCGACCGTGCCCGCCCGGTCTCCTCAAGCCAACGGGCGAACAGTTCGATGTGGGCCCGCCGCTCCTCGAACAGGTCAATGTCATGGTTGATACACCATTGTGACCACTGCCGAAGATCCAATGCGTACGCCTCGACGGTCTTGGCCGAATAGCCGGCCAGGAACCCGCCCACCGCCATCCGAGCACGGAACGGATCAAACCCCGCCCCTACCACTTCGGGAACCAACACACTGTCTGAGATGAACATGAGACACTCCTCCATCCTGCCGGATGAAGGTCCCAGGCCTGCACGGCCAGCATCGCGTCCAGTCAACACATAACCGAGCCGGACGTGCCGTTCTGCTCGGTTCACGACGGTGTTCGTTATCGCTCATACCGGGTGATCTGTGTGCACTGTGGGTCGTTGGGTGTTCGGGCCGGGCATCCTGGGCTCGGCTATATGCCGTTCACCACCGAGAT
>Ga0105101_10000960_pt1 | contig 12441 bp, 7 predicted proteins | sample PPLLak21cMay2015_2_FD_87037 | JGI IMG/M metagenome (GOLD analysis project Ga0105101, IMG submission 87037) | Freshwater sediment microbial communities from Prairie Pothole Lake near Jamestown, North Dakota, USA - PPLs Lake P8 Core (1) Depth... | ecosystem: Environmental > Aquatic > Freshwater >... | reverse complement strand
CCCCGGTATTCATATTAAGGATCTCCAGTTTTAATGCAGCTCTGATGGCAATATGCGAGTTGTTGTCGTCAATAGTACCAATAAAGGCCCATACTTTTTCATCATCCATTTTCACAACTTCATTTGCTGCTGCACCCCAAAGCCCAACATCATTATGTATCATTAATTTATAGGGAATACCCTTATAGCCACCTTTTTTATTCGCCTCTTCAATGGCAAGCTGAGTCCCCTGCAGCATTTGTTTACCAAGCGGCAGGATAACCGAACCTTCCAGCGGACCGAGGAATCCTATTCTAACCTCTGTCAGACCAGTAGGAGGAAGCTTCTCACGTCCGGCTCCATAAAATTGAATAGGCGTAAGAAAATGATATTTATAAGCTTTCTGATATTTGTCATAAGCTACCAGTTCATCCGGAATATTGCCGTAATTCACATTCTTTTCCTGTCCATACGAAAGGGAAATTGGCATCAAAAGAAGAGCACCAATTAAAATGCCGAATATTGGTTTCATGTTCATAAGTTATTTTATTTTACAAACAGCATAAGTTTCAATTTCCACAAGAAGGCTTTCCCAGCAAAGCCTGGCCTGTATCCCTGTACTTGCAGGTAAAGGGTCAAGATTCATCCATTTGAAAAATGAAGTACGGATCTTGTTGAATACTTCATAATCCCTTTCTATATCCCGGAGATAATTCGTTGTTCTTACAACATCATGCCAGGTCATTCCTTCAGCCTTCAGCAGGTTTGTAATATTCCTGTAGGTTCTCCAGGTCTGGGCTCTGAAATCTCCCGGATGTTCTGCTTTCCCTTCTTCATTTACACTGGCAGTACCTGACATGAGCAATACTTTGTATCCCCCAAGCTCAAACCTTAAAGCTCTTGTAAAAGATGATGGTCTCTGATAATCGTAAGCCTCATTAATAACCTGAGGCGCATGTACAGGAAATTTTTCAATCGGAGGACGTTCCTTGTGAACAATGGGGTAGCTATAATCTTTAACGAGGTAGCTTTTTGAAAGCATTCCCAGTTCTATCATTTCAGTCCGCTCACCTTCAGTAAGTTTTGTTAGATCGATTGGTAACTGCATATTATCCATTTCAAAGCTTTAGTATTATTACTCAGTTATAATATTCCGGATTATTTTATTCTTTCTCCCCTTGCCACACCTTTTGAAGTAGCGACCCATAAAACATCATCCGCTGCATCAACACCTATTATAAAATTGTGGGAGATAGAAGGAGACAGGGGGACTTCCTTTTTCTCCGTTCCGTTTGTTATGATGGCTCTGCCATTTCCGTCGTAGTCATTTTTCTTGTAGGTTACCCATGTCTCTCCGTTGAAGGTGCTTAATCCGTTATCACTGCATACATATACCACAGGTCCTTCAGCCCGGAGGAAGTTTATAAAATTGCTAGCCAGGCCACTGTCATGATCAAAATAGCCATTCCAGTTTTTACCGTCATACCGGCTCATCCCAAAGTAGGTTGAGACCCATAAAATACCGTTGCCGTAGGATGTTGCAGTTGTAATATCATGAATTGGGCCATCGTCAGGCTGAAGGTCAATCTCCATGAAACCGTCAGGATCAACATAATCCCTGAAATGTTTTGTTTCAGTGTTGTATTCTATCACTCCCGCTCCCCAGGCAGCGATCCAGACTTTTCCGTCGCCGGCTGAAAGAGCATAGGTCCAGGGCTCATGCATGGGGGCATTCTGTTCATTGAATATTTCCCATTGTTTGGTCTGTGTGTCATAATGTCCGGCACCGCCACCTGTTGCCACCCATATATCATTACCATAGCAAAAAACGTTATAAACCAGATCATTTGGCATTCCGCTGTTGAACTGGTTAAATGTCTCGAATTTGCCTCCCGACCAGCGGTTCAATCCACCAAGTGTTCCGATCCAGACATCACCTGTCAGCTGACTGACATCAATGGATACAACCCCGTTATGGGCCAGCCCGTCTTCAGTAGTATATGTTTCCCATTTCCCATTTTCATATACGGCAAGTCCATCATGTGTACCCACAAGAACCCGGCCATCATCAACCCTGACAGCGTATGCCTTATCAGAAGGAAGGCCGTCCAAAGTTGTAAAATTTCTCCAGTTTCCGTACACGGGCATTGCTTTGGCTTCCTTTATAACTGTGGCACTATTCCCGGGATCCCCGTCTGAGCTGTTGCGATAATATCCGCTTAAGGCTATATTCTCATTTTTGTCTGGTTTTTCAGCTTTTACAGGTTTCTTTAATATAATCAATCCGGCCAATATTATTACAGCCAGACTAAATATTACGACGAGATATTTCGACAGATTTTTTTTCATTTATGACTGTTTAATTTTTTCCGAATGATGCATATTTTATTTCATTTCCGTGTTTTTCGTAATCCGGATCCCTGAGCGATTTCAGATATTCAACAAGCTCATTGAGCTGTATTTTGGTAAGATCATTCACTGCGCCATGCTCTTCAGTTTTGCCGTGTATCGTCCAGATCTCTTCAAGTGTTGCCGCGCGTCCGTCATGCAGATAAGGCGGAGAGGCAAAAATATTGTTCAGGTGGGGAGTATCAAAAAGGATTGAATCGTCTGATGCTGCAAGCGTGCCAACGTTGGTCGTCTCCTTATTTGTATAATAAGGTGCAGGATGACAGGTAACACAGCGATTAACTACCGGGATCTCATTACCGTTAAAGTCATGTGTTCGCTCGAAAATCATCTTGCCGCGTTCCTGAATTTCGGTAAGCTCACCATTGGGATTATACTGCAGATTTGGAGGATTAGGGATTCCTGTCATTATGTAGGATGAAAGGGCGTCAAGGTCTTTATAGCTGAATGCTTCTGTTCTTGTCAGGACTGTCGAAAACCGCATGCCGTCCTGCTTGAAGACAGTCTGGTTTTTGCCGTTCCATTTATATGGTGGTGTGTCACCAATGTTTCTCAGTGACTGGGTATTTGTGATGTTCCTGCCCATATCCTTCGATGCCATATTATATACAAGGCCGTCCTCATGCGTGTCGGGATGACATGTATAACATGAATACTGGGTCTGGAAAGTGTGCCCGGCATTATTCAGGAGACGGCGCCCCTGCCGGGCGACAGTTATCCTGTCAGGTCCTCCAAGATCAATTGTGCCTGTTGTCTCCATGCTCTCAGTATTTATTACCGCAACCCTGTCTCCCAGGTGTTCAGCAACATATAGCTTCCGGCCGTCAGGTGAAAGAACAAGACCCTTGGGATTTGGACCGGTGGGTATCCGTTTTATAACAAACCGGCTGCTGATTCCAAGATGATTTGAATACATATTAAGTTCCTCATCGGTCGATCCTTCGATAAGTTTCCTTATTGAATCGATATCAATTACTGTAATCTTGTCAACGCCGGCACATGATATAAATGCCCGTTTACTGTCGGGAGTAATAACTATACCAAACGGATCAGCGTAATATGCATTTGGTTCGTCAATCAGAAGCTGTACGGTTCTTCCGTCCGGTTTCTGTTCAATTATTGTAATGCCGTTTGTCATCATCCATCCTCTTTCAATCTGAATTGTCGGGACATTGTTTTTTGGTCTTATCATAGGTATTAATGCAAGATCTCCCGAAGGTGTGAAGGCAATATTCTCCATCATGTATGCCTGCTTTATATCCCTGCGTTCAGCGACCCTCTGATTCCGGTCATTAACTATTGTAAGCTCACATCTTAGTGTATCACCGTATGGAGCAGATAGTGTACGGCGGCTTGTGACATAAAGCAGTGTGCCATTTGCATTTATCCTTGCACCGGCAGGATTATTACCTGCCGTCAGTCTTTTCTGTTCTTCACCGGTTGAAAGATCAATTATCGACAGGTCCGAAGAAAATGAGTTTACAGTGTAGAGGTACCTTCCGTCAGTACTCAGAGCGAGTCCGGCAGGACCTCCGCCTGTTTTAAGAGTATTAATAACAACGAACCGGTTAAGGTCAACCACCGACACATTATCTGACCATTGGTTGGTGACATATGCAGTTCTTCCGTCTTCACTGAGGATGACGCTATGCGGCCGGGTACCTACTTCAATTTTATCTGTTACCTTTTGTTTATCCGTATTTATAACCAATAACGCATTCCCTTCTTCCGCAACCACATACAGATTCCTGCCGTCTTTGGATACAGCGAGATTAAAAGGTGAGTAATATCGGGCATTTACAATTTTCGAGATAATGCCGGATTTCTGCATATGCAGGTGACATGATCCGCACTTCAGCGGGTGATCATCAACGGCAGTAATATAGTTAACATGTTCACTTGCCCAGCGTTTATAAGGAGAATAAAAAACAGCACTCAGGATGCAAAGAGTTCCAACAGGGATTAATATTTTTAAATATGTCTTCATACTATTCCAGTTCTATGATCTTCTCCTTTACCTCTGTGATATGTACCGGTATCATAACCGGGGATTTTCTTATTGCCAGCGACACTATATTATCCGGAACCATTTCAGGATCTTCGTGACACCCGATACATCCCCGCCGTTCATTGGGACGCATCCATAACCATGAACACGGGCCGTTAACAACATTGCCATCCTTATCAAGGGTTCTGATCTGAAAGGGAGTGTCGGCCATTACCTTTAACTGAAATGACCCGTCTTCTTCAACCTGCACTATCCCATAAGTTGTGTCCACACCGAGTACCTCTATCCTCGAAGCTTTACCGGCAATTGAAAATTTGCCTGTAAGTTCCTGGTTAAGAAAATTTATATCCTGGCAAAGCAGCAGTCCTGTTTTTACTTCCAAATCCACTTCACTTGGCAGCTTTTTCGGTCTCCCGGTCGATCTCACAATAAAGGCTTCCAGGATATTATAATCCGGATCAGACCAGATTACCTGCCCTATTGTTTTATTCTCCGGATCAAATTCACGGAGTTCCAATTTTCCAGAATCTGAACCCCGGCAGGAAACCAGGAATTTATTAAGGCTGAGAGGCAGGACAGCAGCAATCTCTTCTTTGATCTGCGAAGTCAGATTAATTCTTGTATGGAGTGGCCTGTTATAATTGACGGATATCAGATCAGCCACAGACGGATCCCCTCCGGTAGATTCGGTAAATACTATTTTGCCGTCAGGTGTCTCATGAAGGCTTCCAATCAATGAACTACCACCTGTACCCCCACAAAACTTATCGGCCTTTGTGCCATCGGGCCGCATAACTGTCAGCATAGGTTCACCCCTGTCATTGAGCAAAGGCCAGCTGAAAGTCAGCAACCGGCCATCTTTCAATACAATGGTGGAAAGGTAATTAACAGGACTGAAGGTTATCTGACGAAGGTCCGAACCGTCCGGGTTGCATGAAAACAGGCAGTGTGCGGATTTAACAGTATCATTGATTGTCAGTTTGCTGAAAACAAGCCGTCCGTCAGGAAGATATGCTGGATCGGAACAGTTTTCACTGAAAGAGGTGATCTTCCTGCTCCTGATATTATCCAGCTCCATTTCCCAGATCTGCCAGGTATCTTCCTCCCTCTTCTGTGCGGTGAAAAGCATACGGGCTCCATCAAAAGAAATTGCAGGCTGACACGCAGAATAAAAATCCTCTGTAAGTATAAAATGTGAATCTGGTTTCCCCGGTCGGATGACACTGATCCGGGCCCCTGGAAAATATCGCCCGGATGGACCACTTAAAAGATCCGACTTTATATTTCCAGGGGTCTCCGAAAGGATCAGCATCCCGTTTTTTACAGGTCTGCTTTCGCAGGAAATCAGCAGGCAGGCCAGGCAAAGGGCAAATGTTTTAAGATTAACTACTATCCGTCCGATCATAAACCGCTGATATTAAGGTTCTGTAATTTCAAGGATCTGGTTGGCCTTGATATTTTCGAGAGTTTGTACCTTCCCGGAGGGCCAGGTAATTTCAATCTTTTGAGCCATTTCATTTTTTGCCAGCCCGAAATGCACCCTGGGATCGTTCTGGGAAAGATATCCCGTTGTGTTCTTTTTTTGCGCTGTCAGGGTTTTTCCTCCGGCTGTAACTTTTATCCTGGCTCCGATCGCATCCTTATTGCTGGTGGTACCGGTTAGCTTAAGCAGCAGCCAGTTGTTCCGGTTCCCTTTATTATTTCGCAGGAATACACACCTGTCGTTGAGGTTAACAATGAAAATATCCAAATCGCCGTCATTGTCATAGTCACCCAGGCACGCTCCCCGTCCGACAAATTCCTCATGGAAATATCTGCCGAGCTCCAGGGAAATGTCCCTGAATTTTCCGCCACCTTCGTTTTGGAACATCTGATCCTCCTGGCCGTACAGGTGTTTAAGCGCACCATTGGTTTTAAAGATATCGACATCACCGTCGTTGTCATAATCAGTAAAAGATGATGACCATCCGACAAATTGTGCCGCTGACATTGAAATATTTGAAGCTATGCCCCTGTCCGAGAAGATACCATTGCCTAAATTCTCATAAAGTGAGCAATAAGTATCGTCCGAAACAAAGAGGTCCAGGAGGCCATCATCATTGAAATCGGCAAAGTCGACCGACATGCTTACTGTGGCCTCCCCAGCCTGGCTGAATGCTGTTCCCGACATTGTTCCCCTGTCTGTAAATCCCTGGCCCATATCATTATGCCACAGATAGTTCAACGTATGATCGTTGGCAACAAAAACATCAACAAAACCATCGGCATCGTAATCTGCTGCACCAACTCCCATGGACCTCCCGTCAATATCGTCTATACCCATTTTTTCTGTGACATCTTCAAAAGTCCCGTCACCATTGTTATGGTATAATACATCCTTCTGGGCATCGTAAGCCATTGGTCCGGGAAAGCCGTCAGGTGCATAGTAATATTTGTAATCCGGATCAAACTCCAGGTAGTTGCCCACATATAAATCGAGGAACCTGTCGTTGTCATAGTCAAACCACACTGCCCCCACACTGCATTTATTCCCTCCTCCGACATTAGCGCGCTTTGTAATATCGGAAAAAGATCCGTTGCCATTATTTTTAAACAGGACATTCGGACCATAATTGCTCAGGTACAGGTCGGGGTAACCGTCGTTATTGAAATCACTGCTTGAAACTCCCATACTGTACCATGGTCCGCCCACCCCTGCCTTCTTTGTGACGTCTTCAAAAGTCCCGTCCCCACGATTTCGGTAAAGGTGATTTCCGGGTAATTCTGCAGGTTTTTCACCATTGCTGAATCCCTCAAGCCATGTGCCGCTACTGGCGTAAATATCGATGAAGCCGTCCTGGTCATAATCCAGGAACACGGCACCTCCGCCATTCGATTCAATGATGTTTGTAAGGTCATCAGCACCAAGCGAGTGACGGAAATTCAATCCGATCTCCTGTGAGATTTCCTGGAAGAAATCATCAGTGGCAGCCAGTACAGCTGCTGAAGGGGATCCTTCGGAAGATTTGCCAGCGGGTTTATTGTTTGATTGGCAGGATGATATGACCATAAAAAGAAAAAAAAGGAAGATATAACACCTGTAAGTGTTGCATCCCCGGTAATTCCATTTTCGAAACATTATGTATAGCATTTAATAAGTATTCAGACAACAGGTCCCAGTTATTTCGGTTGAATAAAAAGTGTTGATAAATTGCAGTTATGAGGGCACTACATACTTAGACAGCAGATATATATTGATTTTCTTCAGTTTAGTTTAAAATAGAAATGTCAGGTTACATTAATTTTCACAATCGAAACTGGTTTAAATAATAATCTAATAATATAATATGATTATTAAATATGGATTAAAATCAAATTAAATTTAGATTAAGTGTTTAGTAAAAGATTTGATTTTAATTAGGTCCTGTCAGGGTTACAGAGAATTGAACAGTAATTCAGGAGACCGTCGGGAATTTAATCCTGACAGCTGTTCCCTTTCCGGCCTGTGATGAAATTATGATAATCCCGTTATGGTTCTCAATAATCCTTTTAACAAGTGAGAGCCCTATACCGGTTCCGGGCACGGAAACAGTATTCGCGCCCCGGTAGAATGGTTCAAAGATTTTTGCCATGTCGGCTTCCGAGATGCCAATACCTTTATCTTCAAATATTACTTCAATGCTGTTTTCGGTGTGTTCAAGATTAATATTGACTGAATGGTCGGGCGAAAATTTGCATGCATTTTCGATAATATTTGATACTGCAACCTTGAGCAGGTATTCATCACCGGCGATCATCATCTGCTCTGATTCAGTCAATGAATCGTCAATTAAAATGTTGATGTGAAAATCATTATTGAACTTTCTGATCTCATCCCTGGACTGCCAGAGAACTTCATCGATCCTGACCTTGTTTTCCGGGATTGCCGGGCTTTCAGCACTGGTTCGCGCAATCAGTAACAACCTGTTCGAGAGGTCAATAAGCGATCTGATGTCTTCAAGAACTGATTCTAGCGCTGATTTATACTCACTGGTTGAACGGTCTTTCATCATAAGGACCTCGATCTGCCCGTTTATTGAGGTAAGCGGAGTCCTGAGCTCATGAGAGGCATTCGCTATAAAGTCCTTCTGCACTGCAAATGAGTTTTCCAGGCGCTCAAGCATCCTGTTGAAGGTTTTTGCGAGCCGGCCTATCTCATCGGTCCCATTGCCTTCGGGAACTCTCAGGTTCAGCCTGGTAATTGTGATCTCCTCAACCTTTTTTACCACTTTTGAAATTGGCTTCAAAGCTCTTCCGGAATAGAACCATCCGGCTACGGAAAACATCATGAGACCTATAAGGCATACTATAATAAGCAGATTTCTTAATTTCTTCATACGCAGCGGACCGTCATTATCTATGGCTGCCGCAATTACGACAAACTCGTACGAACCTGTAGAGTACAACGATCCCAGCACTTCATACTGATCCTGAATTGTGAATACCTCTCCATTTGATTTTACCTGTCCGGCAATGGTATTCATCATCTTTAATTCCCAGCTTCTGACTGAAATGTATAAAGTGTCATTCCTGAAATTGAGAATTATAATTTTTTCATCCTGAAGTCTGCCCGGATTATCAGTTCCGGCTCTCAGGGCATGATTTGCATTGAATTCATAACTGTCGAGCGCAAGCTGGGTTATGCTCCTGGCTCTTGATCTTAAAAGATCATAAAAGTCATTTCTGTAGAAGGTTGCTGAGGACAAATAGATTATGACCGATACAACTATCATTATTATTCCCCCGAGCAGGAGAAACTGAAGGGTTAGTTTTGTCCTGATCTGCATCCTGTTAATTTCCAAAAATATAGCCAAAGCCAACCTTTGTCTGGATCAGCTTTTTGTCAAATCCCTTATCAATTTTCTTCCGAAGGAAGTTGACATAAACATCCACGACATTTGTGCTGAAATCAAAGCTTGAATCCCATACCTTCTCGGCAATATCGTTCCGGGAGAGGACTCTTCCGGCGTTCCTCATGAAGTATTCGAGCAATGAAAACTCTTTGGCTGTCAGGTCAATATGAGAGTTTCCCCTTAAGGCGGTCTTTTTGTCAAGATCAAGCTCCAGGTCTGCAACGATCAGCTTGTTAACTGGTTCAACAGGCTGGCTTCCGGTTTTAAGCAAAACCTTAACCCTTGCAAGGAGCTCCCTGAATTCGAATGGTTTGACCAGGTAGTCGTTGGCACCTGCATCGAAACCTTCAAGCTTGTCCTCAGTTGTGCCAAGCGCTGTGAGCATCAGAACAGGAGCATTTGGGCAGAGTACCTTAATTCTTTTGCACAGTTCCAGACCGCCTATCCCCGGGATGATTATATCAAGAATGAACAGATCAAATTTGTACTGGCGCACAAGCTTCTCGGCAGACAGACCGTCGTATGCCAGGTCAGCCTCATAGCCGTTCTCCTCAAGGCCCTTCTTAATAAATGATGCAACCTTTGGCTCATCTTCCACAATCAGTATTTTCATCGCCCTAAATTATAAGTGACAGTAACATTTTGACCCTTATTGACCCCTGATTAATTTAACAAAGAAACACTTTTAGATATTCTTTGGGAAATAAAAATAATCATTTTCGGCCGATTTTCAGTTACAGGTTTCAGAGTGAATAAAAGCTGACAGAACTTTAAAATGTTAATTTTTAAATCACATTAGGAACACTTTTGCTTTAATATTGTGATAATTATGATGTCCTATTGGTTGTATTAGAAAATTTTATTAAATTTGGTTTATTGATATTTAACCTTTGCAAACCTAAATTCTCGCCTATGAATCAAAATCATGATCTTTTGCTAAATTGATTTGTCGAACCCGGCATAATCAAATTTTTTGCTCAAATTACCTGATCTTGCAGATGTCTGAGTCTTATAAGCTGGATTTCAGGCAGTAAGATGAATCTTCTTTCATTAACTAACCTTAATTAACTAAACGTATGAAAAGAAAACTTGAACTATTCGTTTCGTTACCGGAATACCTGAAAGAGTTCAGGCTGGTCATGAAACTTGTAACCATGCTTCTGATGGTTGGGACTTTCCATATCTCTGCAGTTGCAGTGGGAGCTGTCTCACCTGATGATCCTCAGCAAAAAACTGTTACCGGACGGATTACAGATGCCACAGGTGCCGGTTTACCCGGTGTCAATATCCTTGAAAAAGGTACTATCAACGGTGCCATTTCAGATATTGACGGTAACTATGTACTTACAGTAGGCTCGGCGGAATCAGTCCTGGCCTTTTCCTTCATTGGTTACACCAGTCAGGAGATCACTGTCGGACCGCAGGCCATCATTAATGTTGTTTTAGCTGAGGCGGTCTCGGCTTTGGATGAGATAGTTGTTGTTGGATATACAACCCAGGTAAGGAAGAGCCTTTCAGGCTCAGTTTCAACAGTTTCATCCGAACAGCTTACAGTATCAACTGCTCCTACAGCTATGACCCGCTTACAGGGCCAGGCATCGGGTGTCACTGTTACAGCGGCAAACACTCCCGGAGGTGATGCAACTATCCGTATCCGCGGGGTGGGGACAATCAACGATCCGGATCCGCTCTACATTATTGACGGGGTACCATCCTCACCCGGAAACAATATCAGCCCGAATGATATTGAATCAATATCGATCCTCAAGGATGCCGCTTCTTCTGCCATATATGGTTCCAGGGGTGCAAACGGAGATGTCATTATAACCACCAAACGTGGCCGGACAAACCAGCAGCCGAATATTGAATTCAATGTCAGGACCGGTGTTTCAAAGGCGATCAATAAGTATGACCTGTTGAATACAAGCGAGTATGCCGAAGCTGTTTGGCTTTCATTTGCAAACAGGGGAGTAGCGCCAATACATGCACAGTATGGAACAGGAGCCAACCCGGTAATCCCCGATTATATCCTGCCCGCAGGTGCCATGGAAGGAACCCCGTCAGTTAATCCTGATCTTTACAGATATCCTGATTACCAGATTTATAAAGCCAACAAAACGGGAACAGACTGGTATGATGAAATCTACCGGAGCGGAGTTGTTCAGGAATATGATCTTTCAGTGAGAGGAGGCGGTCAGAATGCGACATATTCCTTCTCCGGAAATTACCTCGATGAAAACGGAATGCTCGAATATACCAATTTCAAAAGATGGACATTCAGAATGAATTCCGATGCCAAATTCAACGACTGGTTTAAAGCCGGTCAGTCTTTACAGGGTGTTTACATCCATCAAAACGGCGACCTTGGCGATAATGGTGAAGGCACCAATATCTCTAATGCCTACCGCGCACAGCCTATTATTCCTGTTTACGACATTATGGGCAATTTTGCTGGTTCAAGGGCCCCGGAAATGGGGAACTCGGGCAATCCTGTTGCCTCCCTTTACCGGTCAAGAAATAACACCGGCAAATGGGTCAGGGTGCTGGGAAATTTCTTTGGAGAGGACACCCTGTTGAAAGGGCTTACAGCCAAGACTTTGCTGGGATATAACTACGGTCAGTGGAATTACAAGGGTTATACAATCCCCAATTATGAACACTCTGAGCCTAACAAAGTGAACGGTATGAATATTGATACGAACAACTCCCTGCAGTGGAACTGGACCAATACTTTAAACTATATCGGAACATTTGGCTCTATGCATAAGTTAAATATTGTTTTAGGTACGGAAGCAATTGAAAACATATATGAAAATGCAGGTGCCAGCAGGAGTCAGTATTTTTCTGAGGATCCGGCCTATATGCAGCTTAACTCTGGTGAAATAAACAAGGACAACTTCGGTTCAGGCTCCGAATGGTCGCTCTTCTCCTATTTCGGGAGGGTGAATTATGACCTTATGGGTAAATACCTGGTTGAGGCAACATTCCGCCGTGATGGTTCTTCAAGGTTCGGTCCTGAACATCGTTATGGTACTTTTCCTGCTGCTTCAGTTGCATGGACCATGTCGGAGGAAGGTTTTATGGCCGGCACTCGTAACTGGCTGGACTTCCTGAAATTCAGAACAGGTTGGGGCCTCTCAGGTAACGACAGGATCGGTAACTACAACTCTTATT
>Ga0105101_10000959_pt1 | contig 12442 bp, 8 predicted proteins | sample PPLLak21cMay2015_2_FD_87037 | JGI IMG/M metagenome (GOLD analysis project Ga0105101, IMG submission 87037) | Freshwater sediment microbial communities from Prairie Pothole Lake near Jamestown, North Dakota, USA - PPLs Lake P8 Core (1) Depth... | ecosystem: Environmental > Aquatic > Freshwater >... | reverse complement strand
GAATCCTGTAATGCAGGTTATGACCTCCGGGATAATTTTCTCAGGGAAATACCATAAGTAGTGCCTGAAGGCATTCTCCATATTCTCCTCAATTTCACTGACATCAGGAAATTGCTGCATTACGGCACCATAAACCTCGTAATTAAGCCTGTCAGTGACGAAGCTTACCAGCAGATCGCTGAATCCCGGGTCGTTGATATCACCGGCATTGATAACAAAACTGAAGAGTTGAAGAAATCCACCGTACTTTTCCTTAAGGACAGGGACCATTGATGGCAGCACTGAAGGATCAGGTGTAAACAGTTCCGCTTCGAGCCTCCTGATCTTAATATCTGCTGAAATACCTGCTGTATTTACTCTATACTGATTCCTCCTGCAGGAGACTATCGCAGATGCGCAAGATAATAAGCAAAAAACAATTATGATACGTGATCTCATGCTGCATTTAATTTGGTGGTGCGAAAATAGTTACTTTTCAAAGTTATGACAACTATTACCAACGGGACAATATCTTACCTTATTATTTGTTAATTTCGTATCCGGATCCGATTGTTAAACCGGCAAATATTTTGACAATGAATTGTAATTTTGGCACCGGAGTGAGACATATTAAAATCTCTGAAGCAAGAACAGCGAAAATCATTGCTATAATTTCCCTGGTTCTTTTCAGCCACATTTCTCAGGCCCAGCAACGTCGCCAGGGCAACTCATCCGAGATCAGTCTTGGTGTACACTTTGATCCGGTCATCAGCTGGTTTTCCACAGATAATGAAACAGTCAGGAACGAAGGTGCCAGACCCGGATTCAATTTTGGTATAACCCGCAATAAGTACTTTGGTCCCAATTACTCATTTTCGACAGGGATAAATATTATCAGTGCGGGAGGAAGGCTTGTCAGCAGAGAGACTACTTTGTTTAAACTTGTAAATTATGCAGCGAAAACGGTAACTGTGGAGGCCAATGAAGCAATAGTCTACACGATAAAGTACCTGTCAGTACCGTTGGGATTAAAGTTACAGACCAATCAGATAGGTTATTTCACGGTTTTTTCTGACCTGGGGATAGATCCGAAAATAGTGGTCGGAGGCAAGGCAGATATACCCTCCCTTCAGATCAAAGGAGAAAGAGCCACTTCGGAGATCAGGTTCTTCAACCTGTCCTATCATGTAATTGCAGGTATTGAGTATTCTTTCGGCGGCAATACGGCCATCGTTCTGGGCCTGGGATTTGATAATAACTTCTTTGATATAACCAAAGATACCGGCGACCAGCCTGAAGACAAAGTATCACATAAATTATTCTCTTTCAGGATGGGGGTCAATTTTTAAATTCACGGAAATGAAATTTTCGGTTGCGCAGCTTAATTACCATATCGGAAATTTTTCCGGAAACAAGGAGTTGATTATCAATGCAATAAAAAAGGCAAGAGGAGTGAATGCCGAATTGATAATTTTCTCCGAATTATGCATACCGGGTTACCCGCCTCTTGACCTGCTTGACCGTTTTGATTTCATCGAAAGATGCAGCCGTACTGTTGATGAGATATCAGGGGAGTGCAGGGATATTACAGCAATTGTCGGTTCACCCGTAATTAATGAGAATCCGACAGGAAAAAAGCTGTTTAACTCCGCTCTGGTGCTGTCAGAAGGAAAAACAATCTGCTCAGTCAATAAAGCATTGCTTCCCACCTATGATATTTTTGATGAGTACAGATATTTTGAACCCGGGAAGAAATTTTCTGTATTCCCCTTCAAAGGTCTGAAGATCGCTCTTACCGTGTGTGAAGATCTCTGGGATGAACAACCATTTGACAATGAGTTTGAGAAAAAAAGGTTGTACACTTTCTCTCCTATGGATGAGCTTGCAAAACAGAATCCTGATCTTATTATAAATATCTCGGCATCGCCATTCTCGTACACAAAAATTGAAGCCAAAGCCGGCATATTCAAAAACAAGGCATTAAAACACAACATCCCGGTAATCAATGTTAACCAGACCGGCGCCAATACAGAACTTATTTTTGACGGAGCATCAATGCTGATCAACGGTAAAGGGGAGATCTGCAGACGGCTTCCGTTCTTTGAGGAGGCTGTTGAAACATTTTCAACGGATAAGATCTTTACATGTCCCGCCTCACCTGAAACGGAAATCCATAACCCTGTTGCTCTCATTCATAAAGCCCTGGTAACAGGCATCAGGGATTATTTCCACAAGTCTGATATGAAGAAAGCCGTTCTTGGGCTTTCGGGAGGAATTGACTCTGCGCTGGTTCTCTGCCTGGCAGTTGAAGCCCTGGGGAGAGAAAATGTCAGGGCATTGCTGATGCCCTCAAGGTATTCATCCGAACATTCTGTTCAGGACGCGGTTGTACTTGCCAAAAGACTTAATATACAATATGATATAATCAATATCGAAAAGCCATTCACTGCCTTCGTGGAAGATCTTAAACCACTTTTCAAAGGCATGGAAACGGATGTTACAGAGGAAAATATTCAGGCCAGGATCAGGGCGCTCCTGCTTATGGCTATAGCCAACAAATTCGGATGCATCTTACTGAATACTTCCAATAAGAGCGAAGCTGCTGTCGGTTACGGGACTCTTTATGGTGACATGGCGGGGGGATTATCGGTGATCGGTGATATTTACAAGACAGATATCTACAAACTGGCTGATCATATTAACAGAACCGAAGAGATAATACCACGGCGTATAATAGAGAAACTTCCTTCAGCAGAATTAAGACCTGATCAGTTTGATACTGATTCGTTGCCTGAATATAAGATCCTGGATTCGATACTGTACCAGTATATTGAGGTGCAGAAGCCCGCACAACGGATCACCGGTGAGGGGATTACCCCTGAAACCGTATCGAGGGTCTTAAGGATGATCAACACCAATGAGTATAAAAGATACCAGTCTCCACCGGTTCTGAGGATCTCCTCAAAATCATTCGGTCAGGGAAGAAGAATGCCCATTGTCGCAAAATATGGCGGTTGATTATTCCCTGAAAAAGACCCTTTTCACACGTCCGGGGATCGATGTAAGTATTTCATAAGGAATTGTCTGACACTTATCTGCAATTTCATCAATCCTGATGTTTTCCCCGAAAATTTCAGCTTCATCACCTTCCTTTACATTTAATCCGGTGATGTCGGCCATACACATATCCATACAGATATTTCCTATTATGGGAACTCTTGAATTCTGAATGAAGAGGCTTCCGTTCCTGTTTCCCAGTTTTCTGTTCAGCCCGTCGGCATAACCGGCTGGAAGGATCGCAATTATCCGGTCTTTATCCGATATATCGGTGAAACCGTAACCAACGGGTTCTCCTGCGGGGATCTTTTTCACCTGTGAGACCCGTGTCCTGAACCGTCCTGCTGGTTTCAGTTCAAGTCCCTGAAACTCACCAATACCATATATACCGATCCCGGGACGAACCATATCAAACTGGTATTGAGGGAAACGGACGATCGCTGATGAATTGCATAAATGCTTTAAGAACGGGTATCCGGTTGCTTCCTGTATTTTCGCCAGAGCCTTAAGATACAACTCAGCCTGTTTGTGGGTCAGTTCATCATATGCCGGATCCTCACCGGCTGCCAGGTGTGAGAATACCGAAACGACTCTGAGTGTCTCACAATTCAACAGCCTGGACGACAATTCATCTATGTCACCGGGCATAAATCCCAGACGGTGCATTCCTGAATCGATCTTAATGTGAACCGGATACTGAACAAGTCCATGTTTTGAAGCAATCTCCAGAAACTTCTCAAATGAGAACATGCTGTATATCTCGGGTTCAAGATAATGCTTGATTATCAGTTCATTGGCTGAAGGATCAGAGTTCATGACCATTATGGGAAGTGTGACTCCTGCATTTCTAAGCTCTGCACCTTCATCGGCATATGCAACACCCAGATAGCTTACCCTGTGATATTCAAGTAATCCTGCAATCTCTGCAGGGCCGGCGCCATAGGCGAAAGCCTTTACCATTGCCATAATGCGTGTGCCGGGATTAAGATGTCTCCGGAATTCGTTAAGATTATGAGCAATGGCATCAAGGTTAACTTCCAGAACCGTCTGATGCACCTGCTGCTCAAGCAGCATTCCTATCCTTTCAAACTCAAACCTCCTTGCCCCCTTCAGCAGTATGACTTCATTCCTGAACTCAGCGGCATTGAATTTCTGAATAAATTCATTGGTGGAATAACAGAATGATGGATTACGCTGAAATAATGAAGCGTTCCTGACCAGGACAGGTCCGATCCCTATGAATTTATCGATTCCGGCTTTTTGCACCTGGCATGCTATTTCTCCATATAACTCCTTTTCATCCCTTCCGCTCTGGACAAAATCCGACAAAATAAGGGTCGTCTTCCTGTTATTCTGAGACTTCAGATACTCTATGGCCATCCCGAGCGAACCCGGATCGGAATTATAATAGTCTTCAATAAGCAGGCAATTATTGATCCCGGTTTTCAGCTCCATCCTCATGGCTACCGAGACCAGTGATGCCAGTCCTTTCCTGATTATCACCGGATCCGTATCCATCGCAAGACATACGGAAGCTACAGTGATTCCATTCTCAACCGATGCACGGTCATTAAACGGCACAATAAAATCGTACGACTTACCCCTGAAATTCAGGTTTATCCCGGTCTGTATCCCTGATAATGGAATTTTTTTAACGAATATTTCAGCTTCAGGATTGACGACTGACCAGTCAACCAGTTCTTTTGATGCGAGGATTTTATCATTCAGGATCAGCTTGTGCAAGAGTTTCTGATCGCTGCAATAAATTATTAATGATGAATTTACAAAAAGTTTCAGCTTCTCCCCTGCTTTCGTTTCAATATCCGGGAAATTCCCGCTATGGGCATCTCCGACATTTGTGATTACACCTATTTCAGGGTTAATTACCTTCTGAAGTTTCTCCATTTCACCGGGAAATGAGATGCCTGCTTCGAAAATCCCGAGTTTGTATTTTCCATCAAGCTTAAGGACAGAAACAGGAACCCCAACCTGTGAGTTGTAGCTTTTAGGACTTCTTACAACCGGAACTGAAAGTCCCAGAACATCTGCAAGCCATTCCTTTACGACAGTCTTCCCGGCACTTCCGGTAACAGCGATCACAGGTGATTTGAATGATTTTCTTGTGTGGGCAGCCAGTAATTGCAGAGCATGTATGGAATCATCTGTTATAATGAAAGCGGTATTTTCAAAATTTTCCGGCTTTGCGGGCAATTTTTCCGCTATAAAGGTCCTTATCCCCTTGTAGTAAAGGTTTTCAATAAAAAGATGTCCGTCATGGTTTATTCCCCGGATTGCAAGGAAGGCAAGCCCTTCCGTAAAACTCAGCTGGCGGCTGTCTGTAATTATATCAGAAACCAGCAAATCTTTCTTCCCGGTCAATTTGCCGTTCACGATTTCTGCAATATCCGAAGAAGTAAGTTGCAATTTCAGTTAAATTTAAGTGAAGTTTATCTTTTTATTAATTTTTCCCCATTGCCTTATTATAGCATGACCTGCAGAGCGGTTCATATTTATCCTTTTCGCCAAGGACCACAACCTGTTCCTCATCCGATTTACGGAAGGAGTATTGTGCAAGGCTTCCGCACCTCATGCATATTGCGTGAACCTTTGTTACATACTCGGCAATTGCCAGCAGGGCAGGTATCGGGCCGAAAGGATTACCCATGAAATCCATATCAAGTCCGGCAATTACAACCCTTATTCCATTGTCAGCCAGTTCATTACATACGTCAACAATCGAATTATCAAAGAATTGGGCTTCATCAATCCCAACAACATCCACCTCACCTGCAAGCAGGAGAATTGCCGAAGAGTTATCGACAGGAGTGGAAAAAATCGATTTTTCATCATGTGAAACAACCCTCGACTCAGAATAACGCTTATCCATGGAGGGTTTGAAGATCTCAACTTTCAGACCCGCGAACTGAGCTCTTCTTAACCTCCTTATAAGCTCCTCCGTTTTGCCTGAAAACATTGATCCTGTTATCACCTCGATAGATCCGCGCTTACCAGGTTCCCTAACGGTATTCTCCAGAAAATCCATCAGTAATTTATCTCTCTAACTGTGTACCAATTGCCAGGTTATTCCGTTATGACTTCCGGAATATTCTTACTTTTGCAAAATAAGGAAATTGGTTTGGTTTAATAACATTTAAAGATATGGATTTCAACGCAACAGTTGATTTAATAATAAAAGATCTTAATGATGCACGTCAGATTATTGACGATCTGAAAAGTTATCCGGGAGTTCCTTTTTTACAGGTTGAGCTCGCAAAGGCGAAATGCAAAAGTGCTGCCGAAATAATCGAACTTCTGAAAGATGTTAAGGGAAAAGAGAATCCGCCAAAAAGTGATCCGGTAATTCCCGGACCGGTTAAAAAAGAGGTTAATGCAATTGAGACTGCAGAGGCTCCGAAATACAGGGAAACAACTGAAGTTGAGGAGAATAAACGCAAGCCGGAATTGATTACAAAGTCGCCTGCCGAAGTAAAAGAAAAGGCGGGGCGTCCTTCAAAGAAAGCCGCTGAATCGGTTATTATCGCTGACACCTTCCACAATTTGCCAGGCAGCCTGAATGAACAGATGGGTCACAGGAAAGAGGATGACGATGTAACCGATCTCATGAAGACGAAGCCAATAGCAAACCTGTCAGAAGCTATCGGAGTAAATGACAAATTCCTCTTCATAAGGGAGCTCTTTAACGGGAATCGTGAATCATACGAGAGAGCAATTACAAGCCTTGACAATTCAGGAAGTTTTGCGGAAGCCAGGGCTGTTATCATGAATTTTGCTGACAATAATATGGAGAATGAAGCCGTAAAACAGCTTCTGGACCTTGTTAAACGCAAATTTCCGGGTGATGAGTAAATTATATCTCATTCCTACACCTATCGGAAATCTCAAAGACATTACTTTCCGGGCCGTGGAAGTCCTCAGCAGTATTGATCTGATCCTGGCCGAGGATACACGCCATGCCGGAAACCTGCTTAAACATTACAATATCAAATCGCAGTTGCAGTCGCATCATATGTTCAATGAACATAAGGCTGTTGAATCGATATGTTCGAAGATCCTTTCGGGTATGACTATTGCACTTATAACAGATGCAGGCACACCCGGAATATCGGATCCGGGATTCCTGCTGGTAAGAACATGTATAGAAAAAGGGATCACTGTTGAAACACTTCCGGGTCCGACTGCTCTTATCCCCGCACTGGTTAATTCCGGATTGCCTGCCGACAGGTTCTGCTTCGAAGGATTTCTCCCTCCAAAAAAAGGCAGAAATAAAAAACTTACAGCCCTCGGGGATGAGACAAGGACTATGATCTTCTACGAATCGCCCTACCGGCTGGTCAAAACGCTTGGAGATATGGCGGAATATTTAAGTCCTGAAAGGGAAGCATCCGTTTCGAGGGAACTCACTAAGGTGTTTGAGGAGAATATAAGAGGAACGTTGTCTTATCTGTCAGATTATTATAAAAACAAGCCGCCAAAAGGTGAGATAGTAATTGTTGTGGCAGGAAAGAAAGACTAACAAGAACCTCTTATGAAACATCCGATTCTGATCTCCTGTGTTCTGATAATTAACTCCGTTATTACAGATGCCCAGGTGCTGAAAGGAAAAATCACTACTGAAACAGGCGATCCTGTTCCTTACTCGACAGTTTACATCCAGGAACTCAAACAAGGTACAACAGCCAACACCAGGGGTGACTATGAAATAAAACTGCCGGAAGGGAAGTATCTGGTCACATATCAGAGTCTGGGTTATTCACCAGTCTTTTATGATATTACCGTGACAGGTGAGACAATCATTAAAAATGTTGTACTCCCCTTACAGTATTATGAGATCCCGGAAGTAAGGATATCTGCATCCGGCGAAGATCCGGCCTACGGTATTATGAGAAGAGCAATTGGCATGGCTCCGTACTACCTTAATAATGTAAGTTACTATAAAGCAGAGGTTTATATAAAAGGAAACCTCGTATTTAACAGGATTCCAAAGATCCTGAGAAAATCCATGTCGATCGATTCCGGGGATGATGGTTCACCGGGAACACCCATTAAGGAAGGTGATGTTTATATGCTGGAATCATTCAATGAGATAGAATTCACTGCACCCGATAAATATGTTCAGAAAGTCAAATCCGTGAACAGTACATTTCCCGACCAGGGAGATAATGTGTCACCAATGGACATAATTCAGGCAAGCTTTTATCAGCCGATTCTTGCCGACATTGCGATATCTCCACTTTCACCGCAGGCATTCTCTTATTACAAGTTCAAATACCTTGGAGCAAGCCTGCAGGGAAATAACACCATCAATAAGATACAGGTTATACCGAGAATGAAGAGCCAGCAGCTTTTTGAAGGGATCATCTATATTATTGAAGATTTGTGGTGTATTCACAGTCTTGATCTCACCAATAGCAATATTGCAGGCAAACTCAGCATTGAACAGTTGTACATTCCGGTTCAGGATGATATCTGGATGCCGGTAAGCCTTAAATTCGAAATGAATATCGGTATTCTTGGGGTCAGGGCTGATGCAGGATACGGGAGCTCAGTCAAATATCTTGAGGTAAAACCAAATCTTGCCCTTGCCAAACCCGGGTCTGCCGGTGACGGTTATCCGTTTGTGCCGGTTACCGTAGCGACAGGACAGGATCAGGCCGCCTCAAAAGACCATGAAAAGATTGAAAAGATCCTCGAAAAGGAGGAACTGTCAAACCGTGATATGGTAGCATTGTCGCGGCTGATGAACAGGGAATCGGAAAGATCACAACCCGACAGTGTCCGTAACAACCTGGAAATCAGAAATAACACCATAAGAACATTTGAAAAGGATGCCAGACTGAAAGACAGTACCTATTGGGCTGAAATAAGACCCATCCCGCTTTCAGATCCGGAGATGCAAAGTATAAGGCTTCGTGACAGCATTAAGAATAAACTATCCGTAAGGGAATCCATACACGATACTATACCCCGCGAGGAGAGCAGGAAAAAAAGTGATCTCTCAAAGACATTAAAGTATATCGGATCAGGCCATACATGGTCAGATAGTTCGGGATTCAGTTTTATGTTCGGAGGTTTGCTTGATCCGGAAAACCTGCAGTTCAATACCGTTGATGGTTTTACATACGGATCCGATTTCCGTTTCTCGAAAATACTGAAGAATAAAAGATCATTTTCCCTGGCACCGGAAGTGAATTGGGCCTTCAGCCGCAAAACTCTTATGTGGAGGGTCAATGGCAGTTACAACTTCGGTATCGTTAATCCCGGACAGATCTTCTTCAGAACCGGGATGATGAGCAGGGATATAGGCACGGGTGGAAGCATAAATACATTTCTTAATTCGCTTACATCACTGCTGCTTAAAAAAAACTATCTGAAACTCTATGAAACCAGGTACCTCGATCTTGGCTTCAGGGGCCAGATATCAAATGGTCTCAGAATTGAACTGACAGCTGGTTATGATAACAGGAAGGTACTGGAAAATACAACGGATTATTCCATTTTCCGGAGATCACGGGAATATTCGTCCAATACACCTGACAATACTTATCTTGAGAGCGGGGCTGATCCTGTGCATGCACTGCGGGATCAGAAACACTATGAATTTGTAACAAATGTTACATTTACTCCAAGACAAAAATACAGAGTTTACGAGGGTAAAAAGATACCGGCAGGTGAATCCGACTGGCCTACTTTTAATCTTATCTGGAAACACGGGATCAATGAGTTCACCGGAACATCTGACATGCTAAGGCACTTTGACATGATAAGATTCGGGGTATCAAAATCGCACACTCCCGGACCTTTCAGTGAGCTAAGGTGGAGAGTGCGTACAGGTGGATTCCTTAATAATTCAAATATCCCCTTTTACGATTTCTTCCACTTCAATGCCCAGACGTTCCAGGTACTTCTAAATGATTATGAAGACTCTTTCATGCTGCCGGACATCTATCCATTAAGTACACCTGAATTCTTCGGAGAAGCACATATTAAATATACAACACCCTATCTGCTCCTTAAATACCTGCCCGGATTAAGCAAAACTCTGATGAGGGAAAACATAAGCTTATCTTATCTGGGCAGCAAGTTTCATAGTAACTATACTGAAATAGGATATAGTATAAGTGAAGTGTTGCTTCTGGGAGAAATAGGTGTTTATGCCGGATTCTACGGCTTTGAATACCATAGACTTGGGATGAAATTCATCCTGAAATTGGGCTGACCATAAAGATCCGTCACGCAAAGGGAGGCTCATCATGATTGTCGGATTCTGTATCAAAACCGCCACCCACATCCCTCAGGCGGTCATGATTCATTTTCGATCCGAATGTAATACTCTGACTACTGTTTATCTCTGATACATTTTCAATATCAAATTCGTCAATATCAACAAATTGCGCTTTCTCCTCCCTGAATCTGAGTCTGACATCATCAACGGGTCCATTACGGTTCTTCGCAAGTATTATTTCAGCGATTCCTTTTGTTGAGGAGCCATCCTCAAAAGTCATCATCCCGAATTTCTCCTGCCGGTGGATGAATACAACCATATCGGCATCCTGTTCAATTGCTCCCGATTCCCTCAGGTCAGAAAGAAGCGGACGCTTGGTACCGCCTCTCATCTCCACCGACCTGTTAAGCTGTGAAAGTGCAATAATGGGCACATTAAGCTCCTTGGCAATGCTTTTCAGCGACCTTGAGATATTACTTACCTCCTGTTCACGACTTCCTGCATTGTCGGGGCCTGACATAAGCTGCAGGTAGTCGACAATCACAATATCCAGCTTATGCTGGGCCATCAGCCTGCGGCATTTCGCCCTCAGTTCAAAGATTGAAATGGCCGGTGTATCATCAATAAATATCGGCGCCTGAACCAGTTTCTTGATCCTGGTATCAAGCTGCTTCCACTCCTCTTCCGAAAGTCTTCCGTTCCTGATCTTGTCTCCGGGAATGTCGGTTTCTGCAATTATCAGCCTGTTAACAAGCTGTATAGAAGACATTTCACATGAGAAAATCGCGACATTTTTGCTATGTTCAATGGCCATATTCCGGGCCATCGAAAGCGCCAGTGCAGTTTTCCCCATTGATGGCCTGGCTGCTATTATGACCAGCTCAGACTTCTGCCAGCCTGATGTAAGCCTGTCAAGTTTCGTAAATCCTGAAGGTATCCCTACAAGAGCATCTTCTCTTTTACCTGCCTCCTCAATCTCCTTAATAGCCTCCTTTATGACCATATTGATCGGTGAGACTTCTCTCTTAATATTTCCTTCAGCAATCTGGAAAAGCTCATTTTCAGAGAAGTCCAGCAATTCTGTGACATCCCATGTATCATCAAATGCTCTTGTCTGAATTTCAGTGGAAACCCGGATAAGCTCACGCTGAATATATTTCTGAGCAACAATCCTTGCATGAAAGTCGACATTAGCGGCTGAAACGACCTTGGAAGTCAGCTGCGAAAGGTACACCGGCCCTCCTGCATTCTCGAGTTCATTATGGGCACGCAGCTCCTCAGTCACAGTATAGAGATCAACCGGGAATTCCTTCATTGAGAGATCGGAAACAGCCTTGAATATCTTCCTGTGGGCATCTTTGTAAAAACTCTCCGGTTTGAGAATATCGAGGATCGTGATCACGGCTTCCTTCTCAAGCATTATTGCACCCAGAACTGCCTCTTCCATATCTATTGCCTGCGGCGGAACTTTCCCGAAATCAGGCAAAGTTGTTATAACAGGCTTTCCGGCCTTTGTCTGTCTTGCCATTAATAGTATATTACTGATTTAATGTTAGTTACTAGCTGTTTGAAGATATTTTTATGACCGTCTCAAAGGTATAAATTACAGGATACCCTGTTCAGGAATTACATCTTTTTATTACAAACAGTTTTTGTTTAAAACTTGTTGAAAAAGCTAAAAACATATTGTTCGCAACAAATTCAAATCCTAATGGTACTTTTATGCAAAATATCATACGATGATATCCTTCCCAAAAGCCAAGATAAATATCGGTTTACGGGTCACAGCCAAACGCAATGACGGATTTCATGATATTGAGACAATCTTTTATCCGGTCGGTCTGTCCGACGCACTGGAGTTTGTTGTTGCACCGGACAGAGCAAAGGAAGATACACTTACTGTTACGGGCATCTATACAGGTTCAGATCCTGAGAAAAACCTGGTAATCAGGAGTGTAAGGAAGATGCGTGAGCGTTATCCCATTCCGTTCCTGAAAATTCATCTTCACAAAGCTATCCCCATAGCCGCAGGGCTGGGTGGCGGTTCCTCCGATTCAGCATGTATGATAATAGCAATCAACAAATGTTTTAACCTTTCGATAAGTGAATCAGAACTTAAAAGTCTTGCTCTTGATATTGGAAGTGATTGCCCCTTCTTCATTG
>Ga0105101_10000956_pt1 | contig 12455 bp, 10 predicted proteins | sample PPLLak21cMay2015_2_FD_87037 | JGI IMG/M metagenome (GOLD analysis project Ga0105101, IMG submission 87037) | Freshwater sediment microbial communities from Prairie Pothole Lake near Jamestown, North Dakota, USA - PPLs Lake P8 Core (1) Depth... | ecosystem: Environmental > Aquatic > Freshwater >... | reverse complement strand
TCTTAATTGCAGCCATTATTTGCACCATAGCTTCTGCTATTGGAAAGCTCCCACTTTGGATTGCAGTTGCATTTCTTTGCCTAATAGAGTTACTTCGTATAACGGTGATTGTGGGGCATTGAAAATTTGACGATATCGGTGAATGGGACCTACGGACTCCCCCTCCTCGTTCAGGCGATCGAAAAGAGATGACAGAAAAAATACCATTTAAAAGGAGAGGTCACATGAAAAAGAACCCTCAACCACCGAACCCCCCGAAACCACCTGTTCCGCCGAGCCCACCCATACCGCCCAAGAAACCGCCTGAACCTCCGAAACCTCCAAAAGGGCCACCGCCGCCTAAGCCGCCTCCCAAACCACCCGAACAACTGAGACGGACGAGGCGAATTTAGAAAAGGAAGTATCCTCTTCGCATTCATGCTTTATCGTCATGCTTACTTCCAACTCGTAATCTTCGATTCCTGAATATAGTTGTCCGCAATGACTTGTAACCCCCAAGAAGGGTTATTTTGACATTGTCCGTCAACTCAAATGGCGATCAGGACAGCTTAGTCACCCGATAAAATAGGTGTGAACTTCCTGTGAACCGGGAATCAAGAGGCTTTTAACTATCTGAAAATACTATATATTTCTCTTATAGGATAAAGGTTCAAATCCTCTCGCCCCGACCATTTTCCCTTTCCTGCCATTCTCCACAGACACTCCATTGGCCGTTCAGACATTCCATTGGATACCCTCTCTGGGCTCTGCTTTTTCTTTCACCTTGGGTTCTCCTCGATCGGCTACCGCTCTGTCCGTCGCATGACTCGCCATGCGGAAAACAACAAGAAACATTTCCAGGAAGACCCTCGTGAAAATCACCGTTAAAAGGAAAACGAAGGGAGCCCCGATGAGGAGCGCAAGAATCCCGAGCCAGAGGGAGGTTTCAAACCCGACGAGGACAAGAAAAAGAGCCGACAAACCTGCAAATAGAACAGACAAGATATAAAGAAACTTTAGCATTTTCAGGGTGACGGGCCGATGGAGTGAGAAATCGAAGAGGTGATGGAGAAAATCAAATCTATTGGAGGCGGGGGCATCGTTTAAAGCCCTCAAACGTGAAAGTCTGTCTTCTATCTGGTTGTTCTTTAATGACTCCCCGCAGTTGATGCAGAGGTCTCCGCCGTTCTTATTGGAAGCACCACAATTTGTGCAAAACATGTTTGTCTCCTCGAGTCTTCTGCCCCGGCAGCAGAAAGCCTCTCCCGCGGTAAGCGGGAGAGGATGAATGCGCTAACTTTTGACCGGGATGTCGCCCCGGTCGGGCGTTTGTCAGGCGCCATCCCGATTTTTATCGGGGCGGGGCTCCACCAGTTCAACTGACGGGTTTGATCTCTTTGATCTTCCAGGCGCCCCCTTCTCTCTTCAGAGTAACGTCCAGGACGGTTCTGCCGTTATGGGGTTTCCCGCCCGCCCGCTCGGAAGTCTTGACAACCCACTCCAATCGAACATCGGCCACATCCCCCACGATCGTCTGCTTCTTGAAATCATAGGAAAGATCGTGGTAATTGAACGTTTCCCATATTTTGAGCGTATCCTTCCGTTTTCGCTCTGCACCGCTAAAATCGCGAGAGAAACAGGACATAAAGAGGTCGATGTTCTTCTGAAGGTTTGCGCGTCTGATATTCTCGAAGACAGACCCTATCTTTTCGGCCTCTAGGTTCTCCGTAGCGGTCTGTGGATCGATTGGAGAAGGCAAAGGGGGAGGTGTGGATTCCGTCATCATGGGCCTGTTGTGGGGGTATTGTTGCCAGAGCAAATACCCTACTGCAATGATCACAAGTAGAATGACCGCCCCTGTTGCCAGAGTGGATGGGCGGAGAAGCCCCCCGACGAGTCCAGGAGAATCGACATTTCCTCCGGCTGGGCCGGGCAGGAGCGTGAGGATATGCCGAAATTTTCTTAAACTTTTTTCGATGGAGTTTATTTCTTTTCTGAGTTCCTTTTTTTCTCTCAGGAAGTCGGCCTTTGTTACGGCGTTATCCTTATAAAGGGATTGGAACTCCTCAAACCGTTTTTGTACGGGTTTCAACTGGTTCTCCAGATGATCGATTTCTCCCGTGGTCCTCTTTCGAATGAATTCAAGCTCTTTTTCAATTTCCCGGTGCAAAGGTGACAAAGTCTCCAGCTGATCCTTATACCGACCGATTAATGGATTAATCACATCCGTGGAGATGTTATCCCCCCGCGCCTCCAGCTTGTTCATGCAGAACTTCAACTCTCTCTCTTCTTCCAATAGCCTCAGCCATTCTTTCACCCATCTCTTAACCAGTTTTTTCTCCAGGGGCTGGACACCCGTTTTTTCAGACGCGGTTCGCTGCATCAACAGGGAACCGCATTTTCTGCAATACTTCCCTTTTTTGTGAAGAACCTGGCATCTTGGACAAATGAGGTTCACTTCTGTGTTCTCTTTTGCGGCAAGGGGATCTTCTACAGACAAAAGGAACTTCCCGCATTTTCTGCAAAATTCTTCCAGGGGGTCATGTTCCATGTTACATTGAGGGCAAATGACCATCTCAGCCTCCTGAAAACTTCAGTTCCTGAACCGTTAAAGGGACTTACAATGCATTTTATGTGCCACAGAATGAACAATTTTTTCCCTCAGATTTCAATGTGTTTTCGAATCCTTAAAGAAAGGAATTGAACAAAATTTAAGGGTATGGATAAAAATTGTCCAATGGAACTCCATGCATCCCTGTAACTCCCTGGACTTTGCACAGGAATTGAGCTAAAACTGCATTGGCGTGAAAACACGGTTTACCATTCGAGCCATCGAAAGAGTCTTCAACCACAAATTCTCTGTTGCCACTCGTGTCCAATTATTATGGAAGGGGAGAGATTCCTTCCGGATCATCTTTGATGCTGTCGATCGTGCAGAGAAGCTGATTTGTCTTCAATTTTATATATTCAAGAATGACGAAACCGGGATCGCCTTGTCTGAAATGCTTAAACAAAAAAGCTACGCAGGAGTGAAGGTCTATGTTTTGTATGACCACTTTGGATCTTTTGGAACTCCACGGAGTTTTTGGAAAGAGATGAGGCAGGCGGGGATTGAAGTCAGAGCCTCCCATCCCTTTCGATGGACGGCCCCCTTCAATTATGTCCATCGAGATCATAGGAAGCTCATCGTGATCGATTCAAAGAAGGCCTTCACCGGCGGGCTTAATATCGCGAACGAGTACAGCGGGTTCCTCTTCCGAAAACGAAGCAGGGGTTGGAGGGATACGGGGATTCTGGTGGAAGGCCCCATCGTGAATGAGCTTTTCGACACCTTCAAAAAAAGCTGGACCACCTGGGGCGGAGAAAAAATTCTTTTTCAGGGCGCCTGCGAAGACACGCGGGGAAACCTGCCGGAGGATGGCATTCCTGCGCTTCCCATCTTCGTTTATTCCGGGATGGGCAGAAGAAGGATGAGGAAGCTTCTTCGTTACAACATCGACCACGCGCAAACCAGTATTCTGTTGACCACAGCTTATTTCATCCCGAGCCGCAGGCTGATTGAAAGACTCGAGAGATCGGTGAAGCGGGGGGTGAAGGTGAGAGTCCTCATCCCGGGCAAGAGCGATGTCCCGGCCGCCTCCTACGCCGGAAGAGCCTTTTTTTCAAAACTGTTGAAGGCCGGCATCGAAATCTATACCTACCTGGGAGAGATGCTTCATGCAAAAACCTATCTGTTTGACCAATGCTGGAGCGTCATCGGTTCCACCAACCTCGATTACCAGTCTCTTCGATACAATGATGAAGGAAACATTGGAATTCTGGATGTACCGTTTGCTTCGAAGATGACAGAGGTTTTTGAAGAGGATCTGAAAAATTCCACCAGAATCGACGAAGAGGCCTGGCGCCAGAGGCCTTTTCTGGAAAAAGTCAAAGAACACTTCTTTGCCCTGTTTCGAAAAAGGCTTTAGGAGCCTGCTGAAAAACGTCCATCAGTCCCGCGCTTCGCGGGATTTCCCTCATCCTCGCCCTGTTAGATGATGAAGGCTTCCTCTTAGAAGGAGGTAGCACTGATTCTGGTTCCCTAGAAGACGGGAAATGAAGCTGGGTTTTATCCAACAGGGCAAGTCATTGCGGCGTACCGCCCGGTACGCCTCTGGCCGACTCACCAACTCGTCGGCGTGGCAAGATGTCGCTCCTTATCCGTCGCGACGCCACCCTCAGGATTGCCTGCCTGAACGGCAGGTGAAAGGCTCGCGGGGGCCCCCGTAAACGGGATTTCGCAGACTCAACTTGCATCTGGGCATTTTTGAGCAGCCTCAGAAATAATCACTTTTTCAGCAACCTGTTTAGGATTCCAGCGTTCCGTCCGTCTCTATTTTGTCACTTCACCATCGGGCGCTGACGCAGCTTAAACCTCTGAATCTTTCCCGTGGTACTCTTCGGCAGCTCCGGGAGAAACTCCACCCACCGGGGATACTTGTACTTCGCCATTCGCTCGAGTACCCAGTTTTTGAGTTCCTGAGCCATTTCCTCGGAAGGTGCGTAGCCGTCGCGCAGGACCACAAAGGCCTTCGGTTTGACGAGGTCCTTTTCATCTTTGTGGCCTACGATTGCGACCTCCCGGACGGCGGGATGGAGGTCCAGACAGTTTTCTACCTCCAGGGGCGAGACCCAGATCCCGCCCACCTTCAACATGTCGTCGCCCCGACCTGTACACCAGTAATAGCCGTCCTGATCCACGTAATATTTGTCACCTGTATTGATCCATTCCCCCTGCATGGTGAGCCGTGTCTTTTCCCTCCTGCGCCAGTATTGTTGGGCGGCGCTGTTCCCTTTGACAAGGAGAGTACCGATTTCTCCCTCCGGCACTTCCACTCCCTCATCGTCCACAAGCTTTAGCTCGTATCCGGGGACGGGCTTGCCGGTGGAGCCGGGTCTGATATCGCCCATTCGATTGGACAAAAATATATGGAGCATTTCAGTCGACCCGATCCCGTCGATGATGTCCACACCGAAACGCTGTTTCCATCGGGTGTAGATGTCCGTGGGCAGTGCTTCTCCTGCCGAAACGCAGATTCGCACGGATGAAAACTCATGGTTTGCGTTCGGATCCGCCTTCGTGCCTCTCTGTTTGTCCTGCTTCGCCTTGACTTCGAGCATCTGCCCGTAAAGGGTCGGTATCCCGAAGAATACCGTTGGACGAAATCGTTCCAGATGCCGGAAAACATTTTCCGGCGTTGGAGCGTCGGGATTGAGCACTGCGGATGCGCCCACCGACATGGGCAGGTACATGCCGTTGCCGAGGCCGTAAGCGAAAAAGAGCCTTGCTGCTGAAAAGCAGATGTCGTCCTCCGTGAGATGAAGAATCCCTCGTCCGAAGGCCTCGGAGGTCACCGCCATGTCATATTGGGAGTGGATCGCTCCTTTCGGTGACCCGGTGGACCCTGAGCTGTAAAGCCAGAAGCAGGCGTCGTCCTTGGTCGTAAACTCCGTTTTGATCGTCGCAGGGGCATGTCTGTACTTCTGCCGGAACGGGATGCGAGCCCCCTCCTTTTCCGAGATGACAATCAGGTCTCGCAGGTAGAGGAGGTCTCCCTTGATTTGTGAGACCAGCGGCATGAGTTGTTCTGAAACGACGAGCACCCGGGGCCGGCTGTCGTTAAGATAGTACTCATAATCCTCCGGGGTCAGCATCGTATTCAACGGAATCGGCACCGCACCAATTTTGACCGCCCCCCAGAAGATTGCATAAAACTGGGGGACGTCCAGCATCAACATAATCACCCGGTCGTCCACCTGGACACCCAATTCGCGGAGGCCATTGGCCGTCTTGTTCGTCATCTTCTGCACGTCGTTGTACGTGTAATTGCGGTACTCTGTATAGACCGCTACTTTGTGACCTCGTCCCTGCCTGATGTTGCGGTCAACGAAGTAGTCTCCTGCATTAAAAAATTCTTGCGATTCTCCGTGAATCATACGTTCACCACCTCTCTCAAGCTACCCTCCCCACGACACCCTCTCATTGGTTTTTCGTTCCAACGCGAAGCTATTTATTTTAACACATCTCGCAGTATGGCTGCAGCATCATTTTAATTTCAAGCCCCCCTAATCCACCCCTCCCCACCTCGGTGGGCGTATCGCCTTCCTTCCTATGTAGGTCCAATAACGATCACTCTGGATCCCCGGAAGATGAGAGAGGAGTAGGTTTGGAAGGCACAGCAGGCACCTTTCTGTCTCTCACAAAAAGTTGGAAATAGATCAGACTGATCATACCGATGAGAGATAAGCAGAGGAACATGGTCGGATAGCTGGTGAATTGGATGACGACACCCATGACCACCGGCCCCATGAAAATCCCCAAATCCGTCATTGCGGTCAGCGTCCCCATTGCTAAACTTCGGGAAGAACCCACACGATCGAGAATATAGACCGCCAAAGCAGGATATAAAAAGGCATGCCCCACTCCCCAAATCAGCCCGGCGAGGACAAACATGGAAAGCGTTCTGGAAAAAGCGATGATGACCGTAGCAACAATGAGAATGAGGAGGCAAGGGACGATAATTTTTTCGCTGCTGTAGAGGTCCGAAACCCTGGCGCCCAAGACACGGCTGGAAATAATCATGACGGCAATCATGGTGAAAAAAAGTCCCGGGTTGGCGACGCCATGTTTTATTGCATAGAGAGGGAAAAAGGCGGTGATGGCTCCCCAGATGAGGAAGAAAAAGAAACCCATGGTAGACGCTGGAAGGGCTTCCCGGCTGATAAAGAAACGGTTGACGGTGAAAGAAGTTTCTAACGGGGCGACTGGCCTCTTCCCCAATCTGCTAATAATGAAAAAGGAGACGAAGGACAACCCGAGGGAGACCAGGAAGAGAGTCGTGAAATCGAAGCGGTTGATCAGGAACATCCCGAGGGAAGGACCCAGCGCCAAGGAGATATTCAGGGCCAGAAGAAAGTAGCTGAGGCTCTGCCCCCGGTGGGCCTCCGGGCTGATATTGGCGATCAATGTAAAGGAGGCAGTGTAGAAAAATGCGTATCCAACCCCCTGAAAGAGCCTGACTAAGAAAAAAGGCCAGAAAGGGAGGGCCACGAGGTAGCCGATAGAGGTGAGCCCAAAAAGGAGGGCACCGATGACCATCATTTTTTTCTCGGGAGTTCTCAAAAGGATCTTACCGGTAAAAGGTCTGAGGACCAGTGAAGAGACGGTGAAGATCCCAATCAGAACACCGATTTCTGTTTCCTTGGAATCCAATCTTGAAAGATAGATCGGCAGGGTGGGAATGAGGATGTGGTTTGCCAGGGTGAAGGCGAGCTGTGCAAAGAATGCAAGGATGAAATCGTGCGTGAGTATCTTCCGAATGGCTTCTGTGGTCATCTCTTATTTTATCGGTATTGTAAACATACAGTATTCTATTTTGTAGTGAATTTTTCAACCACACCGACGAAACGGTAAGCATCTTCTTGACGGAAACCGTGAGGCGGAAGGCGTCATTCAAAATTGTAAGGCAATCCTGCGAGCGTTGCCGGCGTTTTAAGGATGATCGTACGATTAGCAATCGTCTCGGCCACGATGACCACTTCGGGATCGTCGAAGCTGACATGCGCCTGTTGTGTTTTCCTTCAGTGCTGTATGCCAGCGGCCCAAGACTTCGACGAGCCGCTGCGCCTAGTGGATCTCCACAGGTTCAGTCGAGCCGCTCGGGTCGAGGGCTCGGGGTCAATTCCCGAAGATCCCCTGAGATTATCTGTTAGGCTTGATTCATTGAAAATGGAAGGATGAATTGTTTATTATTAGATAATTGAGAGTGAGCAAGGGAGGTGGATATTGTGATCAAGGAAACGATTACGCAAATTGAATCGAGGATCGAGAAGGCGGAATCGCTGAATGATGCGAAAAAGAAGGAATTACTGGATTTGCTTTCCACATTGAAGATCGAGGTTTCCGAGTTGTCAAAGACCCACGCCGAGCACAGCCAGAGTATTACTGGCTTCACCGAAGTTTCCATCCACGAGGCAATACGCGAAGAGAAGAATCCCCAACTCCTTTAAGCTTTCCCTGGAGGGGCTTTCTACTTCTGCGGAGGGGTTTGAGAGTTCTCATCCGAAGCTTGTCGGAATTGTCAATTCCATCTGCCTTACCCTTTCGAACATCGGAATATGAAAGAGTCCGTCTCCCTCCCCTTAATGTAATAAGGCCAGCTTACGCACATAAAAAAAGACTGGCCTGAAGCCAGCCTTTGGTGTGTGCATTGTCCTTTCGGAGCAATCACCCTCCTTCCTTCATCAGAAGCCCGCTTTAGCCAAAGAGCTCACGCATCGAAGAGTTTCCCCATTCTCTGCTTCCTTCTCTTTGGTTTGGAACCTTTCAGGTTCCTCACGGGTTTCCAAATCCGTTCCACTTTATTAATTTATAGCACGAAGAGATGACGAAAACAATGACCCTGGGTCTCAAATGCCTGTTTTTTTCATCATGCAAACGACCGGGCGGGACTTTAACTTGCGGAATTGCCAGGTCGACCGGATGCTTTTGGGAATTCGGCTTTTGCCTATTTTGTGGAAACCCAGCTTAGAGGCGAACTTCTCAGCGTCGAAAGTGAACATGTAAAGGCTGACTATCCCCCGCATATGTGCGCAGGCCATTATCATTGCATTGAGCATCTTGGCGACGCCCCGACCCCGATAAGCCTGGTCCACGCATAACGAACGGAGCAGCCCCGCCCGGCCGTATGCTTCCAACCCGATCACTCCGACGATCTTTTCGGCCGCCTTCGCCACGATGAATAACTTTAGATGCCTGTGGATATAGAGGGTCGGCAGTCCACACTCGGATAATAGTCGACGAATCTGATCCTTGTCAGCGGGGGTGGCAAAAGAATAGGTGATAGAGCGGTCCATTAATTTCCTTTTCACTTCTACGGAATCTTTGAGCCTCTTCATCATCCCCCCACAAAGAGGTCAGCGTGCCAAGGGAAAATGCTACACATTTTACATGTTTGTATGAAAGGAAATGGTTCGTCAATAGGGCGCAGCTTGTATTTCAATGGGAGAAAGGCCGTATTTTGGGGGCAGGGTAGAAACAAGGGCAGTAGATTCTGAAGCACTTCATTCATATTTTCCTAATTCTATAATCCATCGAAAACAATTACCGACAAATGGTTTTAGAAGCAACGTCCCCTCCTGTGCATTCTTCTTAGGGTCCCTCTGACTCGTAGAGCCCCTCCGGTATTCCAATAGATCGGGATGAGGCTATGCCGGTTCTACGAGGACCCTGAAACCACCGTAGACCATGCGCTTGACGTCGAAGGGCATGTCCTTCGGCTCGCACATTTTTTCCATTTCCTTCATCACCTTTGCGTTGACGCGATCACGATGCGCCCGCGATTTGAAGACGATATACGAGAAAACCACCGTCTCGCCTGGTTTCAACTTCATCATTCTCGGGAAAGGCGTTCCCCACCTCGTTTTGAGGTCGTCGCCAACGCATTCCTTGTAGTCGAGCGCGCCGTGCTTCCGCCACATTTTTTCCCCCATCCGGGCCATGCGGATATAGGCCTTCAGGTTTTTTTTCGGCACGGGTAACACATATCCATCAACGTATTTCATGCGAATCCTCCTTCGGTTCTGTCTTTAAAATCGCTGATCAATTGGCCCAGCCCCTCCTTTTTTGCAACGAATGCAAAACACGAACAACCCAGGTCTACGATATAAAGCTGTCCATTCAAGGGATTTTTGTCAATGGCATGTCAGCAATGAACCTCCACATCCCCGGGCCGCCCAAGGGCAATCATAGAGAGCGTAACAACTCTCATGGGGATCTCCGGTGTATCGAAAGACCATACCGCTCTGGGCTCTCTGTACAGAACTGAAATGCTGGTTACGAGACTGGTTGCTCTGAAATCTGACGTCAACCTTGAAAGAAGAGAAAGAAGGTAACCCTTAGGCCCACGATCCGAGGTGTGAATCGCTAAGCATTGATGCTTCTCTTGCTTGACATGTAATTCCGGTTTTCTTATATTTGACTCACCCTAAAGCGAGTTCCAATCAGGAAATGAGGAGGAGAAACTTAAAGTGTTTGTCCCTACAAAATTATTTTTGACCCGTGGAGTTGGTGAGCACAGGGAGGAATTGCAGTCTTTTGAACTTGCGCTCCGAAAAGCTGAAATTGCCATACTTAATTTGGCTAAAATATCAAGTATCTATCCCCCCAACTGTAAGTTAATCAGCAAACAGAAAGGATTGCAGTTGATTTATCCAGGTCAGATTACATTCTGTGTTTTGGCCAGGGCCAGCAGCAATGAACCCAGGCGTCAACTGGCCGCATCCATCGGCCTGGCGCGCCCGATCGACAAAAGTTCCTACGGGTACCTGAGCGAGTACCATGCCTTTGGAAAAACGGATGAAGAGGCCGGGAATTACGCTGAAGATCTGGCTGCAGCGATGCTCGCCTCAACGCTTGGTGTGGAATTTGATGAGGATGAAAGCTGGGACAACAAGCGACAGCTCTGGAAAATCAGCGGCAAGATGGTGGGCAGCCGTAATATCACCCAATCCGCTATCGTTAGTAAACACGGCAAGTGGACAACCGTGGTCGCGGCAGCCATTCTTCTACCTTAAGAAATCATGAAATGCCAGGATGATCTGAAAGGTCAGCCCATCTGTCCGGCTCCGATCACAACTGAAACCACCTTAGCCGTGCAGCTCCAAGCTACAAAAACTCTCATCCTCTGGTAATTACCCTCCGACTCCCCCTTTACCCGAACCATACTTTAGGGAAACAGATGAAAAAATGGAAGTTAGAGCAAGGCCTATTTCAGGTGGAGCTAGCCAAGAGGATTGGGGTGAGTGAGATGACGATAGTTAATTTTTAGACGCAGTGTCTACCCCTAAGAACGTCACCTCTTAACGCAGGTTGATCATCACTGTTTGTAGGTGAAGCCCCCAACTTAGGTTTCTCTAAATATCATCGTGTCTCTTAAGTAATTCCTCCTCTCAATTCTCATTGACCCCTGCTTCTAATTTAGTACGCTCTGCCAGGATTGAAAAATTGCGGCAGCAATCAGCCTGGAATGAGCATTCCGTCCAGGGTTTCACGCTTTTTCGAAGATGGATTGGGTTTTAAAAGCATCTTTCAGAATATCTGCATGTCTCTTCTTTCACCGGGTCTTCCCCAATATCCTCATGGAGATACTCCGCCTCGATTTCCCACCGTTTTCTTGGTTAGGGTAGTCAAAACCACTATCAGAGCCACGGCATCCAATAAAGCACAGATGAAAAACGCGCTTCTGTAACTGCCGGTAATATCGAAGATGTAGCTGGACAAAAGGGGGCCCACTGCCGAACCGATGGTATAAATGAACGTGACGCTGCCAAGTATCAATCCGAGAGAGCTCAAGCCGAACAGATTGGCTGAAAGTACGGATTGGAGGCCCATGATGCCCCCATAAGCAAAGCCGAAGGCAAAGGCGAAGGGGCGAAGCATTGAGAGGCTTTCAGCCATCTGTAACCAGAGCAGGGCAACGATCAATAGGATAAAGTTCAACGCCAGAGACCACCGGACACCCAATCTGTCGCTGATGGCGCCGACCAGGAGCTTGCTCAGTACACCGGCACCTCCGGCAACTGTCATGAGGCCCGCAGCCGTTCCCGGGGGGATCCCGGTCTCAATGGCATGTGGGACAAGGTGCACCATGATCGTATGAAGGCTAAACCCGAAGCAGAAGTATATGATGCAGACCATCCGGATGTGCCAGTTGTGAATGATCTCCCGGTAAGAGAGGGTTTTAAGTCCTTGCGGATCCTTTTCCTGTTCTCCCCTACTTTCACCATAGAGACGTTCGCCCATCTGGTGGGGATCACGTCTCATAAACATCGCAGCGATCACGATGAACACCAGAGTGAAAGCCCCCAGGATGATGTACGCATTGCGCCATCCATACACCGAGATGAGACGACTGGCCACTGGGGGCACAACCATGGTGCCGATGCCTGTGCCGGAAGCTACGATCCCGGTCATCAGTCCCCTTCTTACGACGAACCACTTTGGCACGGTGGCGGTAAGCGAGGGCCAGGCACCTCCAATCCCTGCAGATACGATCAACGCATAGATAAGATAGAACTGCCAGACCGTAACGATCTGCGACATGAGAATACAGCCGAGCCCCAGAAATAAGCCGCCGGCCATGGATACCATTCTTACGCTGAAACGGTCAGTGAACCTTCCGGCGAAAATGCCAAGAAAGCCGCTTACAAACGTCAAGACGGAATAGCCAACAGAGGTCACCGCCTTCGTCCAGCCGAACTCAGCCCGAAGAGGGGTGAAAAAGATACCAAAGCTGTAGTTTACGCCAAAAGTCAACGTCATGACAATCGTCGAAACGAACACGATGATGTAGCCGTAGAAAAAGGAGGGGCTTGGGATTGAATGTGATGCTTGGCTGTCCAACGATCCTCCGGTACCTCTATTCTTTTCCTGTCTC
>Ga0105101_10000953_pt1 | contig 12466 bp, 15 predicted proteins | sample PPLLak21cMay2015_2_FD_87037 | JGI IMG/M metagenome (GOLD analysis project Ga0105101, IMG submission 87037) | Freshwater sediment microbial communities from Prairie Pothole Lake near Jamestown, North Dakota, USA - PPLs Lake P8 Core (1) Depth... | ecosystem: Environmental > Aquatic > Freshwater >... | reverse complement strand
CGCGCCGTTCCCGATTAAACCCGCGCGTTAGGCAAACCTATCAAGGGCGACCGCATCGGCGTATGTCGCAACCACTTCTTCGAGCGCAACCAGGAGGCGGTCAAGCAGGCGGTGGAGGCGGCAATCTACGATCTCGCCGCGCAGGGGGCGCAGGTGATCGAGCTCAAGATTCCCAATCTCGAGTTCGGTCTGGCTGCGATCTATGCCATTGAGCTGGCATCCTCGACTGCCTATCACGACCGGTCGCTGCGCGCCGGGCGTACTGCCCACTTCACCCCCGATGTGCGCACGCTCGTGGAGATGGGGCGACTGGTCAGCGCACCAGACTACCTCAAGGCCGAGCAACTGCGCACGGTGCTCACGGAAGACTTCCGCCAGGCGCTCGACAAGGTGGATGTCATCGTCGGCCCGACCACACCGATCACGGCCTGGAAGGTCGGGGAGTGGAGCGTCAAAGTGGGCACCAAGAGCGAAAGCGTGCTGGCTGCGTCCTGGCGCTTCACATTCCCTTACAACCTCACCGGCCTGCCTGCCGTGTCCGTGCCCTGCGGGTTCGACAAGGAGGGCTTGCCGATCGGCCTGCAGATAGCCGGCAGGCCTTTCGACGAGGCGCCCGTGCTGCGCGTGGCGCACGCCTATGAGCGCACGCACGAGTGGAAAGACGCCATGCCCGCGCTGTGATGTTGAAGCAGCCGGGCGCTGAACAACCGAAGCAGAGGAGATCATGTCGAGCGGATCCAAGACCCCCGAGAGCAATCTGCGGATTGCCTGCCTGCAGATGGAGCCGCGTGTCGGCGAGAAGCGCGAAAACGTCGCGCGCAGCCTGGAGATGATCGACAAGGCGGCGCAGGCCGGGGCCAAGCTGGTCGTGTTGCCCGAACTGTGCAACAGCGGGTACGTATTCAACACCCGCGAGGAGGCCTTTGAGCTTGGCGAGGAAGTACCTGACGGGCCGACCACCGTGGCCTGGCAGAAGGCCGCAGCCGGCCACGCGATGACGATCGTCGCCGGGATCACGGAGCGCGAGGGGGACCTGCTCTACAACAGCGCCGTGGTGGTCGGACCGAAAGGCCCCATCGGCCGCTATCGGAAGAACCACCTCTGGGGCGCGGAGAACCTGTATTTCGAGCCCGGGAACCTGGGCGTGCCGGTGTTCCACACTCCAGCCGGGCGGATCGCCTGCGCCATCTGCTACGACATCTGGTTCCCGGAGGTGTTCCGGCTGGCTGCTCTACAGGGCGCGGATATCCTGTGCGTGCCGACCAACTGGGTGCCCATGCGCGACCAGCCCGATTCGCTCCCGGTGATGGCCAACATCCTGGCCATGGGTGGCGCACACTCCAACTCGATGTTCGTCGCTGCGGCCGACCGCATCGGGGTCGAGCGCGGCCAACCGTTTCTGGGCAACAGCTTGATCTGCAGCTGCACGGGGTGGCCCATCGCGGGGCCCGCCAGCGCCGACCGGGAGGAGATGATCATCGCCGACGTGAACCTGTCGGACGCGCGCCGCAGCCGCAACTGGAACGAGTTCAACCAGGTGCTGCGCGACCGCCGCATCGACGTCTACGACGAACTGCTGGGCGCGCAGGTCAAGCGCGGATGGTATTGAAGGTGGGCATCGTTCGCTGTCTGGCCTGCGAACGCTCGCGCACCCGGTGACCGCGAACCCCTTAGCGCACCTTCTTCATGTGCGCGAAGCGGTCGTTGCGTCTGTAGACTTCCTCACGATCCGCGCCCGCTTCGAGGTCGAGCTTGATCTTGCCTTCCAGGTGCTCCATCTCTTCCGCATCGGCCGTCACTGACGCGGCATGCTCGCGGGCGATCACCAGGACCCCGTCGCGATCGCCGTGGATCAGGTCTCCCGGCCGGACCGGGACCGAAGCGGTGGTCTGCCCCGGGAGTGCGATCGGGACGTCCAGCTCCGCGTAGTGCCAGCGACCCTTGGGCGCCAGAGTGGTGAGGAAGCTGCAGAACACCGGCATACCGATCTCCTCGTACTCGTCGAGATCGCGCACGCCGCCATCGGTCAGCACGCCCCTGCAGCCGCGCAGCTTCAGGCTCAGGGCCACGTTGCCGCCCATGACCGCGGTCGTCCGATTCCCACCCGTCTCGATGACGGCGATCACGCCGGGGCGCACGCGGCGGTCCAGCTCGTAGGTGATGCTGGGCTCGCCCGCTGCGCGCTTGGGCTCTGGCCCGGAGCGGCCGCGCACGCAATACGCTGGACCGGCCACGCGCCCGCTGCCACAGGTGAAGCGGATCGAGGACGACAATACCTGGTCCGTAAACCCCATCGCGTTGAGCACGTCGCTGACCACGGATACAGGCAACGTCTCCAGCCGACGGCACAGTGCGGCGGTGCCTTTGTCCGTCTGTACGTCATTTGCCATCGTCGTTCTCGATCCACAGCTTGCCGATCTTGCGGTCCTTGATCATCGCCTTGGTGGCAGCGTCGAAGTCGATGAAATGGGGCGTCTTCAGGTGGGCAGCGAAAGCGGCCTCGTCGTGGTAGATCTCGTACAGGAAGACCCGGTCGGTCTCGCCGGCGGGCACACAGACGTCGAAGCGGTCGCAGCCCGGTTCCAGGGTGCGGGACTTCTCGGCGTTTTCCAGCATGAGCGGCATGAACTTTTCCATGACGCCCGGGTGGAGGACGAAGTCGACGGCGATGACGTAGCGTTTCATAGAGGTGAGGGCTGGGGCTAGGGACTATGACCGGAAGCAGCGGGATCCGGAGCAGGCGCTTAGTATACTGATCCGGAACAGTGGGAGTTGAAACAACCATGACAGCGATTCGACGCGTCGGAGACACGACCGATATCCTGGGCGAGGGTCCGGTCTGGGATGCGCGGGAGCAGGCGCTGTATTGGGTGGACATCCGTGCCCCGGCGGTGCGCCGGCTCGACTGGCGCACACAGCGGGTGGCAAGCTGGCCGATGCCGGAGATGGTGGGCTCGCTGGCCGTGCGGGAACGCGGCGGGCTGCTGCTCGCGCTGAAATCCTCGCTGTCGTTCTTCGATCCGGCGAGCGGCGCCTTCGAGCGCGTGTCGGCACCGGAGATCGACTGGCCAGCCATGCGCTTCAACGACGGCAAGTGCGACCGCCAGGGGCGCTTCTGGGCCGGGACCATGAACGACGTAACGCGCGAGCCGGAAGGCAGCCTGTATCGCCTGGATCCCGCGCGAGGCTGCGTGGCGATGCAGACGGGCATCCGCATCCCCAACAGCCTGTGCTGGAGCCCGGACGGGTGCACCATGTACTTCGCTGACTCACCGACGCGCACGATCTTCGCCTATCACTTCGATCCTGCGACCGGGGAACTGGGCGAGCGGCGCGAGTTTGCCACTGTCGAAGCGCCGGCGATTCCCGACGGGGCGACGGTCGATGCAGAGGGTTTCGTCTGGTGCGCGCACTACGACGGTTGGCGCATCGTGCGGTTTGCCCCCGATGGCCGGGTGGACCGTGTGGTCGATCTGCCGGTGCAGCGTGCTACCAGTGTCCAGTTCGGTGGTCCGGGTCTGGACGTGCTGTTCGTCACCACGGCCACGCAGAAGCTCGCGCCCGAGCAATTGGCGAAGCAGCCGCTGGCCGGTGCGCTGCTGATGCTGGACGTCGGCGTGAAGGGGCTTGCGGAGGCCCGCTATGCGGGGTGAAGCGTGACAGGGAAAGCCTGGCAGGTGAGGCGTGACAGGAAAATTGTAACAGGAAAATTGTGACAGATGAGACGTGACGCGACGGTGAGCGAGCCAGCCAGCAAGCCTTTTCCAGCGAGGCGGCAAGATTCCGCACCACCCCGCTTGCTCCGCTGGCACCGTTTCTCGGAGAGGAGGGGAGAGGCTCTGCGCGGCGCATTTGCGCGGGCCCTGTTCGTGCTCGCGCTCGTACCCGGCGCCGCGCTGCCGCAGACTGCCTCCGGACGGGAGTCCGGCACCCAGCTCTTTGCACGCTGCGAACCCGCGCTGCGGCTGGTGGAGGCGGGGAGCCGTGTGCTCCTCAACGATGCCGAGTATGCGCAGGCCCAGTCCTGCATCGGCTTTGTCGACGGGTTCATCTGGGGCCACGGCTGGGCAGCCTGGCGAGAGAACCGGGACATGTACTACTGTCCACCGGAAGGGTTCTCGGCAACGCAGGCCGTGCCTGTGCTGGTTGCGTACCTGCGCGCGCATCCCGACCGCCTGGACGCGCACGCGCACGTGCTGTTGTTCTCTGCCTTGAGCAACGCTTTCCCCTGCGAGCCTGCGACTCCGTCGAAGTGACGCTGCCGGCAGCCGGCGGCGCTAGGAGGCAGCGATGACGGCCGAGTGAGACGGGTCTGTCACTCTGCCGGACTGTTGCTCGGAGATCCCGACGGCCTGCGCCGGCGCTCGCCCTGTTCGGGGGCTGGACGCTTCGTTGCCGGGGCCCGGTAAATCGTCCTGCCTTCCTTGATCGTTTCGATTACCTTGAGGGTGGATAGCTTCTCCGGGTCGACCTTCAGCGGGCTGTTGGACAGCACAACGAAGTCGGCGAGCTTGCCGGCTTCGATCGACCCTTTGCTGTCCTCCTCGAAGTGCTGATAGGCCGCCCACAGCGTGATTGACTTCAGGGCGACATCCACGGGAATGCGCTGGTCGGCGCCGAGGATGTCGCCGGATCGGGACCGGCGGGTGACGGCCGCGCTCAGGATGCGGATCGAGTCGGGAAACGCCACCGGCGCATCGTGGTGCTGAGTGAAGCGCATGCCGCGGCGCAGAGCGGACATGGCCGGCGAGATGCGCTCTGCGCGCACCGGCCCGAGCGTCTCCTCGCGATGCCAGTCTCCCCAGTAGAAGGTGTGCATGCCGAAGAACGACGGGAGGATGCCGAGCTCGCGCATGCTATCGAGCTGGTCCTCGCGCACGGTTTGGGCATGGATCATCACGCTGCGGTGGTCGCGCGCGCCGTGCTTCGCTACCGCGTCGCGCATGGCCGAGATCATCTGATCGGACGCGGCGTCGCCATTGGTGTGGACCAGGAGCTGCCAGCCCATGGCATAGGCCTTGTCGATGCGCTCGGCAGCCTCCTCGTCCGTCAGGGTCGAGTACCCGCGGTAGTTGCGGGGCGCGCCGGCGGGTGGCCGGAAGTAAGGGCGGCTGAGCCAGGCCGTCTTGCCCTGCGGCGAGCCGTCCAGACTCAGCTTGACGCCCCCGATGCGGAAGTGGCGCCGATAGTCCCGGCCGGCGAAAGGACCGTCCAGCCCCGGCGGCGAGTCGGTCAAGGTGAAGTCGGGGTAGGAGACGACGTCGAGCTTGAGCTTGCCTGCTTCGCTGAGCGCCATCCAGGTGTCCTGCTGGGCAGCGGTGGCCCGACCCTCTTGCGCGGTCGTGTAGCCATAGCGGGAGTACAGCTGCAGCCCGGCCAGTGCCATCGACTGCATCTCCACCCCGCTCAGCCTGGGCAGTGCCTGCAGCAGGCCGAACCATGCGGTTTCTTCGAGGACGCCGTTGGGTGTTTTGCCGTCGGCCTCCCGGCGAATGACGCCGCCCTTGGGGTTTGGCGTGTCGAGCTGGATACCGGCAACCTCCAGCGCCTTGCTGTTGGCGGCAGCCAGATGCCCGGATTGATGAATCACGATCACGGGCAGCCCTTTCGAGACCGCATCCAACTCCTGGCGCGTCGGGTGCCGGCGGAGGCCGTTCGCATCCTGGAGCTGGGCATCGTCGTAGCCAAATCCGATGACGATGCCGTATCGCTTCGCCACGGGGCCGGCAGCATACTCCCGAAGGATGCGCTGCAATGCCGCGATGGAGGATGTCTTACCATCGGGCGGCGGGAGCAGGTTTGCCGACACGGCCTGGAATCCCACCAGGAAGGCGTGACCGTGCGCATCGATGAAGCCGGGCACCATGGTCTTGCCGTTGAGGTTGACCATGCGTGTACTCGCACCCCGGTGCTTCATGATCTCGTCGCGGCTTCCCACCGCCACGATTTTTCCGGCCGTCACCGCCACGGCTTCCGCGACCGGCTGAGCGTCGTTGACGGTGACGATATCGCCACCCGCGTAGATGAGGTCGGCACCCTGTTGCGGCCAGGCTGTCGCGGCAGGGCCGGCCGCCAGCGCGGCCGCAGCCAAGCTGCCGAGCAAGCGGCGAGGCATCATCGAAACGACTCCATGCGGTGCGGGAAAGACGCAAGCGTAGCGTATTCCGGCGGGTTTTCTCGCGATGAGATAATGGGAGACTTTCGCGTCTGACCCGTGTATCATCCAGGCGAGGAATCCGCTGCGTCATCCGGTCCGCGTCCCGATTCCCCCTCGCGGTCGTTCTCGAACTGCCTCGAAGTTCCCAATCCCAGCACTATCGTCTGCCTGAACCGGTTCCGCGGGCGCATGCCCGCCGCAGGCCGATTCAGGAGAAAAGCGTTTGACTTCGTCCTTCGACAATCTCGGCCTTCTGGCCGAGCTGCTCCGCGCAGTCGCGGAGCAGGGTTACACCCAACCCACCCCCATCCAGATCCAGGCCATTCCCGAGGTGCTTGCCGGCCGCGATCTGCTTGCCGCCGCGCAGACCGGGACGGGCAAGACCGCCGGCTTCGTGCTGCCGCTGCTGCAGCTGCTCAAGACGGTGAAGACCAAAGGCTCGCCCGACGGGCGCCGGCCGCCGCGCGCGCTGATTCTAACGCCTACCCGCGAGCTGGCTGCACAGGTGGAGGAAAGCGTGCGTGCCTATGGCGCGCATCTGCCGACCACCTCCGCCGTGATCTTCGGCGGCGTCGGGATTCAGCCTCAGATCACCGCGCTAAGGCGCGGCGTGGAGATCCTCGTCGCCACGCCCGGCCGGCTGCTCGACCACGTGCAGCAGAAGACAGTCGACTTGAGCCGCATCGAAATCCTGGTGCTGGACGAGGCGGATCGCATGCTCGACATGGGCTTCATCCGCGACATCCGGCGCATCCTGGCCCTGCTGCCGAAGCAGCGGCAGAACCTATTGTTCTCCGCCACGTTTTCGTCGGAGATCCGGGAGCTCGCGCAGTCCTTCCTGCACGATCCTGCCGTGGTGGAAGTGGCACGCCGCAACGCACCTTCCGAGCTGGTGAATCAGGTCGTACATCCGGTGGATGCCGGGCGCAAGCGCGAGCTGCTGGCGCATTTGATCTCCACTGGCGGGTGGGAGCAGGTGCTCGTCTTCACCCGTACCAAGCACGGCGCCAACCGCCTTGCCGAGCAGCTCACGCGGGACGGCGTCAGCGCGAGCCCGATCCACGGCAACAAGAGCCAGTCGCATCGCACCCGCACGCTCGGGGACTTCAAGCGTGGCGAGCTGCGCGTTCTGGTGGCCACCGATCTTGCCGCGCGCGGGTTGGACATCGAAGAGCTGCCGCACGTGGTGAACTACGACCTGTCGCACGTTCCCGAGGACTATGTCCATCGCATCGGTCGCACCGGCCGTGCGGGCGTCGAGGGCGAGGCGGTGTCGCTGGTGTGTGCAGAAGACAAGCCGCTCCTGGCGGCGATCGAGCGCCTGCTGAATCGCTCGATCGAGCAAAGGGTGGTGCCTGGATTCGAGCCGGGTCACGGCGCGGCGCGCAGTGAGCCGCGCGTGCATGCTGGGCAGCGCGCGGCACCGGCACGCGACGGTGAGCGAGGCGCGAAGCACCGGTCCGCACGCGCGCCGCAGCAGCGCTCCGAATCCGGATCGCGGCGGCGCTCCGGCGGGGCGCCTCAGGGCAGATCCGAAACGGCTCCGCAGAAGCGCTCGGGATCTACCCCTCAGAAGCGGGCCGAAGCAACAGGTGAGCGTGGCGGCCCGCGCAACGGTGCGAAACCAGGTGGACGCAACGGCGGCGAGCGGCGGTCAGCCGCCCCCACCTCATCGCGAAAGGCGAAGCCCGAGGCGCGGCGGCCGCAGAAACAGAGCGCATTCGCTGCACTGCTGGCCGGTGCCCGCCGCCTGATCGGCTGAACGCCGCAACTAACCAACTCTGGAGGTAAGAGCCGAACATGAATATCTACGTAGGAAATCTGGCACCTGAAGTGACCGAGACCGAGCTGACCAATGCGTTCAAGGCGTTCGGCCAGGTGAAGTCGGCACAGGTGATGCGCGAGTTGTTCAGCGGTGCGTCGAAGGGCTTCGGCTTCGTCGAAATGCCCGGCAAGCAGCACTCCCTGGACGCCATCGCCGGGTTGAACGGCAAGGACTTCCACGGCCGTCCGCTGCGCGTGAATGAAGCACGGCCCAAGGTAGGCCGGCGCTAGCAGCACGGCGAACAACCCCCTCTCCCTCGACGGGAGAGGGTGGAGCCTCAGGCGGCAGCCAGCGCTGCTGCGAAGCGCGGGTAGGTTTCCGCGATCTCCACGCGGATCTCTCCACGGATCAGCTCGAGCATGCGTGCATCGGGCAGCGGCGTAACCGGTACCGATTCCGGCCGGTCGAATTCGAAGCCCGTGTTGTCGAGGATCTCCTCGACGGTATGGCCCGGATGGACGCTCTCCAGCCGGAAGCGCTGCTTCGCCTTGTCGAAGTGGAACAGCCCCAACCCGGTGAGCAAGGCATAAGGACCGCCCGGCCGGTAGGACTCCGCGGCGCTTACGCCGGGGCTGCTGACGAAATCCACCCGCGGGACCATCACCCGGCGTGTGTGCTCCTCCCGGAACAGAATCACGCGAGGCACTAGAAAATACAGGTAGGCCGAGCCGAAGGAGCCAGGCCAGCGGACCTCGGTTTGCTGCCCGCTGCCGATACCGACCAGGTTGATATTGGCCTGCCCGTCGATCTGACCGCCGCCCAGAAAGAAAGCATCGATGCGGCCCTGCGCGGCAAGATCGAACAGCTCGACGCCGCCGTTGGTGAAGAAGTTGTTGCGTCGCGAGCCCAGCACGCTCACCCGCATCGCGTCCCCGGAAAGCCTGCGGGCGAGCAGGGCGCCCGAGCCGGGAATGGGCGAGGACTGGCCGACCGCAACGTGCCTGCAGCCTGCAAGCAAGCGCGCGATCGCAGCGATCAGCAACTCGGTCCGGCTGACCTGCATCAGGCCGCCGCCCTGCTGTGCTTGCCCAGCCACCCCTCGACGTAGCCGGCGAAGCCCTCCGGCGTCCGCGCGGCCGCAGCGTAGCGGGCGATCTCCGCTTCGTCCTGCGCATAGTGGTCGACCAGGCCGACCGGCCATGCACCGCGGGGTGCCAGCGCAATCCTCTCGATGTAGGGCGAGGGAATGACCGCGCCGGCGCGGGTCTGGTCCTCGAGAAGATTCCGGTCGGTGATCTCTTCCACGGTCACCAGTGTTCGATGCGCGGCGTGCGCCATGATCAGCAGCTCGCGCTCCCGACCCACGAACACGTTGCCGAAACGATCGGCAAGGCTGGCGTGGAACAGCGCGAAGTCCGGCCGGATGGCTTCCACGACGACGATGGGATCTCCGGGTGAAAAGGGATTGTCGATCACCTTCCAGTCGTCGCGATTGGCCAGCAGGTCCGTGCCCAGAAGGCCTCGCAGGGGGATGAAGGGTATGTCCTTCTGTCCCGCCTGCAGCGCGGCGTAGACGGCCGGGCAGGTCGAATCGATCATCCGCAGCTTTCCGTCCTTCAGCGCGGCGACGAACCGTGGTGCGGCGCCGAACTCGCCCAGGCTAACGCCCGAGCTCTGCAGGGTGCGAACACAGCCCGCTCCGACGAGAATATCCGCCTGGATTCCGCTGATGGGGACGCATAGCAGGTGCAGATCCCGGACCCGACGGCGCACAAGCTCCCGGGTCGCTGCCATCGCGACGCCAGACGAGTCCTTGGCGATCGCGAGCAGGGCGCCGTCCGGGATGGCGGCGGCGAGCGCTTCGAGGCTGCAGAGTGTGGTTTCCGGCATGACCGTGCTCCCGACGTTGGCAGCGATTATCCTCTAGCGGCGGGTGCAGCGTCTAACAGTCGGTTCCGGTAGCAAGGTAAAACATCGTCAACATCGAGCTCGGGCGAAGCCGTGCGCCAGGCGGCACGCGAGCGTTGCTCCAAGTAATCGAACCTGCGGAACGAGCGGGACCTCACCGGCCCCTTCGCATCGCCTTAAACGGGATTGACGCATAATGCACGAAAACCTACCCGGATTCCTTTCTTGACTTTCGGTTCGGGGAAGCAGGGAGGCTTATCATGGTCGTTCTTAACCGTCGCGCCTTCATGGCTGTGACTGCAGCTAGTGTCGTGGGTCCCGCTGCTATTGGGGCAAGAGAAGTCGTCGCGAAAGGCATGGACTGGATGACCATGTCGCTCGAGGCACGCAACTTAGCTTTCAATAATGTGGCGCATGTCGGACCCGAATTCGCTCGGATGAAGACCGAAGGCTGGGCCGCAGCGTCGAAGGCCCTGCGCGCGCAACGCCCGCAGTACCTCGATCTGGCTTATGCTCGAGGAGATCGGACCAAGTGGGACTTGTATCCCGCCACCGATCCGAACGCGCCGTGCTACGTTCACATTCATGGCGGTTATTGGCAGCGTGGCAGTAAGGAGATATTTGCTTGTATGGCTGAGGGTGTGCTCGCGCGCGGCTGGTCGGCGGCGCTGCCTGGCTACACTCTAGCCCCTGATGCGAGCCTGACGCAGATCACAGAAGAGCTGCGAACCGCGCTTGACTGGTTCGCGGCGGAGGCCGGCGCGCACGGTATTGCGGGGCCCGTCATACTCTCCGGTTGGTCGGCCGGTGGCCATCTAACGGCAGTCCTATTGGATCATCCGAGGGTGGCGGCTGGGTTGGCGATCTCTGGCGTATTCGAACTCGCTCCGCTGCGCGACTCCCCGCATGTCAACGACAAGGTCAAGTTGACCGAAGTCGAGATCGAAACCCTCTCTCCAATGCGCTTGCCGGGCGTCGATAAGCCACTTTCCATAGCCTATGGCACGGGCGAGTTGCCGGCGATGATCGCCAGCAGTCGCGATTTCCATGCTTACCGGGCTCAGGCCAGTGTCCCGGGCGACTTGATTCCGGTCATCAATACAAACCACTTCACGATTCTGGATGAGCTCAGGCTTCCCAACAGTCATCTGACACGCGCGGTGCTGCAGCTGGCGGGAACGTAGGGCGTCCAAAGCAGGTCTGGCCGTAGGAAATCGAGTCGGATCCCATTGACGCAATCGAAGTCGGCGTCCCACGGTGATGAAGGTATGGGGTATCGATCTTGCACCGGCCCGGCGCGGTCCGAACAGGACCGGCCGGTCCTGCCCAGATACCTATTCGCTTCCGGTATCGATGATGACCTTCCGTTGTCCCTGGCGCCGCACATATACTGCCGCATAGTTCCCATTCACGACCGTAGGTGCAGCCGCCCCGGCGGGCGACAGTGTGATCTTGTATGTCCCCATCTGAGCCGCCGTATCATCTGATAGCTGTCGCGTGTTATGGGGCGGAGCGCGGCGGCGCGCTAATCATCGCGTCTGGCTGCCAGGACGCCATCCATAGCCGCTACAGCGTGCTCGAGGCACACACGGATGGTGTTGAGCTGGCACTGCGGATCGGGCCCGCGGTCCTCAGCGCTTACGGCAATCCCGGAACGATTGACGCCAGCAGCGCGGCGCCGAGCAAGGCGCAGGCGATCAGGGCCTCACGGTTCAGCAGTGGGTCGAACAGACGGCGGAGTTGGTCGGTCAGCATCTCGTGTCCCCTCTGCTTTGGATCAGCACCCCGATGCTGGAGGTGCTGCGAGAGGTCACTTTCTCCCGAATCGGCCGGCGTGTCACCCTTTGTGAAATGGCCTCGTCGTGCAGCGCAACACGCTAGCGGCGACCGCGCAGTCTGTACGGCCGGAAAGAAGAAGCCCCGCACGAGGCGGGGTTTTCTTCGTACTGGCTGCAGACCGAATCAATAGTCCATGCCGCCGCCGGACGCCATGGCGGGAGCCTTCTCTTCCCTCGGCAGCTCGGCCACCATGGCGTCGGCGGTGAGGATCAGCCCGGCAACCGAGGCGGCGCTCTGCAGTGCACAGCGCGCAACCTTGGTCGGGTCGATCACGCCCATCTCCAGCAGGTCGCCGTAGGTGTCGTTGGCCGCGTTAGCCAAAGTTGGTCTTGCCCTCCATCACCTTGTTCACCACCACGGAGGGCTCGGCAGCAACAGCGAGCGACGACGCCAGGCGGAGGAAGTCCTGACCCTTCTCGGACACGCTGTTGACGCTGCGAAGCAACGTCGCCGCGACCGGCGACGACGCAGGCGAGCGATCGGTGTCACCTTAGGTCGACCTGATGCCCGCGGCAAGCATGATCTGCGTCGCACCGGCCGCGCGCCGCGCAGCGCGAGGCCGATAGCGCGCGCCCGTGCGCTCGGGCAGCTACGCCTTAAGGAAGGTCTGAACTAGTGGTCAAAAAGTCCGTGCGATCCGTTCCCTCAAGCCGCGAGGTGCTCGATTGCATGCCAAGGGCGGGAGACACTTGCATTCCCTGCTCCTGCAGATGACGGCCGAGCTCCTCGAACAAGCGACGGCCCAGATCGTGCCGCTCCAGCAGGTGGCGGAACTTGCACAGCGTGGTCTCATCGGG
>Ga0105101_10000948_pt1 | contig 12505 bp, 14 predicted proteins | sample PPLLak21cMay2015_2_FD_87037 | JGI IMG/M metagenome (GOLD analysis project Ga0105101, IMG submission 87037) | Freshwater sediment microbial communities from Prairie Pothole Lake near Jamestown, North Dakota, USA - PPLs Lake P8 Core (1) Depth... | ecosystem: Environmental > Aquatic > Freshwater >... | reverse complement strand
GTACATTCATCCGGAACGGAATAAAGAAAGGGAAAAATATGTCGTATTACCTTTCCGCACCGGTGTGGAAGTATATTGAGGAGATGCATTACTACGAATGAGCCCCCGTCAGACCTGCTTTATGATCTCCATCCCGCGTTGAAGCGATTTCTCATTTATTGGGATGAGGTTATGATATCTCTCAGGTAGTGATTTCTTTAATCCTTTTATAACATTTTCAAGTTTGATGATCGGCTTTATTTTCAGGAATCCTCCGAGCACGATCATATTGAATGTCTTGGGACTGTTCATTTTACCAGCTTCTTCAGCTGCATCGACCCTGTAAATTGTAATATCTTTTCTTTCAGGATGCCGTGTAATGCCATTGCTGTCGTAAATAAGGGTTCCGCCTGGTTTGATCGATTCTTCAAATTTATCCATCGACTGCTGATTCAGGATTATCGCAGTGTCGAAATGTTTTAAAATCGGAGAGCTGATCCTCTCACTGCTGATAATCACTGTTACATTGGCTGTTCCTCCCCTCATCTCAGGACCGTAAGACGGCATCCAGCTTACTTCCATATCCTGCATTACCCCGGAATATGCCATTATTTTGCCCATCGACAGGACTCCCTGTCCTCCGAATCCGGCAATTAAAATTTCTTCAGTCATTTTTTTCGGGATTTTTGGTTTGTTGGTCTGGTTCTTCTGCCGGCACCTTAAGATCACCCAGCGGGTAAAAAGGTATCATGTTTTCTTCCATCCACTTGTTTGCCTGAGTGGGGGTCATTCGCCACCCGGAAGGACAATTGGAGATGATCTCAATAAAACATGTGCCCTTGTTAAGCTTCTGATACTGAACAGCTTTTCTGATGGCTTTCTTAGTTTTTCTGACATTTGCAGGAGTATGGACACTTTGTCTTGTCACGTAATATGTTCCCGGCAGGGTTGCCACAATGTCGGTCATTTTCAGGGGATTTCCCATTATCTTTACATCCCTTCCATAGGGTGATGTAGATGTTTTCATTCCGGGAATCGTTGTCGGAGCCATCTGTCCGCCAGTCATCCCGTAAATACCATTATTTATGAAAATAATGAGAAAATTCTCACCTCTGTTGCAGGCATGTATTGTCTCTGACGTTCCGATAGCTGCAAGGTCTCCGTCGCCCTGATAAGTGAACACGAATTTCTCCGGCATCAGTCTCTTGATTGCAGTTGCCACTGCCGGAGCCCGGCCATGAGCCGCTTCCTGCCAGTCAATATCCAGATAATAATAAAGAAAGACAGAACAGCCGACAGGAGAAACACCTATTGTTTCTGACTGCAGGTCTTCTTCATCTATTATCTCAGCAAGTATCCTGTGTGCTGTTCCGTGACCACAGCCCGGACAATAATGAAGCACATTGTCGGTCATGATCTTTGTCTTCTTATAAACCAGATTTTCAGGTTTAATGAACTCTTTTATTCCTGTTACTTCAGCCATTTCTTAACCTCTTATGATTTTCGATTTCAGGAATTCCAAAACTTCTTCAGGTTCTGTCACAATCCCTCCCATCCTTCCGAAATGATACACGGGCACTTTGCCGTTCACTGAAAGAAGTACATCTTCCACCATCTGCCCTGCACTCATCTCTATTGACAGCATCATCTTTACCTTACCGGCGAGTACATTTATCCGTTTTGAAGGAAACGGGAATAGCGTTATTGGCCGCAGGAGTCCGACCTTCAGTCCCTCAGCTCTTCCCAGCTGCACAGATTTCTGACAGACCCTAGCGCTTGTTCCGTATGCAACAAGCAGATATTCGGCATCGTCGCACTGAAATTCCTCAAAGCGCACTTCTTTTTCCCTGATCTCATTGTACTTTGCAATAAGCTTCCGGTTAAATACTTCCTGTCTGGCCGGATCAAGGTCCAGTGAAGTTATAATGTTCCTTTCCCTGGTGGGAGGTTTTCCTGTTGTAGCCCATTCGGGTACTGTTTTAGACCTCTCTTTCTGAGGACCGAGCCATACCTTTTCCATCATCTGGCCGATAGCGCCGTCGGAAAGCATCATCACCGGATTTCGGTATTTAAATGCAAGATCGAAACCGAGTTCAACAAAATCAGCCATCTCCTGAACTGAAGCAGGGGCAAGAACAATCAGATGGTAATCTCCATGTCCGCCGCCTTTAACTGCCTGAAAATAATCGGATTGTGCAGGCTGTATTGTACCGAGTCCGGGTCCGCCCCTTACAACATTGACAATCAAGCAGGGCAATTCAGCTCCGGCGATGTAAGTTATCCCTTCCTGTTTCAGGCTTATCCCGGGTGAGGATGAAGTTGTCAGCACTTTTTTTCCGCAGGCTGCACCGCCGTAAACCATATTTATTGCAGCGATCTCACTTTCGGCCTGAAGAACCACCATACCGGTTGTATTATAAGGTGCAGCCTCCATCAGGTATTCCAGTATCTCACTCTGCGGTGTGATAGGATACCCGAAATACCCATCGGCACCGGTGCGGATTGCAGCCTCAGCAACAGCTTCATTGCCTTTCATTAACCTTAATTCCTTTTCCATCACAAAGTTATATTTTTGTTTTATAAACAGTTATAACTCCATCCGGACATACCATTGCACAGTTTGCGCAACCAATGCATAGCTCCGGATTTGCAGGATATGCATAGAAATAGCCCTTGTGATTGACTTCCTTTGCCATAGCAATAGTGCCTGTCGGGCAGTTAACCATGCACACCTCACATCCCTTGCACCTGTCAATATTTACAACAATACTGCCTTTTATCTTTGCCATTTTATCAAATTTAATTCTTTTTAATCGGGTGATTTTCCCTGAATTTTTTAAGCCGTAATTCCATATCGCCGAATAACTCTCTGGGAACCAGGGATACACAGGCCCTAAGACCCTCTTTCCTTTCGCTTCCGGTTATATTGAGTGTAATTGCACTTATACCGTAATATATTAATTCCTCCAGCAATTTGCTTCCGTCCATTCCCGGATAGGAAATTGTAAAATAGAATCCGTCAGCAAGAGGCTGATCAAGATCCCGGTCATATACTATATTAAATCCGTTGGAAACAAACAAGTTCTTCATTATTCGTGCTTTATCGCCATATTCCTGCAGATCATCACGGAATTTGTAAGTACCGTCGTTCACCGCTTTCAGCAGTGCTGCAAGGCCATACTGGACTGAATGAGTCACCCCGGCTGACAAACCGTATAAAGCTCCAAAGATAGCTGAATGTCCGAATTTGTCAGTAGAGTAATATCTCAACAGATCCGGATAAGAACGGTGAAAAAGATGATCCGAAATTGCCATGATCCCTATTCTTTGTCCGGCATAACTGAAGATCTTTGAACTAGAAATCAGCAGTACATAATCATCAGTGTACCCTGCAACTGTTGGTTGGAAGGGTGGTTTTCCGGGATTTGAATAATCCTTCCTGAAATCCATTCCGAAATATGCAAGGTCCTCAATTACGATAACATCATACTGCCTTGCCAGCTCACCAATAACTGCCAGTTCATCCTCGTTCAGGCAGATCCATGTTGGATTGTTTGGATTTGAATAAAGCAGGGATGATATTTTTCCAGTTTCGAGATACGATTCAAGTTTTGCCTTCAGTTTTTTCCCCCTGAAGTTATAAACATCAAAGGAACAATAATTGTGTCCGAGCATCTTCACCTGCTGTTTCTGAACCGGGAATCCTGGATCAAGAAAAAGTGTACCCTCCTTGGTTCTGTCATTCCTGTTGGCTACAAGGAAGCTTACCATCCCTCCCATCATGGAGCCAACCGTGGGGATGCATCCTTCAGGTTTGATGCCTGTATTCAGGAATAACCTGATGAACCTTGAAGCCTCCTCTTTAAGGATGCCTATGCCGGAAATATTCGGATAAACGGCTCCCACGCCATTTTTAAGGGCAGCTATTTCGGCATCCACTGCAATTGAAGGACAGGGCAAACCCGGTTCTCCCATCTCCATCCGGATAAATCTTATACCCGTCTTTGCTTCCGTAAGGTTCACAAGATGGTTAATCTCACGAATCGATGCTGAACCGGCATCAGGAAGTCCGTTTTCATGGGCAATTGATTTAATTAATTCGGATGGAATCGGAATATTATTCATTTTATTTTTTCAGAATTTTCTTTTGTCAATTACCCGTTGTGCCTTACCCTCGCTTCTTTCAATGGTTTTCGGTTCCACAAGTGTTACCTTGATAGTGAGACCGGTGGCACTTTCAAGGTTATTTTCAAGTTTCCCGGTCAGTGACTGCAACTGGCTGATCTTATCCAGGAAAAACTCTTCATCGACCTCTACCTGAAGCTCCAGAGTATCAAGGTTGTTTACCCTGTCAACAATGATCCTGTAATGCGGTTTTATTTCGCTCATTTCAAGAAGTACTGTCTCAATCTGTGACGGGAACAAGTTCACACCCCTGACAATCAGCATATCATCGCTTCTCCCGAGACATTTATCCATCCGGACAAGTGTTCGTCCGCATTTGCATTTTCCATAGTTGAGCCTTGTCAGATCGCGGGTACGGTAGCGGATAAGGGGCAATCCTTCTTTGGTGATTGTTGTAAATACCAGTTCTCCCAGAGTGCCCTCGGGCAGAACCGCCCTTGAGTCGGGATCTATTATCTCCGGATAGAAATGATCCTCATTGATGTGCAAACCTTCCTGTTTAATGCATTCACTTGCAACTCCCGGTCCTATAACCTCGCTAAGTCCGTATATATCAATCGCTTTTATTCTGAGCTTACTTTCAATCTCTCTTCGCATGTTCTCAGTCCATGGTTCAGCTCCGAATACACCGGCTTTAAGCTTAATTGTATTGAGGTCAATCCCGTTGTCCTGTATAGCTTCGGCAAGGAATAATGCGTATGACGGAGTACATGCAAGAACGGTTGTGCCAAGATCGCACATAAGCTGAATCTGACGCACAGTATTACCTCCCGAAATAGGAATTACAGAGGCTCCAATCTTTTCCCCGCCATAATGCAAGCCCAGTCCACCCGTAAAGAGTCCGTAGCCATATGCAATCTGAATAAAATCATTCCTGTTGGCGCCTGCACTGGTCAGGGTTCTGGCCATAACTTCCGACCATGTTGCAATATCGTTGCGTGTATACCCTACAACAGTCGGTTTGCCTGTAGTTCCCGAAGATGCATGCAGACGTACAATCTCGCTCATCGGGACGGCAAAAAGTCCGAACGGGTAATTATCACGAAGATCAACCTTTGTTGTAAAAGGAAGCTTTGTCAGATCTTCGACCGAATTAATACTTTCAGGGCCAAGACCTGCTTCCTGCATTTTATGACGGTAGTACGGAACATTAAAATAGACTCTTTCAACCGTTTCCCTCAGCCGTTCATTCTGAACCTGCCTGAGATCGCCTCGATCCATACACTCAAAATGCCTGTTCCAGATTTCCATTATTAAAATAAAAATTATTCCTTATGTCAGCTTGTTTCACCTGTCTAAATCCTGTAAAGATCACTTGCCCGGAGTAAGTCCATCTCGTGATCTTTCAGTGCTTTGATTGCTTTTTCATTGTTGCTGCACCTGAGCACGATCACCGATTTTTTTCCTGTAGTGAACGCATAGGTATACTCAACGCTGATGTCGATATCAGAAAGTATCCTTAGCACCCGGGCATAATATTGTGCTTCATCCGGTGCAATGACGGAAATAACTTCCGTCATGTTCACAGTGAACGATTGTTGCTTAAGGATTGCTTTTGCTTTTTCGGGATCAGAAACAATGAGCCGCAGGATCCCGAATTCCGATGTATCGGCAATACTAAGGGCAGTGATTCTGATTTTTTCTTTTCCCAATGTTTCCAGAACCTCTGTAAGCCGACCTGATTTATTCTCAAGAAATACTGATAACTGTTGGATTATCATGACTTTGTATCAAATAGTCTATAATTTTGTGGCTCGAAGATACTAATAATACCTGTTCATTATAAACAAAATATGAAAGATCACTTTTCTATCCTTATCCTGGCATCAACTACAGTAATGTCTTCAGGGCTGCCAACCAGTGGATTAAGGTCTATCTCTTTAATTTCAGTTGCAAACCTCAGCAGGGTTGAGAGTCGTACTATGATCTCGGCAAACTTCTGCTCATTGACTCCCGGTTTTCCACGTGTTCCACGTATTATCCTGTAAGCCTTCAGGTTTCGTATCATTGATTTTGCTTCATCGAAAGTAAGAGGAGCCAGACCTGATGATATGTCTTCCAGTACCTCCACAAATATTCCTCCCAGGCCGCATAGAATAACATGTCCGAATTTTGGTTCATACTTGGCGCCAATGAAGAGCTCAGTCCCCGTCAGCATCCTTTGGACAAGAACTGCAGTGACACCCCCGATCTTCATCATCCTGTTATATTCAGCTTCAAGGTGTGCCGGTGTTTTAATGTTAAGGGTCACTCCGCCGACATCAGATTTATGTACGTGTCCCACAACTTTTAGTGCCAGTGGATATCCGGCCCTTTCAGCAAGTGCTATGAGTTCTTTCCTGCTTTTTACAACGGCTTCCTTAACAGTGGGGATATTTGCTGCACGAAGCAGCTGCTGGATAATATCAGGCCCGGCATATCCTGTGGCTGCATTATCAATAATGCTGCGGATAAGCGGTACATCGATATCTTTAAGGAAAATCTTTTCTTCTGCCGGAAACGGTGTATTGGAAATTTTTGTGAGCGCCCTCCCCAGCACAACCTCGTCGGGGAAGTTCACATGACCTTTTCCGAGGAAATAGTCAAGTTCGGTCTGAGAGCTGGAAACAGACGGCAGGATCGGGAACAGCGGTTTATTGCACTCACTGATTTTCCGGTGCAGCAGGTCGTAAATCACTGACATATCATTAAGTCCGTTGCTACCGAATATCACTATCATGCCGTCGATCTGAGGCATTTGCCTGTCGACGTAGGTGATGATTCTGTCAAGCTGCTCGTCGGTTGCAGTGGCAATCATATCTATCGGATTACTGGCAGATGCGCCAGGATTCATCATTCTCAACAAATTATCGTGATGCTCGCCGGTGATCCGGGGAATGATCATCCCTCCGGCCGAAAGGGCATCGGTAAGCATCACTGCCGGACCACCGGCATGTGTTATTATAGCTATATTCTTACCCTTCTGAGGTTTATGAAAAAATACCGATGCAACGGTTGTAAGTTCTTCCCTCCCGGAACACCTGACGATTCCGGCTTTCCGGAAAAGTGCTTCCACGGCCGAGTCGGATGACACAAGTGCTCCGGTATGGGATGACGCCGCCCTTGAGCCTGCTTCGCTTATTCCTGCTTTTATTGCAGCAATTCTGCATCCTTTCCTGATGAGTGACGAAGCATGATGAAGCAGCTTATCCGGATCGCGAATGCTTTCGACATAAATAAGCTTGATTCTTGAAGAGGCTTCCGGATCGAAGGTATTATCCCAGTATTCCAGAACATCTTCAACACCTGTCTGGGCACTGTTACCAACTGAATAGACGCTTGAAAAATTGACTCCTTTTGGGATGGCAGATTCAAAAATGAAGACTGCGGTAGCCCCTGAACCCGAAACAAAATCGCAACCTTTACTGTTTAGTCCGGGAACCGGAGTGGTGAAGATCCCGCTGTATGACTGACTGATCACCCCAATGCAATTGGGCCCTATAAGAGCTCCACCGGCATCAGTTATTATATCTGCTATCTCTTTTTCAAGCTTCCTCCCCTCTTCCCCGGCCTCGCTGAATCCGGCCGAAATTATTATGAATGCCCTGGTATTCTTCTCCTTAACAAGTATCTCAACTACCGGAAGACAATGTTTTGCCTGGATAGCCAGAATTGCCAGATCAACCTGAGGTAACTCCGTCACACTGTGGTATGATTTGATACCCTGAACAATATCATGGCCTGGATTCACAACATGCAGCTTCCCCTTATACTTCCCGTCGATTATATTTTTCAGGATCTTTCCCCCCGGTTTAAAAAGGTCATCCGATCCGCCGATAACAACAATGCTGCCGGGATTTATCAGTATTTCATTTATCATTTTTCAAATCAGAGTGAGGAGCGAATTATAGCATACCCGGAATTAACACAAAAGCAATATAAGAATAATAAACTGTAAAAAATCAAACAATGGTCATTTTAGGTGAGCAACAGGTTTGTTTTCATGGGGAATATCTTAACTTTGCATGATGATTGAACAATTGTTCACATTTATCTGCTAAATGAAAAGACCGAATTCAGTTCCCGCTGAACAATCCTGGGTTGAAAAAGAAAAGGTTGAATCGGTGAAAAAGAAAATGAAGACCGACAGATTTTTTCACTATCTGGCAGAAACATTTAAAACGATGAGTGATCCCACAAGAACAAAAATAATTTTTTCCTTATGCCAGGAAAATGAATTATGTGTTCGGGACATTGCTTCAATTATCGGTACTACAAATTCTGCAATCTCCCACCAGCTGAGGATATTACGGAATATGCAGCTGGTAAAATACAATAAAGTAGGTAAAGTAACTTACTATTCACTTGACGATATACATATCAATAATCTTTTTGCTGAAGGATTAAGGCATGTAGAGGAAAAATAATTTTTTAACCTGACAGGTGAATGTGTGTTCATATATCAACATAATATTATTAAATGAGCGGCATAAAAGTGCAAACAAGTCTGATTGATATTGAAGATGGCTCGACAGCGATTATTATTTCAATAACAGGCGGTAAAATAGTCACAAAAAGATTAGCAGATCTGGGATTGAAATCAGGCACACAGATAAAATTAATAAGAAGCACCTGGTCATCAGGACCTGTACAGATTGAGGTCTGCGGATCTAGATTGGTATTGGGCAGGGGATTGGCATCAAAGATAATCGTGGAGTTGAAATGACAGGTGAAGACAGGATTAATATTGTTCTGGCGGGCCATGGGAATACCGGGAAATCCACAGTATTTAATTTTTTAACGGGGCTGCATCAGCATATCGGCAACTGGGCGGGTAAGACAATTGAGAAACGTGAAGGTACACTTTACTATAATGATCACATTATTGATGTACTTGATCTGCCTGGCATTTATTCTTTAACTCCTTATTCAGTTGAAGAAGTAATATCACGTGAATATATCATTCATCAGCACCCTGACTTTGTAATAAACATCATAGATTCCACAAATCTTGAAAGAAATCTGATTTTCACTCTTCAGCTTTTAGAGCTTGAATCCCCGGTTATTCTTGCTCTGAATATGATTGATCTGGCAAAAAAGAAAGGGATCACGATTGATTTTCAAAAACTTCAAAGTATATTAAATGTCCCTGTAGTGCCGACAATTGCTTCCCAAGGCTCCGGGCTTACCGACATTATCGATCAGGTTATTGAATTGAAAGGGAAAAAATCAAATCACAGTAACCCCAAATTCGGCAAAGAAATTGAGAATTGCATTACTCGGTTAACACTGGTGCTCAATGCTATAGTTCCTCAATATCCTGCAAGACTGGTAGCTATTAAGCTTCTGGAAAAGGATATTGACACAACAACATTAGTACGGGGTAAATATCCCGAAATTCTGGAAAGAGCAAAACAGCTTTGTGAGAATCTCGAAGAAATTCACGGGCACGATTCTTCTGTTGTGATTGCTGATGAAAGAAGCCATCTTGCATCTCAGATAACCAGAGAAACAGAACGAATTACCCCGGGTAAGAAAATAATGTTAAGCGACAGGCTGGATGCCATCACTACCAATAAATTTTCAGGTTATCTGGTGATGATATTGATTCTGGGCGGAATGTTTTTTACAGTATTCAGTTTTGGCAACTGGCTTTCCGGATGGTTTGATACAATATTTAAGGACTGGCACGGCTGGTGGAACACCAATATCGGAACTGCATTTCCTGCAGCACTGGGGTGGTCGGCAATTGAGGGCGTCCTGGCTCTGGTTCAAATTGCCTTTCCCTATATTCTGCCTTTCTATATTATATTATACGCGCTGGAGGGTTGGGGTTATATATCCCGTATTTCCTTCCTTATGGACAATCTGATGCATAAGATGGGGATCCATGGTAAAGGGTGCATCTCTTTTATAGTCGGATTCGGCTGCAATGTTCCTGGTTGTCTCTCATGTCGTATTATGGAATCAAAACGTGAAAGATTTATTACTGCTGTCCTGGTAACACTTGTGCCATGCTCGGCCGTATCAGTTATTGTGTTTGGCCTTGTGGGAAAATACGTAGGTCTGTTGTGGGCCTTAAGTTTATACCTGCTGGCAATGGTTGTGATATTTATAGCAGGTAAAATATCTTCCAGGTTCATAACAGGAGAACCGGTGGAACTTATTATGCCAATGCCGGACTATAAAATGCCTCAGATCAAAACAATAATTTACCAGACATGGGATGCACTGAAGGAATTTATATTTATCGCAGCCCCGATAGTCGTAATTTCCGGAGTAATAATTCAGGCTATTAATTTAGCAGGCTGGATGCCGGCAATTTCTTCGTTTTTAAGTCCGGTAACGGTAACCTGGCTGGGACTGCCTGCAATCACAGGCATCTTGCTTATTTTCGGAATTCTGCGTAAAGAACTGATCCTGGTCATGCTGGCGGCGTATCTGGGAACTACCAATTTTTCAGATGTCCTTACCTCACAACAAATGATCACGCTTGCTGTTGTCAGTATGTTTTACATACCCTGTGTGGCTACAATATCCGTTCTCTGGAAAGAATACGGATGGAAGAAAGCAATGGCTATCTGCATCCTCGAAATCCTGTTCGCGCTGCTACTGGCAGGTATTGTAAAAAGAATATTGGATTTTGTTTTCTGAAAAAAGTTACCTCAACCGACAAAATCAGGAAAATTTATATGAACGAATTTGACAAAAAAGCCGCCGACTGGGACATGAATCCCGATCATTGGAAAATATCCGAAGTTGTTGCAGAAGAGATAAAAAAAGTCATCCCATTAAGAAAGGAGATGACTGCCCTTGAATATGGTGCCGGTACCGGAATCACAAGTCTCCTGCTTAAAGATTATATAAAAGTGATCACTCTGATGGAAAGCTCATCTGAAATGGTTACAGTAATCAATAAAAAGATTGAATCGAAAAAAGTTAAAAATTTGAAAGCTTTGAACTTCGATCTGGTACACTCTGATTATGAGGCGGAAAAATTTGATCTGATCCTTGCTCAGATGGTGCTTCATCATATTGCAGATATTGAGAATATCATAAAGAAATTTTATAATTTGCTAAATTCAGGGGGGTACATGGCAATTGCTGATCTTTATTCCGAGGATGGCTCATTTCATGGTGCAGGTTTTACCGGACATAAAGGTTTCAATATAGAAAACTTATCAATCCTTATCAGGAAGCAGGGATTTACAAACATCAGCTACCGGCATTGTTTTGTTATAACCAGGAATATTTCGGACACCGAAACAAAACAATTTAATGTATTCCTCCTTACTGCAAACCGTAATTCAACACAGGGATAATTCAATCAGAAATATTCATATCGATTTGAAGCTGATGGAAAAATATTGAAATTTATTTGCTTTATGAACGCTGGTTCATTATCTTTGTAGTGAACCATTGCTCATAATTTATGTCGCCCAGGCCATTCCGATTACGAAAAATCAGCAATCCACCTGTTATTTCAGGATTCAAACCTTATGGAAATAATAAGAAATCAGGCAAAGAAGAAAGTGTATTTCTCCATCTGGAAGAGTATGAAGCATTAAGATTATGCGATTATGAGATGCTTAATCACCACCAGGCATCGGTTTTAATGGCGGTGTCAAGACCAACACTAAGCCGTATATATTCAAAGGCCAGGCAAAAAATTGCAGAGGCGCTCGTTCAAGGCAAACCAATAATTATTGAGGGAGGCAAGATATATTTTGACAGCGAATGGTTTTCATGTAAAGCTTGCGGTTGTTTCTTTAACAATCCTGATAAACAGGTAGAGATAAAAGAATGTCCGTTGTGCAGGAGCAGCAATTTTTTAAATTATGAACAAAGCATTGAAGAACCTGAAGAGTCGCTGACACGATGTAATGATATATGTATTTGTCCTGAATGTGGTTTTGAAAAGCCACGCCTGTTTGGATGCCCCTGTAAGGATGAAATCTGCCCTGTCTGCGGGAAAAACCTGATAAGGAAAGGGGCACCGCACATTAACAGTTTTTAAATAATATGAAATATGAAAGTAGCAATAACAAGTACAGGCAACAATCTTGAAAGCAAATTGGATCAACGCTTTGGGCGTTGTTCATATTTTGTTTTTTATGATCTGGAAACAAAGGGAATTGAATTTATCCCTAATCCCAACAAAGATACACAGGAAGGAGCTGGTCCTGCATCTGTACAGCTTGTGGCATCGCGTAATGTGCAAAAAATAATTTCAGGTGAATTTGGAATTAAGATCAAGTCACTGCTTGACAGCCTTAAAATCCAGATGATAGTTTTGAAAGAACCTGAGAAAAAAATAGAAGAGATAATAAAGATGTTAAACAATTAAAATTTAAATGTTATG
>Ga0105101_10000945_pt1 | contig 12511 bp, 7 predicted proteins | sample PPLLak21cMay2015_2_FD_87037 | JGI IMG/M metagenome (GOLD analysis project Ga0105101, IMG submission 87037) | Freshwater sediment microbial communities from Prairie Pothole Lake near Jamestown, North Dakota, USA - PPLs Lake P8 Core (1) Depth... | ecosystem: Environmental > Aquatic > Freshwater >... | reverse complement strand
GGCGATACAGACAACCTCCGCTGCCGATATATTTGTTGTTATCGGCTCTTCACTGAATGTATATCCGGCAGCCGGGTTGATCCAATATGCTCCCGACAGGGCTTCACTGTGGCTGATTGACCCAAAGGATGTTTATGCCCCGGGCTACAGGAAAATTGAGGTCATCAGGGAACCGGCGACCAGGGGGGTGGAGGTATTGAGTGAGAGGTTGAGGGCGGAAGTGTGAGCCGTTGTTGATATATTACCTCATCCCCTTCCAAAAATACCCGTTTTACTGATATCTTTGACCTATGATTGACCGCCAGACAATAGAACGGATACTTGATGCCGCAGAGATAGTTGATGTGGTACAGGAGTTTGTGCCACTCAAGAGACGCGGGGTTAACTATTTGGGATTGTGCCCGTTCCATAATGAGAAGACACCTTCGTTCACAGTCTCCCCATCCAAGGAGATCTTCAAATGCTTCGGCTGCGGTAAGGTAGGCAACTCGGTCAACTTCATAATGGAGCATGAACACCTGACCTACCCTGAGGCACTGAAATACCTCGCACGAAAATATCACATCGACGTCGTTGAAAAGGAGAAGACTCCTGAGGAGGTCGAAAAGCAAAATGAAAGGGAGAGCCTCCTCGTGGTCTCTGCTTACGCTGCCAGACAATTCACTGAAAACCTGTTGAACTCTGAAGAAGGCATTTCTGTCGGGCTGGCCTATTTCAAGGAGAGGGGTTTCAACCAGGCCACTCTTAAGAAATTCGAGGTTGGTTACAGCTTCGAACAGCGCGATGCATTTACAAAAAAAGCGCTCGAAGACGGCTACAGAAAGGATTTCCTGGTAAAGACCGGTCTGACGATACAGCATGAGGACCGGACATTCGACAGGTTCAGCGGAAGGGTCATGTTCCCTATCCACTCCCTGTCGGGACAGGTGTTGGGCTTCGGCGGCAGAATACTGAAAGCCGACCACAAAACTGCAAAATACCTCAACTCGCCCGAGTCGGAGATCTACCACAAGAGCCGGATCCTCTACGGGATATACCAGGCAAGGAAGGCCATCACACAGGAGGACAGGTGCTACCTTGTCGAGGGATATACCGACGTGATGTCGCTCCACGAGGTGAACATCGAAAACGTTGTCGCTTCATCCGGCACCTCGCTCACCCAGGAGCAGGTCAGGCTCATAAAAAGGTTCACGCAGAACATTACGATCCTCTATGATGGCGATGCTGCAGGGATCAAAGCCTCTATCAGGGGTATCGACCTTGTACTTGAGGAGGGAATGAATGTCAGGATAGTTCTTCTTCCCGATGGGGAAGATCCCGATTCCTATTCGAAAAAGGTAAGTAACCAGGAGTTTTCAAAATTTATTAAGGACAACGAAACCGATTTCATCAGGTTCAAAACACAGCTTCTCCTTTCGGAAGCAAGCAATGATCCGGTAAAAAAAGCCAACCTTATAAAGGATGTTGTAAAGTCGATCGCCGTTATTCCTGAAGCGATCACCAGGACCGTTTACATCAAGGAGTGCAGCGTTGTCCTTGAAGTGGCGGAGCCTGTTCTCTATCATGAAGTTAACAAGCTGCGGCAGCAAAAGAGCTTCCAGGAAAGGAACAAATATCCCGGACCGGAAGTGCTGCAGATCCCTCCTCCTGAGATCGTAAAGCCCGTCCAGCATAAGGCTTTATCGTATTATTCCGAAAAAGAGCTTACCCGTCTTTTACTTAAATTCGGAAGCGAGGTGCTTGAGCGGAGGATCAGCAGTGAGGACGGGAAAGAGGAGGCAATAACAGTTTCCGACTATATCGTACGGGAAATAACAACCGATGACCTCAACTTCGACGACAGGATCTGCGCAATGATATTCGCCGATTTCAGGTTTCATGCCGAGCAGGGACTCTTTCCGGGCGACAAGCATTTTGTAAAGCATGAGGATCCGGAGATCTCGCAACTTTCGGCCGACCTCCTCTCCGATTCCCATGAGCTGAGCAAGATCTGGAAGAATAAACAGACTTATGTCGAGACCGAGGAAATGAAGCTGAAGGAGATAGTTCCCGATGCAGTGCTCAAATTCAAGAGCGACAAGATAATCGAACGGCAGAAGGAGATCATGGGTCTCCTTGAGGAGGCAGTGAAAACGAATGATCAGGAAAAGATACTAGCTCTTCAGAAAAGATATAATAACCTCAGCATTGCGCTGGGGATGATTTCAAAACAGCTTGGAGGTAGGATACTGTTGTAGCCGTGCGGTCTTCCTGTCCAGGTTTGATGTTATTTGTGCAAATTCAAAGCGCTCTTTTTAACCGCAGAGTTCGCAGAGGTTTACCGCAGAGTTCGCAGAGTTTTCACCCTCCGCGTCCTTTGCGAAAACTTACCGCTCTCTGCGGTTAATAGATTTCCGATCTGAAAAATCTTCGTAACTTTAATCTTATTTTCAGCTTTGACCCGTTTTGTGAAAGAATCATGAATCATTTTAAATAATCTGATCCGATATTATGAAAGCTGCAAAACTGTTACTGCCAGTATTGATGCTTGCCATTTTCTCTTCATGCGGAACCAAAGAGAAGGCCCCTGTAAAATTCATCCTGAAAAAACAGGAAACCGGGGATCTGATCGTTCCCATTGACCAGGGATTCAGCGAATACATCACGGGATACACATCGGGTATCGTGTCGGTCAACTCGGCAATTGAGATACGTTTCACTCCGGGATTTGCCGTAAAGGCAAACAGACAAACCCCTGCGGGACTATTCATGTTTGAACCGGTATTGCGTGGCAAGACCGAATGGAAAGACGATCTGACACTCGTCTTCACTCCCGCAAAAATCCTGGATCCCGGCACTACGTATTCAGGAAAACTGAATCTGGACAGGCTTGCAGAAGTAAAGGAAAATCTGAAAGCTTTCCCGATCAGGATCAGGACGATCAGGAAAGATTTCATCGTAACAACAGGGACTCTCGAGTCTTCTCCCGAAGGAAACAAATACTCCCTCCACGGGGAGATAACCGCATCCGATTATATAACTTCATCCGAGGTAGAATCATATCTGCAGGCAAAACTCGGAAGGAAGAAGATGGAGATCTCATGGAACCATTCGGATATTCACGCGCATAAATTCACAGTCGTAAATATAGACCGGACAGACAAAGCCCAGAAACTTGACCTTGCATGGGAGGGCTCACATGCAGGGGTCAGGCAGAAAGGCTCTGCAACAGTCAACATACCTCCCACAACAGTATTTTCGGTCATCGATATCCTTGTAAATCAAGGGGAAAATCAGGGAATCGACATTGTATTTTCCGATCCTCTCGAAGCCACACAGGAGACTGAAGGGCTGATTCGGCTTAGTCCGGATAAAGAGGCTACACTCAGCATCAACTCCAACATTGTCAGCCTTTTTCCGGCATCACGGCCGGAAGGCATAACAGAACTGGTTATAGAGCAGGCAGTCAGGAACTTCAAGGGAGCTGTTCTCTCCTCATCTTTCAGTAAATCCATCGACTTCTCCCCTGTCCCGCCGTCGATCGAACTCGTCGGCAACGGGGTCATACTGCCGGCATCCCAGAACCTTATCTTCCCTTTCAAAGCCGCAAACCTGAAGGCTGTTGATCTTAAGATAATCAAAATCTTTGAGAACAACCTGCCCTCCTTCCTCCAGGAAAATGAGATCAATTCAGGCTATTCGGTAAAACGGTTCGGCAGACCCGTCTATACCGGCCGTGTCGATCTTGTTATTCCTGCGGGAAGTCCGGCCGGAACATGGAACCTTTACACCCTTGACCTTGCCGAGTATATCGATGCAGAACCGGGAGTTCTGTACAAGGTTGAACTCAGCATGAGGCCTTCCTACTCGCTCTTCCCCTGCACAGGCGGAGAGGATTTTGAAAAATACGAGGAGTTGCTCAAAATGTCGGAAGAAAAAAGCCGTGAGTTCTGGGATGATCCGGAAAATTATTATTCCGACAGCGACGATTACCTTTATTACTCATTCGACTTCAACTGGAGAGATCGCGACAATCCTTGCAAAGCGGCATATTTCAATCCCGAAAGGAAGTTAACAAGGAACATCCTTGCATCAAATTTCGGTATTATTGCAAAAAAGGATCCGGATAATGTCCTTAAGGTTTTTGTGAACGATCTCCTGACTGCCCTGCCGCTGAGCGAAGTAAGCATCGACGTGTATGATTTCCAGCTTCAGCAGATCATCACTGGGAAAACCGGCCAGAACGGTTCGGTTTCGCTTGCATGCGAAAGGAAGCCATTTCTTCTTATCGCCAAAAAAGATAAGGACAGAAATTACCTTAAACTGAATGACGGTGCATCGCTTTCGGTGAGTTCCTTCGATGTCTCAGGGAACAAGCCGGAAAACGGCATTAAGGCCTTTATTTACGGGGAGCGAGACGTATGGCGTCCTGGCGACTCCATCTTCCTTTCCCTCTTTATAAGAGACATGAAAAACGGGCTTCCTTCCGATCATCCGGTCCAGTTTGAGTTGGTGAATCCGATGGAACAGTGGACGGATCAGCAGGTCCAGAATCCTGAAGGCAGGAACCTGCTGGTTTTCAGGACGCTCACAAAACCCGATGCAGTAACAGGGAACTATACCGCACGCTTCACCCTCGGGGGAGCAACCTTCACCAAAAGGGTGAGGATCGAAACCGTGAAGCCAAACCGTCTTAAGATAGAACTTGATTTTCCGGGGGAATTACTGGGAGGTACAAAACCTGCCACCAGTGGCACCCTGAAGGTGAAATGGCTGAACGGGGCCCTGGCGGGAAATCTTAAATCATCTGTTGAATATATCCTTCAGCATACAAAAACCGAATTCAAAAAATACCCGCAGTACAATTTCGATGATCCGGCTATAAGCTTTTACTCTGAAACTGTTAACATGTTCGATGGCTCAGTTGACGCAAACGGAGATGCTGTGGTAACCTTTGAACCAGGTAATGAGATTAATGCCCCCGGGATGCTGAACGCTGTCTTTACAGCCAAGGTTATGGAAAAGGGAGGAGACGAAAGCATAACCAGGGTTTCCAAAAAATTTGCACCATATCCTGTCTTTACGGGAATAAACCTGCCCGGACTTAAGGCAAAAGAGCGCACGTTGTTGACAGATGCAGATAATGAAGTCAGGATTGTTACTGTTGATCCGGAGGGTAACCCGGTAAACAGCGTGGTTGAGATAACGATCTATAAAATATCATACAGGTGGTGGTGGGAATCCGACCAGGAGAACCTGGCAGACTATATCTCGAATAATATCTATAAGCCTGTCATTACAAAGCAGATAAAAACGTCGAACGGGGAAGGCGCCTTCGAATTCAGGATTGACAGGAATGAATGGGGCAGGTACCTGATCAGAGCTACATCGTCCGAAGGTCATTCGACGGGAAAAATAATCCTGGTCGACTGGCCGTGGGAGTACGGAATGAAGGGAAATACAGAGGGAGCCACTCTTCTTTCTATAAATACGGATAAGGAGAAATATAATCCGGGCGATGAAGTGAAGCTTTCGTTTCCCGCTCCGGAGAATGCTGCAGCGATTGTAACACTTGAAAACGCAACTTCAGTTCTTGAGGAGATACGCACAACTACAACAAAGGGCAATACGGTGGTCAGCTTCAGGGTGAGACCTGAAATGGCTCCGAATATTTATGCTTATGTTACTGTCATACAACCTCATGCTCAAACCATAAACGACATGCCCATGAGGCTTTACGGGATCGTCCCGGTAATGGTCGAAGACCCGGAAACGCGCCTGAGTCCACAGATCTCTGCTCCGGATGAGGTCAGGTCGGGGAAAGGTTTCAACATAACTGTCAGCGAGGCAAAAAAGAAACCGATGACCTATACGATAGCCGTTGTGGATGAAGGGCTGCTGGACATTACAGGCTTTAAAACACCTGATCCGTGGAATTATTTCTATGCAAGGGAAGCTCTTGGCATTCAGACCTGGGATCTTTATGACTTTGTTCTGGGGGCATTTGGCGGGACGCTTGAAAGGATCTTTGCCATCGGAGGCGACCAGGCGCTTATCGACCAGTCAGCCAATAAGGCCAGGCGGTTTGTTCCGGTTGTAAAGTTCCTCGGACCCTTTACCCTTGGTGCGGGAAAGAGTGCAACCCATAATATTACCCTGCCGCAATATACGGGTTCGGTAAAGGTAATGGTCATTGCCGGGAACGACAGGGCTTTCGGTATTGCCGAAAAGAATATCCTTGTGAAAGATCCGCTAATGATCCTTGTAACGGCGCCAAGGGTTGTAAGTCCGGGAGAGAAAGTAGCACTGCCCGTTACCATTTTCGTGCAAAAGGCAGGTATAAGCAATGTGGAACTGGCGGTTGAATCAGCCGGATTGCTCTCTTTCGATGAAAAGGTTAAGAAAGTTCCGGTGACGGGCCTGGGAGAAACGGACACCGGGTTTTCATTTACGGCCGGCGAAACCACAGGCATGGCAAACATTAAAGTAACTGCCTCGGGCGGCGGCGAGAGCGCAGAATATGAAATGAACCTTGAGATCAGAAGCCCCAATCCTCCCGAAACAAGGGCTGAACTGATACTGCTGAGGAAAAGCGAAAAGTGGGAGACATCCTTTATGCCGTTCGGGATTGCCGGAACCGATGCCGCTTCACTTGAGGCATCCACACTACCGTCCGTTAACCTGGAAAAGCGACTCGCCTATCTGCTCGAATATCCACATGGATGTACGGAACAGATCACTTCCGCAGCATTTCCCCAGCTCTGGCTCAAGGATCTTTCAGGCGGCGACGCAACAACAGCAGAGAAAGCCGCATCAAATATAAGGGAGGCTGTTACATCGATAATTTCAAGGCAAATGGGCAATGGCGGCATTGCCATGTGGCCAGGCAACTACCAGCCCGACAACTGGGTAACCTCATATTCAGGTCATTTCATGACAGAAGCTGAGAGAAAGGGCTTCAGCGTTCCATCAGATTTCAGGCAGAAATGGCTGAGCTTTCAGAGAAGGACTGCCCAGGATTGGCGATATGATCCGAAGTTCAAACAGTCGGCCAATGATCAGGCTTACCGGTTATTTACCCTGGCGCTTGCAGGGGAACCCGAACGCGGGGCAATGAACCGGCTCCGTGAGTCGCAGGGAATACCGCAGGTATCGAAATGGTTCCTGGCAGCCGCATTTGCCTTATCAGGAAGAAGCGAAGCGGCTGATGATCTCCTGGACATGAGAAATACCGGCACCGAGGAAGAATATTCGGGTTACTATTACGGAAGCATGATGCGCGACAGGGCAATAGTCCTTTATACTCTTTCTATCCTAAAGAAAGAAGAAGAAGCTCTGCCCCTGCTAAAGGCAATCTGCGATGAGATGAACCAGGACGAATGGTATAGTACTCAATCGCTTGCATGGGGGCTCATTTCGTATATGAAATTCGCTGAGTTGGCATCAGGTGATGCCGGTGCACAGGCAACAATGAACATCATCTTTAACAACGAGAGGAGTGATCAGACGCTTCAGTCCGGTAAAGTTCTTCTGAAAGACCTGAAAGTGAAACAGGGAAGCAACACCCTTGTTGTTGAAAATACCTCCGCTCAGCCCCTTTATATAAATCTTGTCCGGAAAGGTACGCCCCTTGTAACTGACGATACAAGGGTCGACAGAGGATTACAGATGAGGGTTGATTATGCTGATCTGGCAATGAATCCCGTCGATCCGAAAAACCTTGAACAGGGATCAGACTTCATGATGGTGGCGAGGGTAACAAACAATACATTCATGGAAGTCGGAAATATTGCCCTGACCCAGATGGTTCCTTCGGGTTGGGAGATCCGCAATGTCAGGCTTTTCGAGGCTGATTTCGGAATAAAGGAGAGCAGCTTCGATTACCGCGACTACAGGGATGACAGGGTTAATACATACTTCGGACTTGACCGGGGAGAGACAAAAACCTTCGTGCTGATACTCAATGCTGCCTACAAGGGCGATTTTTACCAGCCGCCGGTATGGTGCGAAGCGATGTACACCGGGAATTGCTATTCCAGGGTTCCGGGCGGCAGGGTAAAAGTAACAGGCCAGAGAGTTGAGTAGAAAAACGACAATAATACTGATTGCAGCCGGGGTAATGATTATCCCGGTTTTGCTTTCACCCTTGCCGCGGTTCGAAGTCCCGCTCTCGACCATCGTAGAGGCACGGGACGGAAGCCTCCTGGGTGCAAGGATTGCCGGTGACGGTCAGTGGAGATTTCCGTCAACGGATACAATCCCTGAAAAGTTTGAAAAAGCATTGCTGACATTCGAGGACAGGTATTTTTATTTCCATCCGGGAATAAATCCCGTCTCGATTTTCAGGGCCTTATCGGACAATATCAAAGCCGGGGAAATTGTAAGCGGCGGAAGCACAATTACTATGCAGGTTGCAAGGTTATCGCGGGGAAACAGACCGCGCACTTACGGCGAAAAGTTAGTCGAGGTGCTGGGCGCCCTTAAGCTTGAACTTTTAAGGTCAAAAAGATCGATTTTGAAAATGTATACCGCCAATGCCCCGTTCGGCGGTAATAATGTAGGCCTCGATGCCGCTTCGTGGAGATATTCCGGTAAGCCCTCTTCCGAGATGACCTGGGCCGAGGCTGCTGCGCTGGCCATCCTGCCCAACTCCCCTGCCCTGGTCTATCCGGGCAGGAACCAGGAGATACTGAAATCGAGGCGTGATGATCTTCTCCGGCGTTTGTACAAAAGGGATTTCTTCGATTCCCTGACGCTGGTCCTTTCACTTGATGAACCGCTTCCCGGCGAACCGAAGCCATTGCCTGCCAGGGCACCTCATCTGACAGATATGTTTTATCTCAGGAACAGGGGCGAAAGGATCAGGACAACAATTGATCCTCTTCTTCAGGAGAGGGTGACTGAGATCATCAATTCGCACCAGAAGCAGCTTGCCGGTAATTTCATCTACAACTCGGCTGCCCTGATTGTCAGTGTTGAGTCGGGAGAGGTTCTGGCATATGCAGGCAACAGCAGCACCGGTGATATTAAGGATCACGGCGGCGATGTTGACATCATACAATCGCCGAGAAGCACCGGAAGCATCCTGAAGCCGTTGCTTTATGCGGCCATGCAGCAATCGGGAGAGATCCTGCCCAATACACTTATTCCCGACATACCCACACGTTTTCCGGGATTCACGCCGCAGAACTTCGATCAGAGCTTCAGCGGGGCGGTTACAGCAGGAAGTGCACTTTCGCAGTCGCTTAATATCCCCGCTGTCAGGCTGTTGCAGATGGAGAGTCCTGAAAGATTCCTTGAATTGCTTCACAAAACCGGATTTACCACTTTCAGCAAGCCGGCCGATCACTACGGCCTCTCCCTGATACTTGGCGGCGGCGAGACCACTCTGTGGGAACTGACCGGGGTTTATGCATCACTTTCGCGTGTTCTGAAGAGATTCAACAGGGATAAAAAATATGCTCAGGGAGATTACAATCCGCCTCTACTCGTAAAGGACCTGATAATACCCGGGGAAACGGTCGAAGACAAGGCACCTCAGCTTTCGGCAGCTTCAATATGGCTTACCTATGAAGCATTGCAGAAGGTAAACCGTCCCGAAACTGAGACCGGGTGGCAGTATTTCGACTCAGCTCCTGAGATTGCCTTGAAGACAGGCACCAGTTTCGGATTCAGGGATGCCTGGGCAGTGGGGACGACCCCTGAATATGTGATCGGCGTCTGGGCCGGTAATGCAGACGGTGAAGGAAGACCCGGGCTTACCGGGATCACGGCAGCCGCACCCATCCTGTTCGACCTGGTCAATATCATGAAACCGGGCGGTTGGTTCGCTCCGCCACATGAAGAGATGACAACTGTGAAAGTTTGCAGCAGCAGCGGTTACAGGGCAGGACCCGATTGTCCGGATACACGGGAGGAATCCGTCTGCCTCAACGGACTTAGAAGTGAGATGTGTCCGTATCACAGGATGGTGCACCTTGACAGGACGGGACGATACCAGGTTACAGCAGATTGTACTCCGGCATCAGAGATCATCAATGAGCCGTGGTTCGTTCTGCCGCCTGCTGTTGAATATTTCTACAGACAGAAGCATCCAGGATACAGGCCTCTCCCCCCCTATGCACCAGGATGCGGAAATGAAGCCGGTGTGCAGGTGATGGAGTTCATCTATCCGACCCAGGGGATAAAGATCTTTATTCCCCGCGACCATACCGGTGAACTGACAAGGATCATTCCGGAGGTGGTGCACAGGGATCCTTCGGCAAAGATCTTCTGGCATCTTGATAAAAATTTCCTGGGAACAACAAAGTCGATCCACCAGATTGAGATCCTTGCCTCTCCTGGAGATCATGTGATCACTGTTGTGGATGAGGAGGGGAACAGGGTGAGGTGCGGGTTTAGTATTACAGGAGGTGGAGGATAGGAATTTTCTTATTTTTGCCTTATCATGAAAGACTCCCAACCAGAAGAATGGTTCCCGGTAGTCGATGAAGACGGCAACGAGATCTCCCGGGCGCCACGAAGCGTGTGCCACGACGGGAAGAGCATACTCCGCCATCCCGTTGTGCATCTTCATCTATTTAACGTAAAAGGCGAACTCTTCCTGCAGAAGAGGGCAATGACAAAAGATCTCCTTCCCGGGTACTGGGACACCTCGGTGGGCGGGCATGTGGCACCGGGAGAGCGTATCGACGAAGCCCTCAAAAGGGAAGCAATGGAAGAGCTGGGACTGACCGGCTTTGAATATGAGTTTAAAAAGAAATATACCTGGGAATCGAAGCGGGAAAAAGAACTGGTATATTCCTTCACCGGAAAATCAGAAATCGTACCTTTGATAAACAGGGATGAAATAGAGGAAGGAAGGTTCTGGACGATGACGGAGATAATGAGTAACCTGGGGAAAAACATATTCACTCCCAATTTTGAGCACGAATTTCAAACAGTAATTGCATCTGAGGGAGAACAATAATCAGTATCTTTTGTCTGAATTGATATAAAATTGTTTTTAAACCAGCTGATGTTCCATGAAAACTGAAATCCGGCTGACGAAAGTATTCTCCTGATCAACCTAAAGAACTGTTCCCGCTATGAAAAGATCAAGCATCCTGCTCACACTAGTGCTGCTGCTCCCTGTTTTTTATTTATCATGCGTTTACAACAGCGAAGAAGATCTATATCCTGAAGAGTGTAACACTGTAAATGTTACCTTCAGCGGTACTATCAGGCCAATCCTTGCAAACAACTGCCTTACCTGCCATTCAAATGCGAATGCAGCGGGTTCAGCGAACGGGATCCGTCTTGAAGATTACGTCGATGTCCAGGCAAGGGCATCGTTAATTTCAGCAGCGATCAATCATACCGGTACTTACCCTATGCCCAAGAACGGCGCCAAGCTTAAACCCTGTTTAATAGACCAGTTTGATACATGGTTGTCGGAGGGCGCGCTAAACAACTGATCTTAAACTTCAAATTACATATTATGAGAAGGTTATCTGTTTTTTTATTGATTTCCCTGGTCCCTTTTGTCATGTCAGCCCAGGAAGGCCTGATGGATCTCCTGAACGCTGACTCCGTACCTGAAATAAATTATACTACTGCAACCTTTAAGTCAACAAGGATCATGAACGGGCATTCTGTCGAAAGAATGCCGTCCGGACAGCTCGATTTCAGGGTATCGCACAGGTTTGGAAGGATCAATACCGGAGCGTATGAATTTTTCGGTCTCGATCAGTCAAATTCGCACCTCTCCCTCGAGTACGGTATACTTGACTGGTTGATGGCCGGCATAGGAAGGGGAGCATACGAAAAGACATTCGACGGATTTGCGAAGTTCACCCTCCTGAGGCAATCAACAGCCGCGAGGGTCATGCCGGTAACCGTTTCCCTGATGACCTCGGTGGCCTTGAAATCGGTAAAGTGGGCTGATCCTGAAAGAGATAACCTGTTTTCATCGCGGTTATCATATGTCGGACAAGTGCTTGTAGGAAGGAAGATCAACCAGGCCGTTTCCCTACAGGTTATGCCGTCAGTTATTCACCGTAACCTGGTTGAGACAGAGCTTGATCCAAACGATCTGTTTGCAATCGGCGCCGGAGGAAGGATCAAAATTACCAAAAGGATCAGTTTCAATGCGGAGTACTATTACATGGTCAATCCGAATGATGAAGCGAGCCTGAAGGTCTATGACCCGTTGTCGATGGGATTTGATATTGAAACAGGGGGGCATGTATTCCAGCTGATCTTTACAAATTCGGTAGCGATGATCGAGAAGGGGTTTATTGGTGAGACAACTGGAAGCTGGGGGAAGGGGGATGTGCATTTTGGGTTTAATATATCCAGGGTGTTCACTTTAAAATGATGATCCTGCCTGCCCGGGGAGATGGGGAGATGGGGAGATGGGGAGAGGGGGCGACTAAGAGACGAAGAGACGAAGGGACGAAGAGACAGGACGACCTTTTTGGTATTATGGAACAGTTTTTGATGGGTAATCAGATTAACCATTAAGAAAGTCAAAATGAAGCGATTAGCAATT
>Ga0105101_10000943_pt1 | contig 12519 bp, 6 predicted proteins | sample PPLLak21cMay2015_2_FD_87037 | JGI IMG/M metagenome (GOLD analysis project Ga0105101, IMG submission 87037) | Freshwater sediment microbial communities from Prairie Pothole Lake near Jamestown, North Dakota, USA - PPLs Lake P8 Core (1) Depth... | ecosystem: Environmental > Aquatic > Freshwater >... | reverse complement strand
TACGAAAGAAGCATTCCGGGAATGGCTCGCCGGAAAAAATGATGCACTGCTGTCGAAAATCGCTTCTGCCAAAGTGGTTCATGAACTTAAAAAGGAAAAAGATCCGGTTGCCCTGGAAATACTGGAGCTACAGCAATACCTGGTCAAAAAATCGGTCTGGGTGTTTGGCGGTGACGGCTGGGCTTATGATATCGGTTATGGCGGACTTGACCATGTGGTTGCCTCAGGCGAAGATGTAAATATCCTGGTGTTGGATACGGAGGTATACTCCAATACTGGCGGCCAGGCATCCAAGGCTACTCCGATCGGAGCCGTGGCTAAATTTGCCGCATCGGGCAAGAAAGTCCGGAAAAAAGACCTGGGCGCCATGGCCATGACCTATGGGTATGTATATGTTGCCCAGGTGGCCATGGGTGCAAGTCAGAACCAATATCTCAGAACCTTGCGGGAAGCTGAAGCCTATCACGGACCGTCATTGATTATTGCATACTCACCCTGTATCAACCATGGTCTGCGTGAGGGCATGGACAAATCACAGGATCAACAGAAGAAAGCTGTTGAATCCGGTTACTGGCATCTGTACCGGTTTAATCCGTTACTCGAAAAAGAAGGGAAAAATCCTTTTGAACTGGATTCAAAAGAACCCGACTGGAGTAAATTCCAGGATTTCCTCAACAGCGAGGTAAGGTATACCTCTCTTCAGAAGGCATTCCCGAAGGAATCATCCGAGCTGTTCCAGGCCGCCGAGGAAAGTGCAAAATGGCGGTACAACAGTTACAAACGAATGGCCTCCATGGTTTATTCGCAGCAAAATCAGTGATCGTTTTCTTATGTAAATGTTGCCCCGGAAGATACCTTCCGGGGTTTTTTTTGGGGGGATTTAGTGGTTTAGCTTTTTAGGTGTTTAGCGGTTTAGGTCAGCAGGCAGGCCCTGACTCCTCTCCAGGGTGGAGAGGGGCGGCTCGAAGAGCCGGGGTGAGGACTGTTTGCGACTTACCGGCTACCGATTAACTCCTGCCTTCAGAAAGGGTGATCACAAGGATCGCCCCTACTTTCCATTATTCCATCCTTCCATATTTCATGCAAAATATATACTTTTGCATGCTAAAAAAAACATACTTGGCCAGATTACTCGCAATAGACTATGGCAGAAAAAGAACAGGGATAGCTGTTACTGACCCTTTGCAGATTATCGCCAACAGCCTCACAACGGTAAAAACACAAGACCTTTTCCTTTACCTGGAGCAATATTTTAACCGGGAACAGGTCGACACCATTGTGATCGGATACCCGAAACAGATGAACAATCTGCCTTCTGAGGCTGTTATATATGTTGATCCTTTTATTAAAAATGTGAGAAAAAAATGGCCGGATAAAAAGGTGGTGCTGATGGATGAAAGATTTACATCAAAAATGGCGTTTCAGGCTATGATAGACGGTGGCGTGAAGAAGAAGGACAGAAGAAATAAGGAACTGGTTGATGCGATCAGCGCTACCATAATCCTTCAATCCTATATGGATTCAATAAAAAACAGAGCATTTTAAAAATGATTTTGCCATGGTTCATCCGATAGTTGTATATGGTTCCCCCATCCTGAGAAAAACGGCAAAAGATATTGAGCGGGATTTTAAAGGACTGGATACCCTCATCAATGATATGTTCGAAAGTATGGATAAATCAGATGGAATGGGTCTGGCAGCCCCGCAGATCGGGAAATCCCTCCGCCTTTTCGTCACGGACGGATCATCGCTGGTTGAGGATATTCCTTCGATGGGCGATTTCAAAAAAGTATATATCAATGCCAGGCTTGTTGAAGAAGACGGAGAACCCTGGGCTTTCAACGAGGGATGCCTGAGCCTGCCCAAAATCAGGGAAGATGTCTTACGAAAACCGCGGATCAGACTGCAATACTATGACGAAAACTGGCAGTTCCACGATGAATATTTCGACGGTGTGAAAGCCAGGATCATTCAACATGAATATGACCACACCGACGGAATCCTGTTTATCGACCGTATATCGCCAATCCGAAAAAAACTGTTAAAAGGAAAATTGAACGACATCACCAAATGCAAGGTTGATGTGGATTATATGATTAGGGTGATGAAATAATTTAAAACCGGTAATCAGTAACCGGTAACCGGTATGAACATTGCAGAGACGCGATTCATCGCGTCTCGATACAAATATCAGTATTAATGCACCGGGTATTTTTTGAATATGCCCTCTGATTTCAGCAGCAGGTCAATATACTGTGCGCGTTTATATACAAAAGGATCATTAGTATTCATATTCGAAAGTTTACCCCTGAATTCATCCAGCTTTTTGTATCCTTTTGCTTCCATCCAGGTTTCCATATCCTTGAGGATGGTCTTTACATATTCAACCTTATTCTTGTACACGGTACTTACCATCTGAACACAATCAGCACCTGCCAGGAGCATTTTCACCACGTCGGAGCCGCTGTAAATTCCGGTATTGCTGCATATGGAGGCAGCAATCGTCCCGTATAACAAACCGGCGAACCGCAGGCTTAGCTTATTATCTTCAGTGTTACTGAGGTTGAAAGGTGAAAAATGCTGCTGTCTTTCAATGTCAATATCCGGCTGGAAAAGCCTGTTGAATAAAACAAATCCGTTTACTCCCAGTTTATCCATCTGAGAAACAATATTCAGCGGATTGGCATAGAAAGGGCTCATTTTAACGCTGATGGGCAGTTTAACTTTTGATTTTACAGCCTTGATGATCTCCAGTTGCTGCAAGGTTACGTCTCTTCCGTCAAGCTGGGGTTCCCGCGGAACATAAAAGAAATTGAATTCCAATGCGTCAACGCCTGTCTGTTCAAGCAACTGTGCATATTCGATCCATGACTCGGTATAGATGGCATTTAAACTCGCTATAACGGGAATATTTACACTTTCCTTGGCTTTACGCACATTGACCAGGTGTTCTTCAGGGCCTGCATGCTCAATGGTCGGAAACAGCTTGACCATTTCAGCATTCCGTTCATTATATTCTTCCAGCTCATCATCAAGCTGAGCGGCTTCAAGCTGAATCTGCTCTTCAAAAAGAGATTTGTACACAATGGCCGCAACACCTGCATCTTCAGCTCTTTTAAGCATATCAAGATGGGTGACCAGGTTACTTGCCCCAAGGATTACCGGGTTTTTCAATTCAATACCCAGATATTTGGTTTTTAAATCCACCATTTTTAATTATTTTATTGTTTGTTGATTATTAATCATTCCTTTTCAGACACAGACAAAGTTAGGAATATTATTCAAATTTGTTAACGGGGAATTGCCGCGGGGAAAAAAATTAATAAATTTATAACCGGATTGCCATTGTCCAAATCCATTCCAAATGGAGTTATTGCAACCGTTAAGAAAAATACCGTTTTTGCGCATTGTATTACCTTATTTAACAGGCCTGGCGGCAGGTTTTTATGGTATACCCCCTCAGTTCCTTTGGTTGTTCATAGTTTGTTTTATTTTCCTGACGATTGTGCTGATAGCCGTGAGGGCCGGGGAACCTATCCGTTACTGCCATACGTGGATCTTCGGTGTACTGTTATTCCTCATGCTCCTCCTGTTGGGTGCGGGAAATGTCCTTTGCCGGAAATTTGTAAAAGACCGTTTTGCCATTAAGGCATCTGAATGGCAGACGGCAAGTCTGGTCATCATGGATACCCCCGAAATCCATGCGGAAAATGCAAGGGTTATTGCCCGCATCTGTCACCTTGATGGCCATCAGCAACTGACATGGCTGAAAACAAAGGCATTGCTTACCCTTCCCCTGGATGCCAGGAGTAAAGCCCTTGCTCCGGGGGATGTATTGTTGTTGCATGCGCACTTTTTGCCGGTTCCGGGCCCGCTCAATCCGGGGGAATTTGACTACAGCGGATACCTGGCCCGCCAGGATATCGATTATCAGGTTTTTGTAAATAAAAATGCATGGAAGGCAGCGGATCATAAAACCATGAACCTCAAAATCCTGGCCCTGCGTTGCCGTGATAATCTGCTGGACTGTTACCGGACTTCCGGCATGACCCACCGGACAATAGCCGTATTATCAGCCCTGACCCTGGGATATAAAACAACGCTGGAAGAAGAAACCACGGAATTGTTCACCAGGGCCGGTGTTGTGCATGTCATGGCTTTGTCAGGCTTTAACGTTGGCCTTATTTACCTGATGGTCAACTTTTGCCTTGGATTTCTGCGAAACCGGAAAGCTCTCGTTTTATTGCGGTTACTGATATCGCTTGCGGCCGTCTGGGCTTTTGCCGTAATCACAGGACTCTCATCATCGGTAACCCGTGCCGCTATTATGATAAGTCTCTATCTTGCAGGAAAAACCATAAGCCGGGATACACATCCACTGAATATATTGTCAGCCTCGGCTTTCCTGATGCTGGTATTTTCACCGCTCAGTTTTCTGGACGTTGGCTTTCAGCTATCCTTTGCGGCAGTGACGGGCCTGATTTATATTCAGCCTCAACTCTGCAGGTTGGTTACCCCAAAATACTGGCTGCCTGAAAAAATCTGGAGGTTGTTTACCTTTTCCGTTGCGGCCCAGCTGGCTACCACACCCTTAACTTTATACTATTTCCACCAGTTCCCGCTTTTTTTCTGGATCACCAACCTGTATGTTGTACCCCTGGTTACCCTTATTATTTATTTGTCCGTCCCCTTTATCCTTTTTTCTTTTATCGAACCGGTCAGGGAATTATTGGCCGGCATGCTGGAATTTATGATTAATACATTGTTATTGCCGCTCGAAAAACTGGGGAACATTCCGGGCGCACTGGTTGAAGGTATTTTTATCAGCCGGGTACAGGTTATGTTGTTGTTTTTAATGCTCATTGTGGCAGGGAAATTCATGCTGCAAAAAAAAGTTGTTTTTGGCCTGGCCATGATGTCTGTGTTACTTGTACTGCTGGTAATAAATGGTTTCCGGCTGAATGCTGTTAACCGGCAGCAATATCTTACGGTCAACTGCATCAGGGGCGCCAGCATAATGAATATTATTTCGGGAAGGGACAATAGTGTCCTTTGTTTTTCAGACAGGCTGCCGCAGGACAAAACGATTCGTTATGCTTTTCAGCAATGGTGGATCAGACATGGCGTATACCGAAACCCGGAAACCCTTATGACCGGTCGCATCCAAACGGATACTCATTCGTCGTATTCATTGCGGCATAACGTTCTCGGTGAAAATGTCTTTATGTGCATTTCGGGCATCCGGCTCGTTGTTTGCACCGATGATGTATTTGCACAGGTCGGAAATCAAACAAAAATGAAAATGGATTATGCCGTTATTACAAATAATATAAGGCCGGACATAAAGAAACTGATGAATCATTTCGAAATGGGCACCGTCATTATTGATTCCAGCGTGGGTCTTGAAACCTCCAAAAAATGGTCATCCTTGTGCAGCCAGGAGGGTATCATTTGCTGGCCGGTGAGGGAGAAGGGGGCGTTTGTGGTGAGGTTGAAATGAAGGCGGGAATGAGAAGAGGCAGCAGCAGGCAGCGGCAGGAGGCAGTAAACGGTAATCGGCATCCAGTAACCCGTATCCCATAAAAATATTACCTTTGGTTTTTCGGGTAAAACCATTATTAAATACGATTATGAAATCATGCCATAACTTATTATTAGCAATATGCCTTTTCTTTTTATCGGCAGGTTGCAGCAACGATAAGTCTGCGAAGCAGGCGGTCAGCAAAACCCATTCATCGGTATGGGTTGCCGACAATGGCGATGGCACCTATAAAAATCCGGTACTGCATGCTGATTATTCCGACCCTGATGTTATAAGGGTAGGGGATGATTTTTATATGACAGCCTCTTCTTTTACCTGTGTTCCTGCCCTGCCCATATTGCATTCCCACGATTTAGTCAACTGGAGGATCATTGGCCATGCGCTTAAATACCAGATACCCCGGGAGGTATACAATAAGCCTCAGCAGGGCAATGGGGTATGGGCGCCCTGCATCAGGATTCACAATGGGGAATATTATATTTATTATCCCGATCCCGATTTCGGTATATACCTTGTTAAGGCTGTTGATCCGGCCGGACCCTGGTCTGAGCCGGTGATGGTGAAAAGCGGAAAGGGACTTATTGATCCTTCACCGCTGTGGGATGATGACGGCAAGGTTTACCTGGTGCATGCATTTGCCGGCAGCCGCGCAGGCATCAAAAGCATCCTGTTGGTTTGCCGCATGAACGATGAAGGGACAAAGGCTCTTGATGACGGGGTGCTGGTTTTCGACGGCCATGAAAAACATCCCACCATTGAAGGCCCCAAGTTTTACAAAAGAAACCGATATTACTATATTTTTGCGCCGGGGGGCGGGGTTAAGAATGGCTGGCAGGTCGTCCTGCGTTCGAAAAATGTCCTCGGGCCTTATGAAGATAAAATTGTAATGGCACAAGGCCGGTCACCTGTCAATGGACCTCACCAGGGAGCCTGGGTGGAGCTGAAGAACGGGGACAGCTGGTTTATCCATTTCCAGGATAAGGGGCCATACGGCCGTGTGGTGCACCTGCAACCGATGCAGTGGAAGAATAACTGGCCGGTAATAGGACAGGATGATGATGGTGACGGGACCGGGGAGCCTATAACCGGATATAAAAAGCCGGAAGTTGGACGTTCATGGCCCGTTGCAACACCGGCCGCTTCGGATGAATTTGACGGATCGTCACCGGGAATGCAATGGCAATGGAATGCAAATCCCGGGAACTACTGGGCTGTTCCCATGGCTGAAAAAGGATTGCTGCGGATGTATGCAGTGCCATTGCCCGATTCATTCCGGAACTTTTATGCTGACGTTCCGAATACCCTGTTGCAGAAATTCCCTGCCCCGGCCTTTACAGCCACTGCAAGGATTGCTTTCCGCCCGCGCAGCGAAGATGAAAAAGCCGGCCTTATCATCATGGGCAGGGATTATGCTTACCTTTGGGTGAGAGATTCTGCAGGATCTGTTATCATGGGACAAACCGTCTGCCTGAATGCCGATAGAAATGCACCGGAGATCGAAATCCGGGAAGAATTTACCATGGCTGATACCCTGCTGTACCTGAGGGTTACCGTCAGCGATTCGGCTCTTTGTACATTCAGCTATAGCAGGGATAATAAGCATTTTCAGATGGTCGGCCAGCCTTTCAGGGCCAGGGAAGGAGGATGGATCGGGGCTAAAGCGGGACTTTTCATGGTAAGAAAGGGCAAAACCAATGATGCGGGGTGGATGGATGTGGACTGGTTCAGGTTTTCGGAATACAATGATTAATTGCAGGAGTTGTGATTGTTATGATGGTTGTGGTTGCCTGCCTGCCGGCTAGGCAGGTTTTGGTTGTTAGTCTTGCAGTCATTATGTCATAAGTCATTTTACAGATTGACAAGTTAACAAATTGGCGGTTATTTTTCGGATTACTTGTCCCTCATCCCTTGTCCCTTGTCCCTCTTCTTGAATTCCGCCGGTGTCATTCCAAACATCTGCTTAAAGCATTTGCTGAAATATTTCACATCATTGAATCCGGTCATAAAGGCTGTTTCAGATACTCCGCGGCCTGATTTTATCAGAATTTCGGAGGCCATTTTCAGTCTTGTCTGGCGCAGGAAATCAACCGGCGACTGTCCTGTAAGCCCTTTCAGCTTGTTATAGAAAACCGTACGGCTGTATGCAGAGATATCGACCATCTTTTCAACATTAAATTCAGGATTGGAATAATGGGTTTCAATGATGCTGATAACATTTTTCAGAAACTCTTCATCCCTGGCTGTTATCCTGACATTTTCGGGGTGTGTCGTACTTTTGTCACGGTATTTGCTGATAATGATCTCGCGCTGCTTCAGCAGGTTCCTGACAACCGTGCTGAGGTATAATGAATTAAATGGTTTCAGGATATAAGCTTCCGCTCCTGATCCGATGCCGATGATCTGGTCTTCGATGGCTGATTTTGCCGTGAGCATAACGACAGGTATGTGGGAAGTCTCGAAATTATCCTTGATCCTGCGTGTCATTTCAATGCCATCAAGCTCGGGCATCATCACGTCGGTTATGATGATATCAGGATGAAATTCCTGGAGGCAGGCCAATCCATCCAAACCGTTTTTAGCGGTTTTGATTTCAAAGGAGGGTTCGAAAATATTCCTGATATAGATGATGATCTCAATATTGTCTTCAACGACCAGCATTTTTTGTTTTGCAAAATCTTCTGAAGTAATTGAGGCAGCTGACTCAATGTCATAATCTGCGTTTTCTATGGGAGTAATATGATTGACATGATCTTCAACACACTCAGGATCTTTGAAGTCATACTGTGCGTAATGTTCTTTACCAAGCCTGGTGCGGATAGTAAAAACAGAGCCATGGCCCGGTTCGCTCTCAACCAGGATCTTACCTTTATGCAGTTTCATGATCTCATAGGAGAGATTCAGCCCGATGCCTGTCCCTTCAAGCGCTCCATAGTTGGATGACAAGGGCGTGAACCGCTGGAATAAAATGTCCAGTTTGTCTTTTTGAATGCCAGGCCCCTGATCGCTGATCAAAATATCAACATATTTATTATCAACTGACCTGAGGTCAACCGAGATTTTTTTTCTTTCCCTGGTGTATTTAAAGGCATTCGACAGAATATTGAAGACCACCGAATCGAACTTCTTGGTATCCACAAAGACGGACAGCTTTTCATTATTATGGGGAAACCGGAAGTCGATGTGTTTCTGACGGGCTATAGGTATGAAATGATCGCATATCTCATCAACAAATGAAACAAGATCAATTTCCTCGACATTAAGCTTCATCTTGTTTTTTTGAACTTTCCGGAATTCAAGCAACTGGTTCACGAGCCTGAGCATTCTTTTCCCGTTGCGTTCAATGATATTGATCCGCTCAGCAATGTATGACGGCAAGCCTTTCAATGCCCTGATATCTTCAATGGGGCCGAGGATAAGGGTTAATGGTGTCCGGATTTCATGGGATACGTTGGTGAAAAACTGAAGCTTGATATCGTTCACCCTTCGTTCAACTTTCAGGTCATTCTGAAGTTTGTAATAATTAAGGAAGATCCTGCGGGAAACGAGAATGATAACAACCGAAAGCAGGGCATACAGGATTTTGGCCAGGGTATTTTTCCACCAGGGCGGCGTGATGATAATATGCAGCGCACGCGGGCTGTCATTCCATGTTCCGTCCCAGCTGGCCGCTTTTACCATAAAAATGTACTCACCCGGCGAAAGGTTTGTATAGGTTGCCTTGGTCTGTCCCCCGATTTCATTCCAGTTGTCCTCGAAATTCTTCAGCATGAACTTGTATTTATTCTGGTTGGGGGCAAAATAACTCAGCGCGGCATATTCAATGCTGAAACTCGACTGGTTATATTCGAGGTATATTGTATCGAGGGTAGAAATATGCGCACGGATGGGAGCATTCGGATCACGGAAATCGACGGTCCGGTTAAAGAGCTGAAAGCCCGTCAGCACCAATGGCGGCCTATATTGTGTGTTGACGATGTGTTCAGGATCAATAAGCAGCGTTCCGTTGATGCTACCGAAAAGCAGTTTCCCGTTCTTCAGCTCCCAGCATGTATTTTCGCAAAAGTTTTCGGAGTATAGCCCGCTGTTCATGTCATAGTTCTTAAAAGACATATCGGCCGGGTTAAGATCGGAGATGCCTTTTTCAGTGCTTAACCAGATGGATCCCCTGTTATCCTCCAGGATTGCAAAAACAGCATCATTGCTGAGCCCTTCGCGTTGCCTGTAATGAGAGAAAGTGGCGGATGCAGCATCCAGTTTTGCAAGCAGGTTTAGTCCTCCCCCGAAAGTACCAAACCATAAACGGTTTTTGGAATCTTCAAAAATGTGGATAACATCATTATTGCTAATACTTTGCATATTCTGGGGGTCATACAGAAAGATCCTGAAAGGCAGGGAATCGCCCGGAATACTGCTGTTTTCTAGCAGATTCAATCCGAAGGTCGTGGCAACCCAAAGCCGTTTATGCGAGTCTTCAAACAAATGCCGTACATTGTTATTGGAAAGCGAGCTGTTTTCCTTGGTAATCCGCTTGCAGCTTAGTTTATCCGCAGTCCTTGAAACAACTGCATTGATGCCCCCTCCGTATGTCCCTATCCATATCCTCTGATAGGAATCCTGCAGGATGGAATAAACAAAATTATTGCTTAACGAAGATGTATCATGCGGATCATTCTGATAAACATTAAATCGCAGATTCTTATAGGTATCAGGCCTGTTCGTTACAGGCTTGTTGCTTACCAGCACTCCTCCTCCTTTTGTACCCATCCATAAATATCCCTTGTCGTCTTCCATCACCGAATATACGTTGTATCCGGGTATGAGAGCGCCTTTGGTGGACAGGTTCTCGAGTATCGCATGCAGCTGCAGACGGGGCGTATAGATATAGATCTTTCCTGATTTTGTAGCCATCCAGGTAAAACCGTTAGTGTCCTGGAACAGACATCGTATCACATTGTCTGCAAGGTTCTCGAGGTTCGGTTTTGGGATAATCTGTTTAAATGAAGGGTTGGCCATGACAACCAGGTTAATGCCTCCGTTGAACTGGCCGGTGCCAACCCAAAGCAATCCCGATTTATCTTCGGTGATACAATGTACAAAGTTGGAACTGATGGTATAAGGAGAATTGGGCGTATTGCGGTAAAAGGTGAAATTATCCTGAGGCCTGTTATACCAGGCAAGACCTCCGCCATGGGTGCCGATCCACAGATTGCCGTCACGGTCCTCATAAATATAAGGGCGCTCATCTTCAATCAGGGGCTGGATTTCTTTTGGCGAAAGGGTAAAGTGCTTAGCGCTTCCATCCCCGGGATTGATCCTGACGATCCCGTATTGCTCAGTCTTCAGCCAAACCATTCCAAAGCTGTCTTCAAACAGGGAAATAGTCTGCATGCCGTGCTGATTTATTTGAATCAACCGCCTGCTGCCGGTATGGTAAACATAAGTTCCGTTTCCGCGGGTGCCAATAATCAGGACATCTGACCGGGAGACCCGCCGGATAAAATTTATATCAGCCGTTTTCAACATACTAAAATCAGGCGGGTCATCGATGATCCGCTTGTTTTTAAGATCATACAACAGGATGCCGTTCTTCCGGGTCCCGAAGAATACAAAATCGTCCATCACCTCAGCACAGGTGAACCGGTAACTTGCATAATAATGCTGAAAATACGGCTGCTCCTTAACCGATTCGGATTTTGAAAGGTAGTTCAACCCCTGATTGGTACCGATCCATATGTTGTGAAATGAATCGCTGATCACGAAGTTTACCGCATTATTGGAGATACTGCTGGGCCCGCGGCTAAGGAATTGCGAACTCCTGTATCGCCTTATTCCGGGATCATACCGCAGGAAATAGACACCTGAACTGCTCGAACCTAACCAGATTTCATCCTTTGACGACTGATGGAAGCACTGTATAAAACTGTTCTTTTCCTCGGATGATCTGTAATAATTAGGGAAAGAAATAAACTCCTCCGTTTCAGGAATAAAATAGTGAAAATATCCCTCATAGGTTTTAATCCATAGAAAGTTAAGGGAGTCCTCCCATATATCGGAGATGCGATTGTGCGTCAGTGCATTTTCACGGCCTTCTTCTATTTTGTAAATCCTGAATGCGTAACCGTCATAGCGGTTAAGGCCGTCCATCGTGCCAAACCACATATACCCGGTATGGTCGCAAAACATGGTCAGTACATTATTCTGGGATAAGCCATGCCTGGAGTCGAGATGCTCAAAACGTTCTATCTCTACAGAAAAGATATTCTCTGGCTGCAGGAAAAGAAACAGACCTGCCATCCATAACGCCGGTGAAAAAAAAACTCTGCGAATGCCCATTGCTGACAGTGTTGCAATTGTGCTGTAAAGGTATAAAAAGAAATGATGATTTCGGCATTTAGCCATTTAGCTGTTTAGCTATTTAGCAGTTTAGCTATTTAGCAATTTAGGGATACAGGGATTTCAAGTTGTCTTACTTAAAAAATAAAAAACCTAAAAAAATAAACAGCTAAAAAGCGAAAAAGTAAAAGGCTAAAAGGCTAAAAGGCTAAAAGGCTAAACCGCTAAATTTATGGCATCACTACCGCATATCCCGACCGGCAGTTTATCCCCCTTTTTCAGGCAGTTTCTCTACCCTGGCTGCTGGGTAAACCCATTAAATTTAGCTCCCGGGATTATCGACCCTAACCCATAACGAGCTAAACCTATGAGAATCCTTTTAATATTGGTTTCTTTTGTCCTGCTGGCCGGTTGTTCCTCTGGTAAATCAAAACAGGCAAAAACAGAACCGGATATCCGCTGGTCCGTTAAAATGGCGGATGCTGCCATGGTTCGCTGCGACAGCCTGATATGGTGCAACGACAACCGGGAGCCAAGATGGCAGTATGATGTTGCCATGCTGGGTCAGGCTGTTGATAAACTGGGGTATATCGATACGATATATTCAAAATTCCATGAGGATTATCTGGACTATTTCGTACAGG